>WNGL01006933.1_pt1 | contig 19149 bp, 17 predicted proteins | sample 5400591 | NCBI WGS metagenome assembly WNGL01 (sample SAMN13153377, study PRJNA577476) | soil metagenome | isolation source: 80 cm soil or saprolite under Garry oak tree replicate 1 | place: USA:California | collected 2016-06-15 | reverse complement strand
AGCGACGCCTTCCGGACACGACCGTCCGTGACGCGCTGTGCGCCGTGCCGCTCGATGCGTTGCGGGCGATGTTGCACCGGGCCGTCGACAGCGCGCGGCGGCGGAAGGCGCTCGAGCCGGAGGACCTGCCGATCTCGGTCGTTGCGCTCGACGGCAAGGTGACGGCGCTGCCGTGCCTCAACCAGGATTTCGTCCAGACGCAGCATCCGAAGGAAGAGCTGCCGTATGGGCTCGCGCGCACGATGACTGCTGCGCTCGTCTCAGCGCCTGGTCGGCCGTGCATCGACGCGATCCCGATCCCGTCGAGCACGAACGAGGTGGGCCATTTCCAGGCGGCGTTCTCGAGCCTCGTCGAGACCTACGGCTCGCTGTTCGACCTCCTGAGCTACGACGCCGGCGGTTTCTCGAGGGGCAACGCCGACGCGGTGGTGGCCGCCGGCAAGGACTACCTGTTCGCCCTCAAGGACGAGCACCGGACCATGTGCAGGCTCGCCGACGAGATGCTCGCGGGCGAAGCGGTCGCGGATCGCACCGAGGACGTGCTCGACAACGCGACGACGGTGGTGCGCTCGCTCCGGCTGCTGCGGGCCGACCCGAGCTGGTCGTACGGCGAGGGCAAGGAGCCGGGCGAGTCGATCTGGCCGCACGCGAAGGCCTTCCTCCGCGTTGACTACGTGAAGGTCCAGCACGGCGAGATCGTCGAGCAGGACGACCGGATGTACGTGTGCAGCCTCGACCCGAAGCAGCTCACGACGAGGCAGTGGCTCCGTCTCGTGCGCAGGCACTGGGCCGTGGAGAACAACAACCACCACACGCTCGACACCGCGTTTGCCGAGGACCACCGGCCCTGGATCAAGGCCGACGCGAACGGCATGCTCGCGGTGCTCATCCTGCGCCGCATCGCGTACACGCTGCTCGCGCTCTTCCGAGCCTCGCTGCGAACGGACGAGAACCGCGCGACCCCCTGGCGTGACCTCATGGACTGGTTACACGTCACGCTGGTCGCCGCGAGCATCGAGCAAACGACGAACCTCCGCGTCCGCGAGGTCTGCGCCGCCGTACTCTGATCTGCCGGGCTCCCACCGGCGGCGCTGTCATCGCAGGGCGTGAGGAAGGCGGTCCCCGTGGCTGGCGCCAGCCGACCCTGGCGGCCGCTTGCCCGGAACGCCAGGTTGGACGCCGCTCGGCTGACTCGGCGGACCGGCGTAAGCATGGGTGAGGCCTAACCGATCAGGTCTGGGCTGCGAGTAGACGGCGCGACGAGCAACGTCAGAGGGGCGCGCTACAGTTTAGCGCCGCCCGAAGGTGCAGCGGGGAGCCAACTCCGGATCCTTCCGCATATCGGGGGTCCCACTTCGCGACTCGACCGTCGTCGCGCGGCGGGTAAAGTCTATTTGGTGACTGCCAAGCGGCTTAGCCATTGGGCCGGCAGATCTACACCTGAATGAACTGCCGCTCTGGAAGTAGCAGGGCCGTCAGCGGACCGCCTACGCCGCAGCCCGTGTCAACACATATAAGGGTGTCTGAGACGTAAGGGTACCCACTTTCCTGAACGTAGTGCCCGCAAACGCATAACTTGGGAAGTGCGGCTCGCTCGACAAAAAGGCGCGCGCCGGCGCCATGCACTAACACCGCCTCGTCTCGACGCCACGGCTCCATCGGCGATATGCCCGCATGGCTGAGGACCACGTTCGAGTCTTCCCAGTATAGAGTTGCGCTCTCGAGCAGTCGCACATGAGAAGTCGGAACCGCGCTGAGAACCTGGCGATGAACGTCACCGCGAGCCTCGGACACATACGACCGTATCGTCGGGAGTCCGCCCGCGACCGCGAATGTTAGGAAGTCCCCTGTCGCAAGATACCGCAAGAACGACTTGTCATGGTTCCCCAGAAGCACCTGCGCACGGCCGGCGGCTACTAGGCCGCATACGCAGTCGAGGACAACTCGCGAGTCCGGGCCGCGGTTCACAAGATCACCTAAGAACACCAGCATTCGGCCGGCTAAGCGCGAATCCGCCAGCAAGGCCTGCAGTTTATCGGCCCTCCCGTGTATGTCTCCAACCGCCGCGAGCCTCACGTCCCCGCCTCCTCGAGAGCCTCATATTCCAGAGGAGCATCTGAGTCGTTCAGCAATCGAAGCCCAAGAATCACCGTTAACGGCGACCGTCCGTACGCGTTCACAATTAGTGCTTCCGCAGTCCCATACTCATTCCGCGGCGCAGCGCCGCACGCCTTAGCGAGCAGGGCTATAGCCGACCGAAACTCATCTATCGATGGGAGTGTCGCGCGCGCTAGGGGGATCACTGACACTAGCTCCGGCGCCCCGAGTGCACGAACGGCATCGTTCCAATCGAAGACGAGCTCGTCCCGGTCGGCGAGCACGGAATACGCGTACGACCGAACCATGTGCGCTACGAGCGAGTGATACTTCCTCCATCGACGCTCGTACCCTTCATTGCTAACGTCCAACAAGCGTGAAGCGGCGCACACTTCAGCGCGGAGGCCCCCGTAAGTCGCGGGCCGACGGAAGCATGCTCGCACCTGCTCGATGAGTCGTGGCGGGTCGTGTAGCACCACCCCCTCATCGATGACGTGACGGATAAAGAGGCTACCGCGCTGTGCCATTGTCCTTAGATGATTTGGCGTGTATGGCGTCACCGAAACAGGTCCAACGCGATACGCCGAAGCGGGATTCGATACAACCTGGAGGACATCCACGTCCGACTCAGGCGTCGCGCGTCCACGAACGTGGCTCCCGTACAGCACCACGGCCACGGAGGGCCCGCGCAGCGCCGCGAACGCCTGCGCCTTAATGTCCCCGAGTTCCATCAGCGATACATCTTTCGAATGAGCACTGGGATGAGCACTGCAAACCAAGCAAGACCGAAGCCCGCGACCGCGACCCCGATGGCAGTCGCCCCAGCAGACGCGAACGAGAAGTTTCCGAACCCGTAAGCAAGAATCAGCGCCGCAGCTGGAGCCAACAATCGAAAGTACGTCTCGACCGAGGAAGCACTCCAGCCGCTGAACGCGTACGTCGTTCCTTGATAAGTCACTGCAATTGAACCGAGCAGCACCGGGGTGATCAACACAGCCGCGAGCAACACTACGGCGAGGTTTCTTAGCGAGGTCCCGCCGGCCGTCAACTTCACATTTAGCGCTTTCACTTGCATTGCGGCCCACGCGTGCCAAGTCGCCCGGTCGGCGTACGGCGCGTTGCCTTTCCGCCTGGCACGCCATACCTGCCTTTCGTAGGCGACCTCGGCTCTCTTGAGTTCGTACAGACCTCTATCCGAAAGGTCCGTGTTCAGGACCTCGCAGTTACTCCGGAAGAGCTGCGCCGCCACTCGCAACCGGATCTCAGGCCAGTCGCGTTCGACCGTGTTCCTCTCGGGATCCGACGCATGTCGATAGTTGTACAGGGGGCACTCAAGCCCGGAAAGAAACGCAGTCGGGTCGACCTCAGTCTTCTGAAACCGCGCCCTCTCTCCTGTGCACTGCTTGAACGTGCACCGCTCGAAGAGACAGTCTTCAAATTCTGCGTCAGCGAAGTCACAATGCGTAAACGTGCAGTCCTGGAAGCGAACCCCCACGTACCGAGTAGTCCCCATGAAGCAGCGATCGAAGTCACTTCCTCGGAATGTGACGCGCTCGATCTTCGCTAATCCGGCCCCGCGCTGGTCATGGAAATTGCACTCGCCAAACAGAGTCTCAGGGAAGGACCTGCGCTGGACCGTGATCGTGATACGCCTCCCGCGGACAAGGCACTTCTGATCGCCTGCCCCTTCTTTCGGCAGCCCCCCTACGTCGGCCTTCGTCACGATCTTCAGGTCATCGAGTGGGTACCTGGTTCCGTAGGTCGCGCGTTTCTTCTCGGGGTCCGTGATGTTCTTTGGAGCGGCTCCCGTCGCACTGAGCGGTGCGGTTGTGGGGCCACCGTGTTCTTGAGTGCTCATCGAGGTCCTCCGTGGGGCGCGAAGCGACGGTTCGTGATTTCTGGATCAGGAGGGGCGCTGGGCCGCGAACTGCAGGGAAAAGGTCGATATGGAAGGTCAGTCCATCGGTCTTGCGGTCGCGAGGCCGACAACGCTCATGGAGGAGACCTTCCCCGTGGCAAGATACTGCGGCCGGATCGAGGTGACCACGGCGCCTGACCTTCCGCGCGCCAAGAACGCCAAGGGCCCCATGCCTTCCTCATCGTAACCCGCGGCTCAGTCCGCTTCCGAGGGGGAGCCTCCGGGTGGCGAAGTCGTCCAGGCGTGGACGACGCAACGGTGAGGTGGCCGAGGCGCGGCGAAGCCAGGCGCGGCACCTACCGATGGGCGACAGTCTTGATTCTGCGCCCGCCGCGTCCCCCCGCGATGTCCCTGTGCCGGCTGTCCCCGTGGCCCCTCAAAGGCGAAGCACCCGAACCCGTGAGGATTCGAGGAGTTAGAGCCGGGTAGACGGAATTTGAACCTGCAACCCCCTTGGTCCCGAAGCACGGCTTGGCCGCTCACCTTCCGTCCAAGAAGGCCTCCAGCTCGCCGACCGCTATGCGGAGCGCCAGCCGATGCTGCAACGCACCCAAACGCCTCCACGTCATTCGTAAAATACCGCCGTTCCGTTCTCAAGTAGGCTTTCGAAGGTCAGACCAGCTGCGTTCCAACCGTTCGCGCAACAAGGCACCGAGCGGCGTCTCGTTCAGCCGATCACCGATACGGCCCCGTCCGCCACGCACGAGGCGCAGCGCTTCCGGAGCGTCACGTCCTGCGTGGCCGTGCCGATCAGGCGGACGAAAGGCTTCTCGGTCGCCTCGACCTCCCCTTGGAGCGTGAGGGCGACAGCGGCGCCCGGGGACTCTTCTGCTGGGTTCCACTTGAAGGGTGATGTCGGCCGCGGCGACGACCGATGGGACCGCCAGCACTGCCGCGGCGGCAGTTACGCGCGTGCCACGAGGTCAAACATCGCAACCCGCTCACACGGAGCTCGACCCTGCGGCGGGTGCGGCGACTCATACATCGGACGATGACCCCCAGTGCACACGCACCTCCCTTGCAGGGAGGGGCCAGCATCGTCACAGGCGGCCGCTCAGATCGCGACGACGATGGGCGAGGGATACTATTATCGCAATTTGCATCTCAGCTCTCGTTCGGTAGCGGAATGTCTTCGAATGAACCCACCACCAAGTCCGCCGCTGCAAGCCTTTCTGGTTCAAAAGTCGTGGTGAGCCCGATCGAAAACATCTGAGCTCTAACTGCTGCCTCGATGCCGTTCGGTGAATCCTCGATCACAATGCATCGCTTGGACGTTGAGCCCAAGTTCCTTGCTGCCAACAGGAACAGATCCGGAGCTGGCTTGCTCTTCACATGGTGACGGTCTGGAGAATAGATATGCTCACCGAACAGAGCGCGCAATTGCATCTTTTCAACAACAGGCTCCAATAACTCTTCGGGCATCATCGTCGCTATACACGTCTTGCACTTACGACGGATGCGTTCAAAGAACTCCCTGAATCCCGGGATGAAGTTCGCGTCCCGCAAGAAGACGTGGCGCACTATTTCCACACGCTCCGCCGCAAGCGAGGAGAGATCGCCGGGGAACCCAAACTCAGCCTGCAAGAGTCGCACGCCTTCCCGCATGCTTCTCCCAGCTAGCAAAGGTTTCAACCTGTCTCGATCGTACCGGATACCCCGGCGTCTCAGGAACTCGGCCTGGCTCTTGTCCCAGATCGGCTCTGTGTCGATCACTACCCCCTCTCCGTCGAACACTACCGTGTCGCGTCCCTTCCAGAAAGACTCACTCATCCTTGCCGCCATCCTTGCTGCCGCTCCTGATTAGTTCTCGATCTTGCCATAGGCGACCAAGCACGCGAGCATTAGGAATCCAAGGAAGGAAGCCTGCAAGATGGTAAAGCCCTCCACACTGAGATAGAGAAGCGCACCGACCAGAACAACCGCAAAGAAGAGAATGAAGCCGCCGACCTTGAGCCCAGAGGGATCTTCGGATGGAAGGGCGGGTATGTGTGTAAGTTCCCGGGCCGTCAATGCGATCGCTGTGAGACCCGCTGCGGTTGACCATGAAGTGACCCGTTGCCCGAATAGCCCTCCGGAGCCTTCATCCCACCTGCCGTATAGCGAGCGCTGCACGTCGCTCCACAGACGCGTCTTCCGATGGTCGGGTACGAGAGACCTCCCAAGCGCGAGCACCAATAGCGCGTCCATCGCGAACAGGAATCCGTAGTTGCCCTGCCCCTGCGGATCAATCGCGATCACCTCCTCTACCGTCGACATGGCCTTATCGGGCCAACGAAGTAACCAGGCGAGCGCATCGTTTTCCGCTGTCGGATGGACGCTAAACCCGCTCTCACGGGCAGCCTGCAGGACCAGAACCAAGTGAACGGTGTGAGCAGCCTCAAGGTGACCGCTTCCACTGGAGCCACTCTTGTTGCGGCAAGCCGTCGTAAGGTATTCAAGCCCCCATCCTATCGCATCGCGCCATGCGTTATTGGCGGTGCTATCGGCGGTCCGAATCAGCGCAATCAGTGCGAAGCAGGTAGGCAGAATCGCGCTAGCCTCACCACGTTGGTAACCCCATCCATGGTCACCGTTCTGGCGTCTTGCCAGCCACTCAATTCCGGATCGGACGCCGGAAGTGTGGGGATCTTCGCCACCACTGACAAGGGCTCGAATGACAAAGCACGTGCGGGCAAGGTCCGGAATATCTCGAGCGCGCCCAGGTCCCACCGCAACGCTCCGCGTCCAGCATCCGGAGTCTGGAGCCACAACCTCTGGTCGTTCGGCGTACAGAAAGGCGACAGCCTTCCTGATGTGAGCGTTTCCGGCTTGAATTCCTGAGCCCGTCAACGCAAGGACAACTTCCGCGGTGTTCAGCGCACTCAAGCGGCCCCCGGGGTGTTCCGACCACCCCCCACCAGGATCCTGGTTGGTAAGCAGCCACTCACGTGAGCGCGGCTCGATACTCGAAAGGCTCGGCAGTGGGGCAGGCACCAGTTCCCCTCCTCGGTGTCCAGTCGGTGGGCTCTGCGTTAGGTCGGCAGCCTACGCTTCAAGACGTGTATAGGTCTATGGTGCGGGTAGCGCCTTCCCCCTTTAGGAGCGCCGAAACGACGGCGGTCGATCTGCCCGCCCAAGCGGCGATCTGGCTCGATGAGCTCCCGCGGAAGTTCGGCGCACCGCGCCGGACGGTTCGTGGAGTGCACGACCTCGAGGGGGATGTCGCGCTCGGATGCCCCTGCGCCCGACGAGTCGACCTCGCGGGCTCCCCGGGCTTACGCCAGCGCTGACGTCAACGTATAGTGAATACTCTCGCGCCAGACTTCAGCGGCGGCGCGGTCGCATGCGCGCTCCTCGGCGACGAATGCTTGGCCGTCGGGCGCAACGGGTAGAATCGTGTCATCCATGCTGCAGCCACCCCGTAAGCCCGAGGACGAGCTCTCCGTCGCGGAGGCGCGTCTCGCGGAGCTCGACGCTGAACGGGCTCGCCTTGTGGTTCGAATCGACGTGCTACGGACCGCGGAGACGACCCCCTACGCTCCGGCCATCTCGGTTCCGCCGGCCCCACCAGTCGGCGTCGCTGTTCCGATTACCCAGGCCGAGAAGGTGGCCCTCTTCGCCGCGATGTTCCGGGGTCGCACCGACGTCTACCCCCGTCGCTGGGAGAACGCTCGCGCCGGGAAGACCGGGTACTCGCCCCATTGCGCGAGGGAGTGGAAGCCTGGGTGCGAGAAGCCGCGCGTGAAGTGCGGCGAGTGCCTGGTGAAGGCGTTCGTGCCGGTGACCGACCGCGTCTTCATCGATCATCTCCAGGGCGCGATCGTCGCGGGCGTGTACCCCCTCGTCGAAGGCGATCGCTGCCCCTTCGTCGCCGTGGACTTCGACGGCCATGGGTGGCAGAGCGACGTCGCCGCGTTCGCGGAGACTGCGGCGGCCACCGGCCTCCCGGTCGCGATCGAGAGGTCCCGCTCCGGCGACGGGGCACACGCGTGGTCTTTCTTCGGGGACCAGGTCCCGGCCATTGCGGCGCGCCAGATGGCCTCGTACCTCCTCACGGAGGCGATGTCCCGGCGGTCAGAGATCGGCATGAAGTCCTACGACCGCCTCTTCCCAAACCAGGACACGGTTCCGAGAGGTGGATATGGGAACCTCATCGCGCTTCCGCTCCAGAGGGCCGCGCGCCAGAAAGGGAACTCGGTTTTCGTCGACGACGCGTTCACGCCGTTCCCTGACCAATGGGCGTTCCTCGCCCGCCAGCCGAGGATTCCCGGGGACACCGTCGCGCTCGTTGCACGTGAGGCCCTCAGGCAGGGCCGAGTCCTCGGTGTGCGCTTCGCAGCCATGACCGACGATGACACCGCGCCCTGGAACAGGCCGCCCTCGGGGAGTCGCCGCTCCGTCCCCACCGGAGTCGCACCCGAGAAGCTGGAGGTCGTGCTCGGGCAGCGGACCTTCGTGGCCCGAGCCGGTCTACCTGCGGCGCTCATCGCCGAGATCCGGCGGCTTGCCGCCTTCCAGAACCCGGTCTTCTTCGAGAAGCAAGCGATGCGATTCTCGACGGGCGCGATCCCGCGGGTCATCACGTGCGCCGAGGAGGACCCTCTGCACCTGTCGCTTCCTCGCGGATGCCTCCCCGACCTCAACGTTCTCGCCTCGTCGTGCGGGAGCACGCTCGTGATTCGCGACGAGCGCGTCACGGGCCTGCCGCTGGACCTGCGCTTTCAGGGGACCCTCACCCTGGAGCAGGCGATCGCCGCCAGGGCGCTCGCCCCGCACGACATCGGAGTGCTCGTCGCGCCACCTGGAACGGGGAAGACCGTCCTGGCCGCGCACCTCATTGCGGAACGGAGCGTAAGCACGCTCGTGCTGGTGCACCGGCGACCGCTCGTGGACCAGTGGCGCGCGCGGCTTGCGGGTTTCCTCGACATGGATCCGAAAGCCATCGGCGTCATCGGGGGAGGGAAGAGGAAACCGAACGGCCGCATCGACGTCGCGACGATCCAGAGCCTCGTACGCCACGGGCAGGTGAGCGACGTGGTCGCCGGGTACGGACATGTCGTCGTGGACGAGTGCCACCACGTCTCGGCGGTGTCTTTCGAGCGGGTGCTCTCGGAGGTAAAGGCGCGCTACGTGCTCGGCCTCACCGCGACGCCAAGGCGGCGTGACGGACACCACCCCATCGTCGAGATGCAGCTCGGGCCCGTGCGGCATGTCATCGGTGCGCGCGCCCACGCCGCTGCGGCGGGCTTCTCACACCATCTTGTCGTGCGCGAGACGGAGTTCCGTTCCGACTGGTCGCGTGAGCTTGGCATCCAAACGCTCTACGGACGGCTCGCGGCTGATGACGCCCGAAACGCGCTCATCCTCGACGACGCCATCGCTGCCCTCGACGCGCGTCGATCACCGCTCGTACTCACGGAGCGGCGCGATCACCTGGAGTACCTCGCCTCCAAGCTCCGCCCTGCCTCTCGCCATCTCATCGTCCTTCACGGTGGGATGACCGTGAGGGAGCACAGAGCCGCCCTCGCCAAGCTCTCGGAGATCCCGGCGACCGAGGAACGGGCGCTGCTCGCCACGGGGCGGTTCATCGGCGAGGGGTTCGATGACCCGCGGCTCGACACGCTCGTTCTCGCCCTGCCGGTCGCCTGGCGAGGCACGCTCGTGCAGTACGCCGGCCGGTTACACCGCGCTCATGCGGGCAAGAGCGACGTCCGCATTCACGACTACGTGGATGTTCACGTCCCGGTCCTCGCGAAGATGTTCGGGAAGCGGCTCCGGGGTTATCGCGCGATCGGCTATGAGCAGGTCCCGGTATCGTCGCGTGACGGCACACGCGAGCTGAAGATCGAGTACGACGACACTGACGGGGCCGAAGCAGAGTTCGCTGCTGTGGACCTCGACTGAGCTAACCTCTTGAACGTGTCGCGCCCCCTTCATGGTGAAGCTGTTCTCGACGAGTAGACGTGCGAGGCACAGCGACTCGGGCTCGACTACTGACAGCAACCTGGACATGGCGAAACCGAAGCGACCCCAGACGCATGACCTCCGCGAGATTCGGAAACGAGTCCTCACGGCGGTCGCGTCGGATGATCTCCTGGTGGATATCCTCGTGCTGAAGGGCGGCAACGCCTTGGAGCTGATCCATCGGATCGGAGAACGCGCGTCTCTCGACCTGGACTTCTCGATGGAGGCGGACGTCGCTGATGCTCGTGACCTCGAGGCTCGGCTGAAGCGCGCGGTCGAGGACCGTCTCGACTCCTTCGCCCTCGTCGTTTTCGACTGGAAGTTCGGCCCTCGCCCGAATTCACCGCAGGATGCAGCAGCGCGATGGGGCGGGTACCGTGCCGTGTTCAAACTGATCGGGAGGGCTCTGTTCAAGGATCGGGGCAGTGATCTCGACGCGCTCAGGCGGCAGTCGGTCGAGGTCGGGCCTGAGCACCAACGCATCTTCCAGATCCACATCAGCAAGTTCGAGTACTGCCGGGGAAGCGTAACAGCCGAGGTCGAAAGCTTCGGGCTGCAGGTCTACACGCCGGCGATGATCGCGGCCGAGAAGCTGCGGGCGATCTGCCAGCAGATGCCGGAGTACGTTCAGCGCCGGAATCCCGCCCCACGGCCGCGAGATTTCTACGACATTCACGCGATCGTGACCGTCGCGGGGGTCCGGCTCGCCGATGAGATCGACCTCATCAAGCACATGTTCGACGCAAAGGAGGTCCCGTATGGACTGCTTGCACTGATGTCACGCGAGCGGGAGCGGAGGTTCCACGGACAGGAATGGGCGGCGGTCGTACAGGCCGTCCGCGGCGAAGTTGAGCCTTTCGAGCACTACTTCGATTTCGTCTGCTCCTGCGTCGCGTCGTTACAATCCCTCTGGAAAGTGGATGCGCCACTCGGGTGAGAACGAGGTCGGGCCCATCTTGTGGCTCAGATAGAAATCGAAGTTCAGTCCAAGCTGCTTCAGCCGCTCCAGCTTCGAGGGCTCGATTCCGGCGCGCTGCATGTAGAACCCGACTGCCTGGTGGTACGGGTAGACGTAGCCGAGCTGCTTGAGCGTGGCGACCAGCGTATTCACTGACACTCGGTCCTTCGCGGCGCGGTACGCCTTCACGACCTCGAACACGCCGCCCGCGTACGCCGGCCGGACAGCGATGTCGATCAGGGTCCTCTCGAGCTTCGTCGCATCCACGAACTCGCCTTGCGATCCCTTGATCTCGCTGACCTCGAGACGATTAGTGGATTTTCCGCTAAGCAAGACGAAGCGATACCCCTCGTACGAGAAGATGTACGTCGAGGACCTCTGGGAATTCGCGAAGGCCCGATTAATCCCCTCCTGCGTGAGCCCCAGAGCGGGTGGCGGCTTCGCGCTCTGCTCCTTGTTCACGTAGATGGTTTTCGGGATCTGGTCCGTGAGGCCGTGAAGGAAGACCGCCGACGCGTGGGAGAGGTACGCCCCCGGCCTCATCGAAAGCCCAAGCGAGTACACCGACACGGGCCCCCAGATGTAGCGCGTGATCGGTGAGCCCGTTCCCACGCCCGCCGCGAGACGCAGAGTGGCCTTCGAAAGGCCCTTGGTCTCCAAGAACGCTATGAACTTCGACGCCGAAGTCGATTGGGGCAGTTGGCCCTCGTCGGCGGCACCGCGCAGGAACGCCGACAGCTCGCGGCGCGAGAACACCTTCCGCGGCGCAGCATCGAGCAGGGTCACGGCAACGTGCTGTGCTCGCTTGCTGACCGTCGCCGACGTCGTTGGTTGAGTTAGCTGCATGGGTGCGCCCCGCCTCGTTGGGCCGAGTTTCAGGGTATATATACCAAGGACCCTACGGCAAGTTCAGGAGCGTCGCAGGTGGCCGTGTTCATTCAGTTTTTCGCAGGGCCACTTCCAATTGAACTTCCTAGGTATATATACCTAGGAAGTTCGGTTTGGGTCTCTTGGAGCGGCGCCGCCTCAACGAGGCCCTCTGGACCGCCGATGAGGTCGCCGCGTTCATCAATTGACGCGCCGAGCGCGGCGACGAAGAGCTCGACCTCGATCACCTCGCCAGTCTTCGGATCGACGATGTGCGGCTTCTTCCCGGAGTAGTCGACGAAGAACTTCTCGCCGGCGCGGTGCTCCTGCCGCATCGTGAGGCGGCGCTTGTCGAGCCACTCGCGGTACCGCTCGCAGAACTGCGTGTAGCGGTAGCCGTTCGGATGCTTCTCCAGGTACTCGAGGTGGAGCAGCTCTAGCGTCACGCCCATCTTCCGGCGCTCCACGTGGAGGTACGCGCAGTCCGGCATCGTCCGCTCGCTGGCGGCCGCGACCGACGGGTATAGCTTCGCTTCGAGCGCGTCGTCCGTGAGCGCCTGGGCTGCCGGCCAGTCGAGCCCAGCCGCGATCGCGCGAGCGATCACCGCCGAGACCGCACCGATCAACACGGCCACCGACAGGCCCACCTCGCGGTGGCTCCGGCCGAGCGTCCACTTCTGTCTGAGAATCTCTCGCGTGTTGCGCATGGACAGTCGCTCCGTCGCCATCCCGCCTCCGGTAGTGGGGGCGGGCAGCGTGGTCGCCGTCCAGCGTCGCTTCGTCGGTGCGCCCGGCCCCGGTAAGGGGCGGCACGCTACCCCGCGGGTCCGCCCGCGAGGCCAGTGTTCACGATGCCGATCTCGGCGTTCACGATGTGCCGATCCGGCCGTTCACCTTGCCGATCCTCGCGTTCACGATGATCCGATCCTGCTGTTCACGATGCGCCGATCCTGGCGTTCACGATCGGCCGAAACACGCAGCAGGGGTTGTCACGCCTTCGCAAGCCCTCGACAGCACTCGAATCGTCGAGTCAACCGCCGTGGAAGATCTGCCGCGGGGTGCACCCAATGGACCAGGTGGAGAGCCGTTCCAGGGACAAGTTGCGGCGGATTCGCGGCGGACGGAGCGCGAGTTCCTCCGGACTGAGGGCCTCCTGCCTGTGACCGCCGTAGCCCAGCGCCTTGGCCTCAGCGTCGCCACGGTCTACAACGCGATCAACGCGGGCAAGCTGCGATGCTACCTTTTCGGCACGGCCCGCCGAGTGCGGCCGGAGCATCTCGACGCCTAAGCCCAGGCGCGCGCGGCTGAACGCCCGCCGGCCGCTAAGGACTGGCGCACTGTCCGGGGTCTAATGCGCGCCGCGGAGGTGAGCCGCTCCGAGGCGTACCGCCTGATCGACCGCGGTGTCGTGCCTATTCGTATCCTCGGCGGTGTTCGGTACATCAGGGCAGAAGATCGGCTCTCCTCCACGTCTAATGGGCCGAGAGCCGTACGTCTCGTGAAGCAAGCGACCTGATCGCCGCCGCTAGAGGAAGTAGAAACGCGCACCGGAAACCCGTGGTACTTCGTGGTTTGCGAGGACCCCGAAGACCCGGAGGAACCGGTGCGCGTCACTACGGTATTCAACAAGCTGCTCGCTCTGCAAGGTGCGTTCGTGCGAGGCGTCGCTTTCGGCCCCTTCGGGATCGCGGTGGACGTGGCGAAGCGGCACCGCCGCCACCGCTGCCCACGCTGCACCTTCTCGACTCGCGCGCGCTACGATCGGACCGTGCGGGAGTGGCGCCACCTCTCGCTCGGCAGGTGGCGCGTCGTCATCCGGGCGGTGCTGTGCCGGCTCGTCTGCCCCGAGCACGGCGTCGTGACCGAGGCCGTTCCCTGGGCCGAGCATGACTCGCGCTTCCCCCGCGACTTCGAGGACCTGGTGGCCTGGGTGGCTCGCGAGATGAACAAGACCGCGGTGAAGAACCTGCTCCACATCGCCTGGGCGACGGTCGGCAACATCATCGAGCGGGTGGTGGCGCGAAAGCTCGACCGCACCCGCCTCGAGCGGCTGTACCGCATCGGCATCGACGAGGTGAGCTACCGCAAGGGCCACAAGTACCTCACCGTCATCGCCGACCACGAGACCGGCGACCCGGTCTGGATCGGGGAGGGGCGCTCGCAGAAGACGCTCGGCACCTTCTTCGACGAGCTCGGCGAGCGCGCCAAGCAGCTCGAGGCCGTCAGCATGGACATGTGCGCGCCGTACATCCTGGAGACGAAGGCACGCGCTCCCCAGTCCGAGATCGCCTTCGACCCGTTCCACGTCGTGAAGCTCGCCAGCGAGGCAGTCCACGGTGTGCGGCGCACCGAGGCGCGCGAGCGCAAGGGCACCGCCGAGGCTGCCGTCCTGAAGGGCTCGCGCTGGGCGCTGCTCAAGGCGCCCGAGAACCTCCGAGCCGAGGAACGCGTCCGGCTCTCCGCCGTCGCCGGCCTCAACACCCGCGTCTATCGGGCGTACCTGCTCAAGGAGGAGCTGCGCGCCCTCTACCGCTGTGGCCCGCGCTCCGCGCCCGAGCACCTGCGCTCCTGGCTCTGCTGGGCGAGCCGCTCGAACCTCGCTCCCTTCGTGAAGCTCGGCCGCACCCTCCGTCAGTACCGCGACGGCGTGCTCGCGGCGATCCGCCTCCGCCTGTCCAACGGCAGGATGGAGGGGCTGAACAACAAGATCGGCGTCATCAAGCACAGGGCCTACGGCTTCCATTCCTTCGCCGCCCTCGCTGCGATGGTCTTCCTCTGCTGCACCGATCTTCAGCTCAAACTACCCATTTGAAGTTGAGGAGAGCCAGAAGATCTCGCCGCCCTGGCGCGCAGCCGAACCAAAAGGATTTGAAATTTGCCGAACGGTGAACTCTAACTGAGCACCCCTCGTACGAGTGCCCCCAACAAGCGCCTGTCTCTCCGCTTGTCTCGGGAGCGCGGATGCAACAGGTTGGGCGAACATCCTCCCCTTCACTCGGAGCAGCTTGTGTTCGAGGAACATCCCTGGACACTCATTGTCCTCATCATCGTGACGGTGGAGGCGTGGAGTCTCACGCGCTCGGCAATCGCTCACGCGGTCCGACGCGTGCGTCGCCGGCGCGGCTACTCGGCGCCGGCGGACGGCATCGATCCCTGAGCGTTTCGACCGTGACGGCGCCTGATCTAATGCCTTCCCCCACCCCCCGCGCGATCGAAGTACGCCAGCCTCGCGCCGTCATCTTCATCGCCTTTTCCGCGGCACCACTGCGGGCTGCGGGGCACTCGGTCTTTCCGTCAGCCGTCGTTCACTCCGACATCGACGCTGTCGCATTCCCCAACCAGACGCTGCGGGATCTCGTCGCTAGGAGCCGGTTTGTGGGCCTGCGCAGCCTGGAATCAAGCAGCAAGAACAAGGAGGTGCATCGTCCATGAGAGCCACAGAACAATCCGAGCTGGCGAATGCGCGTTTCGTCTTTCGGGGGACGGTGATAGCAAACGCGCGCGCCCGCGCGAAACAAGCCGAGGTACGGGTCGACGAGATCCTGGAGGCGCCTTCGGTGTTGGCCGGCTACAACGGCCGAAACGTATACGTGCTCCTTTCCGACGGCGAACCACTCACGGTTGATGAAACGGCCATCTTCTACGGCGGGGGCTACGAGTTCGGCGAGCGGCTCACCGTGCACGTCGTCGGCGTGGACCGCGGAGCGGAGCCACTCGCGGCAGCACGGGCGCCAGGGTGGGATCCCGGGTCCGCAGCGAAAGATCGCCGAATGCGAGAGCGTCTCCAGCAGGCGAGCGTCGTCGTCGCTGGAATCGTCGAGAGCGTGCGAGTTCCCGAGCGGGCGCTCGCGGCCGCCACGCGCGCGGCCTCTGTCTCCCCGACCGAACCGGAGGAGCTGATCACCGAGCACGCCCCGCATTGGCGAGAGGCTGTCGTGCGTGTTACGCGCGTGCATAAGGGCGAACACCGCGGCGAGGCGGTCGTGGTCCGGTATCCGGCGAGCAACGATGTCCGCTGGTTCAGGGCGCCCAAGCTTCAGGCGGGACAGCGGGGCGTGTTCGCCTTGCACGCGCCCACGGGCGCGGCCGCGGCGAGACCGACGCGGACTGCGCGACGCGCCGCGGCCGCACAAGCTCCGTATTGCACAATTGATCCCGCGGACGTCCAGCCGATCGAGCGTCAGGAGGAGATCGCGCGCCTGATCGAGCCTCCGACGCCGGGGCCACTGCCTGGCAAGAGGGGAGTGAGGCGGTCGTCTACCCGATCCCGGACGACGCGAGCGCGACGTCTCTCGAAGCGCGGCCAGGGCACGGGGGTGCGGTGATGCCCAGACACATGCGCGCGACGCGGTCCCACCGCGCTGCGCAAGCCGGCGGTACCATTGGTGGCCAGATCACGGTGGTGAACATGATTCCCAAAGCCCTCAGCGGGGAGACCTGGCAGGACAGCGAGCCCAGCATCGCTGTCAATCCGACCGATCCGGCCAAGATCGTGGGTACGGCTTTCACGCCCGATCCGTTCGGCGGTGACATGGCGCCGGTCTACGTTTCCGAAAACGGTGGTTCGAGCTGGACGCTGCGCTCGACTGTCCCCAGCCGGCAACAGACGCAGGACATTTCGGGCGACTTCGGCGGAGCGAACGGCGGCTACTACGCCGGCATTCTCAAGATCCCGGGCGACCTCTTGCTGAGCGTGGTGCGCACGACCGATGTCGCCTCCAACACGGTCATGACAGAGGTGGGGAAAAGATCGGACGTTGATCAGCCGTTCGTTCGCGCGATGACCGTGGGAGGCCGCGATCGAGTGTACGTCGGCTTTAACGACCTCGCCGCGGCGGACAAGAAGACGGCCAGCGTCCTTCTCAGCCTTGATGGCGCAGCGCCGGTCCCGAAATTCAAGAAGCTTCAGCTCGAGAGGCGCGCAACCGGAAGCGCGCGCCAAAACGGTCCCCAAGTTCGGCCGGCTGCCCATCGCGATGGGGTGGTGTACGCGGCGTTCTACGGATGGCGTGCATTCGACCGGACCACGAGGAGGGTGACGGCCGACGTGGTGGTGGTGCGCGACGACCAGGGCGGGGACGGAGCCGCCCCATTCACCGCTCTCACCGATCCGACGGACGGGGTGGCGGGCCGTATCGTGGCGGCGGGCGTCCGATTCATCTGGGATGCGAAGATGGGGCAGCAGCGCCTCGGCGGAGACGTCGCCATCGCTGTGAACCCGAAGGAGAAGGACGACGTGTACCTGGCCTGGGCCGACGTCCAGCCCACCGGATACACGCTGCACCTGCGCCGCTCCACCGACGGTGGACGGACGTGGTCGACCAACGATCTCAGGACCATCTCACTCGCGACCAATCCGGCGCTCGCCATCAACTCGCAGGGGACAGCCTGCTTCCTGTACCAGCGCCTAGTCGGGACGGGGGCCGCGCAGCACTGGCGCACGGTCATAGAACGGTCCGCCGGCGGTGCGAACTGGGTGGCCTCGATCCTCGCGGACGTTCCGGCAAGCTCCCCCCCATTGCAATTTGACCCGTACATCGGGGACTATGTCGGGATCACGGCCGTGGGCAACGACTTCTTCGGCGTCTTCTCCGCGAACAACACCCCGGACCACGCGCACTTCCCGAATGGCGTTGTGTATCAGAGGAACGCCGACTTCCAGCAACGCCGGCTCCTAGACGTCGATGGCGTCACGACCGTTGCCGCCTCAATCGATCCCTTCTTCTTCAAAGTGAGATCGTAACCGCTCAGCGATCGTCGCATCCGCTCGCATTCACCGTCGGCGCGGGCGCCGGGCCTTCGTGCCACGCGGGGGTGGTCGACTGCTCTTCACAGCCGGGGGCGGTGAGGACGGGATTGGCGCAGCCGCGTCGGCGGCGACGTCGACCCGCCCGACGGCCCTGAAGACGGGCTGCTCAGCCTCCGACGCCTCGCGCCTGAGGAGGAACGTTCCTGTCTCACCCGGCGACAGCTTCGGCGCCTGGTGCCAGCGCACGTCCATGCTGGCCGGGAAACGGACGATCACCTCGGCGCCTGGCGGTGTACCTCGCTGAGTGTCGGCGATGCGCACGACGGCCTCGTGCCATCGCGGATCGTGCTCTGTGACGTGGCCTGTCGCGGAGGGGATGGGCACGACGCGCGTCACCGTCCCGCTCACGACTAGATCGGCGTCCGCAGAGCCTGCATCGCGCCGAACACGGCGCTGTTGGCTTGGAACAACGTCCGGTGACCGATGCCCGATCGACTGGATGACGACCGTCTCGCCAAGCTCCCACCCGCTCGCGTAGAAGACAGCTATATCGCGTCGCGAGACGGACTCGCCGCGCGCGAGCACGAGTTCAACGTTCCGCCCGAGCACGAGTGCTGCTGGCGGTCCACTGACTAGTTGATCGACCCGCACCGTGGCACGACCGTGGGCCACGCGTTGCACGGTACCCTGGAACGCCAGCCGCGCGGCCCGGGCAAACTCGTCTGGTTGCGCGTCCATATTTCGACGCTCCCCTCTAGAACACCGAACAGGTTGAAAGAGATCTCATCACGCCACCTTGCGCTGGATGGCCTCCAGGAGCGCGTCGTAGGTCGAGGAGGTTCTTGCGCACGCCGCGGTAGCGAGCGCGGCGGCCTTGGCGGCGGGCGAGGTGCGCGAGCCGGTGCTCCACGCCGACGCGTTCACGCAGGCGAGCGCGGCCGCGTGGGGTGGCGAGGTGCTTGCGCAGCCGTTGCTGGAGCCGCTCATCCTCGGCGATGTTGACGGAGCGCCCCGTGCCGAGCGTCGCGGCCGTGCACCGCGCACGCAGTTCGCAGTGGTCGCACGCCTCGGGGTCGAACTCCGTCACGGAGCCGAACTCGATGCGCTCCACCTCGCCCGCCGGGCAGGTGATGGTGAGGTCGCGCATGTCGATCTTGAAGGCTGCCTTCGTGAAGGCTCCCTTGTTCCTCGCGATCCACGGGCGGCAGACGATCTCGCCGCCGCGGCCGAGGATCTCGTCGACGAGCGCAGCCTTCACGTAGCCGCGATCGATGAAGAGCGACCCGATCTCGAGGCCCTGGCTCGCGATGCCATCCGCGAGGCCGGGCGCCGCCTCGTCCTCCGGCCGGTTCGCCGGCGTGATCGCGCCGGAGAGAATGAGTCCGGAGTCCAGGTCGGTCGCGATGTGGCGCTTGTAGCCGTTGAACCGCTTGCTCTTGCGCCCGTGGCGTATCCGCCCGGCCAACCGCACGTAGGCAGTCGGCAGCGGGCGTGAGAGGCTTTGGCGACTGGGAGGAGGATCAGGCCGCGGTGGGGGCAGCGCGGGCGGCGGCCCAGTTCGGCGGGAGCAGCTCGTCGAGGCGGCGGTGGGGCCAGCCGGTGGCGAGCTTCTGGAAG
>WNGL01007350.1_pt1 | contig 19156 bp, 21 predicted proteins | sample 5400591 | NCBI WGS metagenome assembly WNGL01 (sample SAMN13153377, study PRJNA577476) | soil metagenome | isolation source: 80 cm soil or saprolite under Garry oak tree replicate 1 | place: USA:California | collected 2016-06-15 | reverse complement strand
GGTCTCAACAACAAGGCAAAGGTAATCAGCCACCGAGCCTACGGCTTTAGAACTGCAAAGAACTATATACTCAATCTTTACCACTGCATGGGCGATCTAACCATGCCTACAACTTTGCACTGTTATGTGTGAGGAACCATTATTCGGGCATCCTCAAGTTCTTCATTGTAACCGGATGCGGAAAAAATACTACCCTCTGCTCAATGTGGTGGACGGTTGAAAACGGCACGTTACTACTGTATCCTGTTTTTCCCACAGCAACTTGCCTTTTGCAAGTCATCTATTAACAATTGGACCGGGAGCGGCGGGAAAGCGACGCTGGAATAATTGCCAAGGAGAGTTTATCCATGAAAACCGGCTGGTTTGTGCGTGGCGATATCGACGGATTTTTCGGTCTGTTCGTGGACAACCTGCTGCAGTTGATGCTGATCGCAGTCCTCTGCGGCAACGTGTGCGGCATGCCGCCCGAGCTCGTGTACGGCAGGATCCTTCCCGGCGCGGCGCTGTCGATCCTGTTCGGCAACCTGTTCTATGCCTGGCAGGCGCGACGGCTGGCCATCAGGACCGGGCGGACGGATGTCACCGCACTGCCGTACGGCATCAACACCGTCAGCCTCATCGCCTTCGTTTTCCTGATCATCGCCCCGATTTATTTCGCCACCAAAGATCCGCAGCTGGCCTGGCAGGCCGGCCTGTTTGCCTGTCTCGCCAGCGCCGTGTTGGAGATCATCGGGGCGTTTGCGGGCGACTGGCTGCGCAGGCATACGCCAAGGGCCGCGCTGCTCTCCTCGCTGGCCGGTATCGCCATCACCTTCATCTCGATGGGTTTCGTGTTCCAGATCTTCGCGATGCCGGCCATCGCGGTCGTGCCGGCGCTGTTCGTGCTGTTTGTCTACGGGGGGCGGATCAAACTGCCGCTGGGGCTGCCGGGAGGTTTCATTGCGGTGCTTCTGGGCGTGGCCATCGGATGGATTCTGAGGTGGTGCGGTTATCCGTATTTTCAGCCGCTGGAGGAGCCGTACCGCTTTGCCCTCCATCTCCCCAGAGCGGCGGTCGCAGACATGCTCGCTTTTCTGCTCAACGGCCAGGGGTGGAAATACTTCTCCGTGATCTTCCCGATGGCGCTGTTCAACCTGATCGGCTCGCTCCAGAACCTGGAGAGCGCCGAAGCGGCGGGAGACAGCTATGACACCCGCTCGTCGCTGCTGGTCAACGGCTTCGGCTCGATCGTGGCGGCATGCCTCGGGAACCCGTTTCCGACCACGATTTATATCGGTCATCCGGGGTGGAAGGCCATGGGGGCCAGGTGGGGCTATTCGATCATGAACGGCGCGGTGATCACGCTCCTCTGCCTGATCGGCGGCGTTACGCTGGTGCTCAAGGTCGTGCCGATGGAAGCGATGATCGGCATCCTGCTCTGGATCGGGCTGATCATAACGGCTCAGGCGTTCAAGGAAGTGCCAAAAAGGCACAGCGCGGCGGTGGCGCTCGGGCTGGTGCCGGCACTCGCGGCATGGGCGCTGCTGCTGATAGAGACGACCCTGCGCAAGGCTGGCGCCACCCTGTACGATGTCGCGCCTAAATTCGGCGGCGACCTGTACATCTACGGCATCATCTCGCTGAGCCAGGGGTTCATGCTAACCTGCATGGTTTTATCCGCGATGATGGTGTTTGTGGTGGAGAGGCAATTCCTGAAGGCGGCGCTCTGGATGACAATCGCGGCGCTGCTGTCGTATTTCGGCGTTATCCACGCCTATGTTCTGACCGCTGCGGGGGTACAGAACAGGTTCGGTTTCGGTGCGGCCAGGAGTTTTGCGCTCGCCTACCTGATCGCCGCGCTGCTTCTGGTGGTGATCCACTACTATCGAATCGGCAGGGAGAACGAGGACACCGGCGACATAGCCTAGATTCCGGCCTACAAAAGCAATTCATCTCACGCAAAGGTTCGAAAGCGCTGTTCAAAGTGGAAACCTTTGTTTCTTGCAGTAAGCCTGGATAACCACCTCGGCCTGATTAAGCCGGGAAAGTTTCATATTCCGCGCCTTGATGGCCATGACATCATCCAGCGGAACCACCTGCTGACGCAGTTCGCGGGCAACGATCCCGATGTTGACGACGATGATTTTAAGATCGGCCGGGGTGTAGTTCTTCAACAGCGGAGGAGACAGCATTAAATATCCTTCCGCAATATCCTGCGCAAGCTTCTTCGGACTGCCGGCAATAGGCATGGTTACTCCTTAATCTCCCAGTGATGTTATCACTTCAAGCAGCAAGTCGCATGTGAACTTCGGTTGCGATCTTCGGTCCGTTTTTATCTCTGCAAATTTCAAATCATAACTAATCTGCAGGTAACGTGCTAGCCTGAGAGCAGTAAGAAAAGGAGGCAGAATGCTTTTAAAAAGCATTCTGCCTCCTTTATGCTTCGCTACTTCAAGTACTTCTTATTTTATGGACAAATCGGATCGTAGTTTGAGTTAAAAGAAGAAATACATTTTATTGCACCAATCATAAGGCCATTGATCTCGCTATTGTTTACGAAAGCTTGTGATAATGCGGGGTTAGGAATGCCTTCGTTGTTTTGTATGGCTTTTGTAGCTGTTATTATGGAATTTTTTATTTTGCTGGTCGTGGGGACTACCCCGCTGCCTGCGATCAAAACTCCCAAACTATTGGTCATGTTAGGCATAGAAATCGAACTGGCATCAAGGTCTATTTGGGCCTCGTAGTAATTGAAAATGCCAATTGCAGAATTATTTGATGGCGAGCTCTGTGTCATTATTATCTTCAGGTTGTTAGCCGTTATACTAGTCCTAGGTTCGGCATATATACCTATCTGATCGGAATCGCTTTTGCTTAAGATCGTGACTTTGTTTAACACCACAGGAGCGGCATAATCACTACCATAAGTATATATTCCTCTGGTTCCTGAGTTGGAATAAACATTAACCGTTACATTTGATATTTTAATATTTCCACCAGAAGTTTCTATACCATAGGCTCCACTCCCATAATTGCTTTCAATAGTTATGTTGCGAAGCTCGGCATTCGAAACACATTTTACTATCCCATTATTGGGAATACTACCTGTAACCGTTGTGATAGACTCGCCCGACCCTTCAACGTGAACGAATGGTTTCATGACCATCATTGAAGAAACGGTGTAAACACCTGGCATTATTTTTACCAGATACGGATTTGTGGCAGAAGCATTCGTAATTGATTGGATCGCGGATATCGGGTCAGAGTAATCCCCACCGCTTTTTGCGACCACTATAACGTTCGCATAATGCGGAGTGCCTGTTCCTGGTTCACCCTGCACGCCTTGTGGGCCGGTTAAACCGGTATCACCTTTTACGCCTTGTGGGCCTTGAGGTCCCACTTCTCCTTGGGGACCAACCGTCCCGACACTGCATACCCAGGTGGTTCCTGAAAACTGGAGGTACTGGCCTGCCGGGCAGGTGATTCCCAGTTTAGAAGCAGTTACGGCACCATTGGCTATCTTCGGCGTCGTCACTGCGCCATCGAGGATATCATTGGTGCCGATATTTCCTGCAAACCCTTGCACCGGCAACACACACATCACTGCCACAACCAGCCATCTGACTGCCCAGCTTTCGATTCCTCTTCTCATTTCTTACCTCCTCTTTTGGTATAATGCAGTTCGATGACCGCACTTCGAATGTTAAACGACAAAAGGCCGCTCAATCAGCAAGTATGCTGATCAGAACGGCCCCGCAATATACATAAATGAGTGTAGAACCTTAACGGCCATTATCACTACCACTTAAAATAAATAATATACAATTATTTTAATTAATACATTTAGTGGACCCATTGGTCAAGACAATAATCCTTTGGGTTTAAGATGGTAGCTTCTGCTTTTGATTTTGGTTCTACCCCTAAAAAAGCTTTTCGTTCTTTGAATTTGTCTACGATTCTTGCTCCGCCGCCGATAGTGGTCAAGTCCATGGGGTGAGGTTAGAGTTTCAGACATTTATTCTTTCAGTTTCCGGAACGTCCCTATTTATCCACAGCTATTCAGTCGGTACTTTAGGCGTAAGCTTTATTTTTGCCGCTGTCTTGTTAGCTTTTTTTATTTTAGCCACAGCTTTAGACGGCTCGTCGCCATCTATTACTTCGCGTTTGAGCACGTCACTTTTTAATATTGCTTCGATCTCGTCGTTTTCGACCTTCAGTCCTGGAACCAGTTTTTTGAGTTCTTTTTTGATCAGAGTAATGATCGGTTCAGTTTGTAAAAGTGCAGCAACGACAAAGCGATTAACGCTTTGTACTCGTTCGGCAAACTGGGCCATTGCCGCTTTGCTCATCCCCTCCCGGCAAAGAAGAAAAAGTTTCTCCTGATCTTCGGATTTTTTTGGGTTGATGGTAAGGAAATCGATTGAGCAGACAAGATCGGTTTGAATTGGTTGTTCAAAGCGGATTCGATAAATATCCCAATTGATTCCGTTAGTCAGAACAATCCAAGGAATACCCTTATTCGCTCCATAGGAGACTGCCTGACGGAGATGAATGTCTTTAAGTCCTAAGCCTATAGCTTTCGCCTCGACCAGATACTGGACAGAATCCTCGATCTTTACGGCAAGATCACAGTAAGTTCCACGGATGCAAAATTCAGTAGTGATCTCGGAGTATTTATTGAATCCGAAAACGGTGGCAAGCATGTCGGAGACAATGACTACAGTGTCAGATTCGTTGATGTCGCGATCTTTTGCTGATTGTAAGACTTTTTGGAAAGCAGGTAGTTCTTTGATGAGACGATCAGAAACTTTTTTGGGTAGCATTTTATTTTCCTCCTTAAATTCGAGCCAGCAAGACTCATTCGTAATTATGAACTTGAATTGTTTCGTTTGTGACCCTAGTATTTAATCGCCAACAACATCCCATCCTCCCCTTCCTAACCCAGCATAAAAATTTCTCACATTGATACACCCGTTCTGCCGACAGCGTCAAGGAGTTAGATTAACCCAAAAAAATAAAGGGAACGGCCGCTTTTTTAATAAAGCAACCATTCCCTTTTTTAATCCCAAAAACGGCTTTTGGGTCCACGAAAGACACGAAAAAGCACGAAAGTTTAAAGCATTACACCGGAACAGAGGTTCACCGAACAGGTTTCCCCATGACAGTGCGTATTTTACTGCTTTCGTTCGTGTCTTTCGTGCTTTTCGTAGACAACTGCTTTTTCCATCTTTCTGGTTCTATTGACCGCTGCCGACTTTACTACTCCCGCCCCGGCGGCTTTTCCCGAACCGCCTTGTCGGCGGTCCAGCCGGCACTCGCCTCGGGATAGCAGTCGAAGCGGGGGATATAGGGCTTGATGTCGATCAGCGGCGTACCGTCAAGCACATCGATGCCGCCCACATGCAACACATTCCCATCGCGGCGCAGCAGCCTGACCACGGAAAGCCCCAGGCCGTTGGGGCGGCAGGGGTGGCGGGAGGCAAAGACTCCGTGCGGTTCGTCGTCCAGAAAGGTCGGGCGGGAGAGGATCACCTCGCCGGCCCGGTCGAAGCGGTAGATGAGAATCAGATGGGAGAAGGTCTCGATATCCTTGAGCCCGGGGGCAAACCCGGCGAAAACCTCGACGCTTCCTTCCGCTTCCGGCTGGAAGGCCCCCTGAATGGGCGCCCCCTCCTTGGTTCGGAAGGGAGAGCGGATGATGCCGATGGGATGGATTTCCATGCTTGAACCTCTCGGACAGATATGCGCCCCGATCATTGCGGACTGGGAGAAAAATGGTCGGCAACCGCCAGCCAGCGGCCATTCTCGCAAATCATCGTATGCTCTCGCCGCACATCTCGAAGTGAATCTTGAAGTAGTAGGTCACTACCGCGGTATCGCCGAACAAGGTTACCTTCGGCTCCACCTCCTCCCACGAGCGGATCGTGGCCATGTCGGCAAATGCCTTCCACGCGGCGACACAGGCTTCCTTACCCTCGATTCGCCCTCCTAAGGTAGGAGTGATGGCGACCATCTCGTCATGAAAATAGTCGCCGAGCCGCTCGCAATTTCTTTCCGTCCAGCTCCTGTTCAATGCCTGGACACTTTTCCAGACTTCGCTCTCAACTTCATCCATAGCGTTATCCTTTCTTGTTTAAGCATGTTTCCCGCCATCCGGTTAGTAAGTTGAAACTATTACTTTTCTAATCCGGTTCAATTATACGTCACTAATTTCATTAATCAAGGAGACTCTTCACACAAAAAAGGCCGTTTCCGGGTGGAATCGGCCATTAACGGCTTTATTTCATCATGCAGCCCATCGATCCAACAGCGTCAACCCCAAAGCTTGGCAGCTCCTGAAGTACATTACCCGCTATGACTGCAGCCGGCGCAACATGGCTGAAAATGCAGTGGCGGCGGGAGATACAGTCCTTCCTTTCCGGTGTACCAGCGAAAAACTTCGGGTGATGGCTATACCTGAAAGGTTAATCGATACCAGTTCGCCCCGCTTCAATTCGCCGCGAACAGCCAGTTCAGAAATAAACGCAATACCGCATTCCGCCAGCACCGCCTGTTTTATCGCTTCGCTCCCCGGCAACGTGGCGCAGGCCGAAAGGTCGCCCGGTGCGATCCCCTGCTGTCTTAGTGCCGCACTAACCGCATCGCTGGTGCCGGAACCTTTCTCCCGCATGACTATCGGCTCCCTGAGAAGTTCTTCCAGCTGGACCGATTTGCGGCCGCACCAAGGATGCCCCTTGCGCACGACCAGAATAATTTCATCGCACCCAAGCTCTTCGGTGGTGAAGCGCTTGTCGTCAGCTGCCGCTCCTACTATCGCTATTTCGATGTTTTCATCAATCAGTCTGGCAAGTATATCACTGCTGTCGCCGATTTCGACTTTTACGCGAATCCCCGGATCACTCGCGCGGAGCGCTGCAATTGCCTTTGGCAGCAGGTACGTACCGGGAATGGTGCTGCCGCCCACAGAGAGTTCGACGCCGTCTGCCTGGCGAAACCGGAGAATAGCCTGCTCGGTATCCTTGAGCGATTTGATCACCTGCCGCGCGTGTGTAAGCATGATTTTCCCCGCTTCGGTCGTCACGGCACCGCGTCCGGTGCGGTCAAGCAGCCTGACTCCGCAGCTCTCCTCCAGCGTCGCGATGTGCTGACTTGCGGTCGACTGTGTGACGCAGGCCGCCTCCGCACCTTTCGAAAAGCTGCCGGTGGCGGCAATGGTCACAAAAATCTCCAGCTGTTTTATATTCATGGCGGTTCCTTATCGTAAAAACCAATTTAGCTCATCGGTTATATCGAATATATCAATTTGACATATTCAGCAATAACAAATAAGAATATGAATCAAACCAGCAATTTAGCAATTCTAATATTTAACGCTGGACGACCATGATCAGACTGCATCAAGGAGATTAAATGAAGAAGAAGTTTCTGCTGTTTGTTGTGGCGCTCTGCACTATGTTCACCACCGCGGCTTCCGCTGCAAGCCGTTCCGGTATCGTTACCTTTGACTTGGATCTTTCCGCCCAGGATACGGCCAAAGAAACGAAACTCTGGGTCCCCTACCCGGTGACCGACCGTCATCAGAAGGTGAGCGATATCAAGGTGTCAGGGGATTTCGCTTCATCAGGCGTCTATACGGAATCAGTAAACGGCACTCCGATCCTCTACGCCCGGTGGCCGGCCGGCGTGAAGAGCCGCAAGCTAAGCTTCTCTTTCAGCGTTGACCGCCAGGATATCCGCCAGACAAATCTGCCGACCATCGAGCCCGCCTGGAACCGTGGGGATTACGCCGAGTTTTTAAGACCCACGAGCCTCGGCCCCATCGATGGTGAAGTCAGGAAACTGGCGGATTCCATCACCAAGGGGAAACAGACCGTGCTTGAAAAAGCAAGGGCCATCTACGACTGGTGCTGCAGCAACATGTATCGGGACCCGGCCACGGTGGGATGCGGCAAGGGGGACGTCTGCGCCCTGTTGCAGAAACCGGGCGGGAAATGCACCGACATCTCGTCGGTCTATATCGCCCTCTGCCGGGCAGCCGGTGTGCCGGCGCGTGAAGTATTCGGCATCCGGCTCGGCAAAAAGTCCACGGAAGACATCACCGGCTACCAGCACTGCTGGGCCGAGTTTTTCCTCCCCGGCTACGGCTGGGTAACGGCTGATCCGGCCGATGTGCGCAAGGCGATGCTGGTGGAGAAGCTGGAAGAGGGCGACCCGAAGGCGAAAACGTACCGGGAATTTTTCTGGGGCGGCATCGATGCTTACCGGGTGGTGCTTGCCAGAGGACGGGACGTCGTCCTCAATCCTCCGCAGGCCGGGGCGCCGCTGAACACCTTCGGCTATCCCTACGCCGAAGTGGGGGGCTCAGACATCGACTTCTACCAGCCGAAAAGCTTTGTCTACAGCTACAGCTTCAAGGAGAAGTAGTTCCATTCTAGCATCAGGATCTGGGACAGGTAAAAGCAAGGAGCGCATCGTCACTTGAAATGGATAGATGTAAACATTTCAGATTAGACAATGCGTGAGAACACCTCACGGTCACTTGGCAAGGCGCATCTGCCGCTCCACCTCGCGGAGCTGGGCATTGACCTTGCCGGCCGCCACCGCCATCACCACTCCCTGCACTGCGCCGATCTCCTCGGAGGTGATCCCTTCCTTCTCCACCTGCCCCAGGTAATACTCCATGCAGGGAGAGCAGCCGAGCGCCATGGCCGCGCCGAGATGGAGCAGGAGCGTGGTCCTGGAATCGAGGATAGTGTTTTCCCTGACCGTGTCGTAGAACTCACCGAACGCCTTCTGTTGTTTTTCCGGCAGCATAATTACCTCCTTTGTGTTGTGACAAAGTTCAAGAGCAGCAGCCCCCGCCGGGGGCCTTGATGTTCCGTTCCCGCAGCCATTCGTTGATCATGCCCGAGGCGCAGCCGACCCCGGCATCGACTTTAATCGCCTTGACCGGACAGTTCAGGGCGCAGGCGCCGCACTCCATGCAGGCATCGAGGTCGCGGATATCAGCCTTTTTTTCAATCAGCTCAAAAACCTGGTGCGGGCAGACCTCCAGACACCGGCCGCAGCCGATACAGGTAGGTTGATCCAGTTTCAGCGTGGCAACATTTTTCAGATAACGAAAACCTTTCATATATTCTCCTTCATCCCTTGAGGAACCTTCCCGCCAGCAGCAAAAACACACTCACCACAAGAGCGCTCCCCATCGCCGGCAGGGCGAGACGCATCTCCTTCTTGACTCCCGAACGGGATGGATAGGGGGAGCAGCCGGTAAAATTAAGGGTGTAGAAGGCGCTGACCGCCGGCAGGGCCAGGAATACCGCGGCGGTGACGGCGCCATTCCAGCCGGAGCCCCCCGCCAGGAGGTAATAGAGCCCGCTCCAGAGCAGGCCGGTAAAGGCCCCCTTGACGGCGAAGCTGCGCCCCGGCAGCCAGGGAAGAAGGAGCGGTCCCAGCACTACCCCGGCCAGCCACGCGCCCAGCCAGGCGCCGAAGCCGGATATACCGGCCGTGTCGTTACCGAGCGCGGTTATGAGCAGCAGGATCGCCCCCCCGATAATCGCAACGGCTTTCAGCCCCATCATCAGCTCTACCGGAACCAGCACCAGGCGCTCGTAGAGGGTGAAGGTCAGCCGGCGCATCTCCGGGGTGGTGACCATGCCGTTATCGAGATACTCCGGCAGGTCGGCGGCCCGGATGGTGGCATAGCTGACCCCGAATCCGGTCCGCCGGGCCACCTCGTGGGCGGCGACGCCCGGAGCCCCCAGGATCGGCAGGATCAGGCGGCGATGACTGACGACCTTGTCAAGCCCGGTCGCCTTAACCCGCCGCACCAGCTCGCCGGTGCCGAAACTCCCCTTCCCCGCCGCGCACCAGACATTGATGCCGTAGGTCTCCAGCACCAGCAGCCAGACGTTGCGCCCCGAGAGCGACCGGCGGACCAGGTCATAGCTCATCTTGTAGTTGGCGGTCACCAGTACCGGGTCCGTTGCCGAAGGGTTACCTAAGGCATAGAGGCCGGGGGGAACGATGAAATCCATCCGCCCGATCCCCCAGCGCGCCTTGCAGGCTCCCAGATGATCACTAAAACCAAGCGACGATGCGATGCGCGGCACCCGGCCCGCCGGGGTATCGAGCCAGGCGATGAAGCCGGGCACCTTGTCCGTGATTGCTCCGCCCCCCTTGGAGGTAGGCGGACCGCAACAGGGCGGCTTGTCACTGCCGGCATCCGCTTCACCGGAACAACATGAGCCTCCCGGGGCGCACTCCGCATCCGCGGTCTTCCGCACACTCTTGATCTTGAACGGGCCAACCGGCCCTTTTTTTACTTGCAACATGCAACTGCTCCTCTCTGCCTGGCATCGCTTTCACCAGCCTTGGCCACGGCCTCGTTCAGCAACCCCAGCGACCTGACCACGGTCTCCCGCTCGAAGTCGCTCATACAGGCGAAAACCATTTCCAATCGCCCGGCCATGTAGTGGTCGATCTTTTCCAGCACCCGCCTCCCCGCGGCGGTCAGCCCGAGCAGGCTTACCCGCCGGTCGTCGGGAGACACACGGCGGGACACGAGCCCCTTCTTTTCCAGCACCTTGACCTGGCGGCTGAAGGTGGTGATATCCATGCCCAGTTCCTCGGCCACCCGCTGCATCGAAGGGTCGCCCGCCCGCCGCACCTCGAACAGGATGTGGCTCTGTACCATGGATACCTGCTCACCGCAGCATTCGTCACAGCATGATGCGTTCAGCAGACCGAAACGGCGCACAAAAATCTGAAGCTGCTCCCTGATCGATTCCATTGATTACCTCCATGCGATCGACGTTAGCAGTTATAGTTGCATTTTGCAACTATTAGATGTGTAATGTTTCATATGAGTGCCGGTAATGATCGGACTGGTGAATGTGGACTTCTGGTTTCGGAGAAAGTGGTTTATAATTGTTTCGGAGAGCCGGTAGGGTTTGTTGTCTTTTTCTGACAACCGGTTCGGCGCAATTTTATGAAAGGACACAATGGCAAACATTGACCGCAACATATCCAGCCGCCTGGTTTTTGCCATCGCCCTGACCGCTATCACCCTGGTGGCGGAGATCATCGGTGGTATCTGGTCCAATTCTCTGGCGCTGCTCTCCGACGCGGGGCATGTCTTTCTGGATCTTTTTGCCTTAGCTCTTTCGCTGGCGGCAATCAAGCTTGCCGCACAGCCTCCGGGCGAGCATCACTCATATGGCCTGCACCGGGCTGAGGTGCTGGCGTCACTCATTAACGGCCTGACGGTCTTTCTAATGGCAATCGGAATTCTCTATGAAGGGAGCAAGCGACTGATTGCGCCGCAAGAGGTGCAGACGACTCCGATGCTGGTCATAGCGGTACTGGGGCTGGTTGCCAATCTGCTCGCGGCCAAGGGGCTGCACGGACACGCCCACCATGACCTGAACGTCCGGAGTGCTTTTCTGCATGTTCTGGGGGATGCGGCGGCTTCGGTGGGAGTGATTGTCGGAGCGGTGCTGATGCGCTTCACCGGCTGGTATCAGGCCGATCCGCTCATCTCCATCGCCATCGGCCTCCTGATCCTGACCGGCGCCGGACGGGTGTTGAGAGAGGCTACGCATATCCTGATGGAAGGGGTACCGCGCGGTTTGTCCGTCGATCAGGTTGCTGTGCACATTCGCGGAATCGAAGGGGTGCTGGATGTCCACCACCTGAACGTCTGGTCGGTCTGTTCACATATTTTTGCCCTGTCCGCCCATGTAGAAATAGATCCTGAGTATGACGGAGAGCGGATCCAGCTGTTGCATGCCATCGAGCACGAATTGCAGCACCACTTTCATATTACCCACACCACTATCCAGTTTGACTGTTCCAACTGCAACGGCGGCCCGCTGATCAAGGAGTTCAGCCATACCGAACGACAGGCGGTCTGCAGCGGGCATGGGCACTAGTTAGCTGCCGACCTGGCCGTAAACTGCCTACGGCTCTTTGGCCGGCCCCAGCAGCTCTTCATGCGGGGTTAGCTTCCGGTCAGCTGGTATCTTCTGCTCACACTCGCTTACCCATTTAACCAGATCCAACAATCTGAACGGTTTCTTTAGTGTTGTGCAGCCGAGCTCGCGAATCTCCTGCTCTTGTTTGGCGTTGAATTTCAGTGCGAGCACAGCCTTATTCCGGGGAGGAAGATGGCAGCCCCTTTCATTTTGGTGGCGAATCAGCTCCAGCCCGGTCATGCCTTTCATCTCCATATCAGCAAGGATCAAATCTGAACAGACATGGTCGCGCGGGCACGTGCACCTGTTTTGGGACACAAGAGCGCAGGTGGACGGCAAAGGGAAATGCAGCACTTCGTACCCCTTGGAGCGAAGGTAGAGGCTGAACAGATTGCCCATCATATCGTGATCCCCAAAGAACAGAATTCGTGTGGCCATTGTTACCCCCCGTGAAAGAGTACCGCTTCGATTTCTTCCGATGCATACCGCCAGGGGCAGCATCTTCCGGCGCTTAGACGCAATTTATTCCCGATGGTTCCCGAGCGGTTTTCATCTCCTCCGGTCTCCGGACACCCAAAACGCAAAAAGCCCATCTCCATTACACTGGAAGACGGGCTGAACACGCGGCGGCTAAAATTGGTGTCTATACCCTCTTCGGTAACCCGGCTACCCGCTTGGGGCCCGTGGCTTTGCGTCCCGGAATTGCTTCCGGTTTGCTAGTATCGGAGAGTCACGCTTTTTCGCGCTTGACCCCATTAAGACATTATTAATGACAATGTCAAGATAAATTTTCAGGAATCCTGCCACCCCTCAAGGTTTGCGGTTCGGTAACGAGGCGCGGTACCTGCTAGATCTGGTAGTCATCGACAAAAACCCTGACCTGGCGCGGGCGTACATACACCTGTTCCCCATGCTGCAGCCCCAGGTTCCGGAACACATCCCTGGTCAGCTCCGCCTCGACGAACTCGTTATTGCCGTCTATTACCAAGGTGACCCGGACTGCCGGGCCCAGTTTCTGAATATGTCTGATCGCTGCCTTCAGTGCCGTCGAATCCTGCCGGGTGCGGTCTATCTCGATATCGTGAGAGCGGACGTATGACACCGCATTTTCATCGGTCTCATGCTGCCCGGCACCCGGCTGGTTGAGGCGTCCGTGGAACAGGTTGACGTTGCCGAGGAAATGGAGCACAAAAGGGTTGGCAGGATGTTCGTAAACCTGATCAGGGGTGCCGGCCTGTTCGATTCTCCCCTTGTTCATAACCACGATCCGGTCGGCGACCTCCAGGGCCTCCTCCTGATCGTGAGTCACGAAGACGCTGGTGACATGAATCTCGTCATGCAGCTTGCGCAGCCAGCGGCGGAGTTCGGCCCGCACCTGGGCATCCAGGGCTCCGAACGGTTCGTCCAGCAACAGCACCTGCGGCTCGACCGCCAGGGCTCTGGCCAGGGCGATGCGCTGGCGCTGCCCCCCGGAAAGCTGTGCCGGGTAGCGTTTGGCCATCCCTTCCAGTTGCACCAGCCGTAGCAGTTCCATGACCTTGTCGCTGATCGCGCTGTTGGAAGGGCGCGTGGCACGAGGCCTGACCCGCAGTCCGAAGGCGATATTCTCGAAGACGGTCAGGTGACGGAACAGGGCGTAGTGCTGGAATACGAAGCCGACCTGACGCTCCCGGACATGTGAGCTGGTGCTGTCCTGTCCGTTGAACAGGATCCGGCCGGCATCGGCCGATTCAAGACCCGCTATGATCCGCAGCAGGGTGGTTTTACCGGAGCCGGAGGGTCCCAGCAGCGCCACCAGTTCACCGGAGGGGATGGTGAGGCCGACGTCCTTCAAGGCCGCGAAGCTTCCGAACTGTTTGCTGATATTTTCAATTTCGATACTCATATTTCACCTGTCATATAATTTGAACTTCAAAAGTTTGACTTTCTCCGCGTCTCCACGTGAACAACGATTTTAATTGTTCTTAAGTTGCTGCCGTACTTTCCATTCCGCCGCCGTCTTGACCGCCAGGGTGATCAGCGCCAGAAAGGCAAGCAGCGAGGCCACGGCAAATGCCGCCGTATAGTTGTATTCATTGTAGAGGATCTCCACGTGCAGCGGCACGGTGTTGGTCATGCCGCGGATATGGCCGGAGACGACCGACACCGCGCCGAACTCCCCCATGGCGCGGGCGTTGCAGAGAATCACGCCGTAGATGATGCCCCATTTGATGTTGGGCAGGGTCACGCGAAAGACGGTCTGCAGGCCGGTGGCGCCAAGTACCAGGGCCGCCTCCTCCTCTTCCTTCCCCTGCGCCTCCATCAGCGGGATCAGTTCGCGGGCCACGAAGGGGAAGGTAACGAAGATCGTGGCCAGGATGATCCCCGGCACGGCAAAGATGATCTTGATGTCGTGCTCCCGCAGCCAGGGGCCGAACCACCCCTGCAGGCCGAAGATCAGGACGTAGATCAGACCGGAGATGACCGGCGAGACCGAAAACGGCAGGTCAATCAGGGTGATCAGAAGGTTCTTGCCCGGAAAGGTGAATTTTGCGATGGCCCAGGCGGCAGTCACGCCAAAGAAGAGGTTAAACGGTACGGTCACGGCGGCGGTTATGAGTGTCAGCCTGATTGATGACAGGGTATCCGGCTCCTTGAGTGCTTCCAGATATACTGAAAAACCCTTTTCAAAGGCCTGGCTGAAGACCGCTGCCAGCGGCAGCAGCAGAAACAGGGTCAGAAAAACCAGGGCAATGGCGATCAGCAGCCGGCGTACTATAACCGGTTCGCTTTGTGCCCGGCCGGTCAAACTTTTTGCATGGTATGTTTTGGTTGGAGCGGACATGTCTACCTCGGCAATCTAATCTGTTTTTCCCGTTATTCTGCGTATCTTCTGCTCCATTTCTGCAGAAAATTGATGACCAGCAACATTAGAAATGATGTCAGCAGCATCACACAGGCGATGGCGGTGGCACCTCGATAGTCAAACTGTTCCAGTTTGGTGATGATCAGCAGCGGAGTAATTTCCGATACCATCGGCATGTTGCCGGCAATGAAGATGATCGAGCCGTATTCGCCGACGGCGCGGGCGAACGAGAGGGCAAAACCGGTCAGGATTGACGGAAACAGTATCGGGAAGATAACCCGCTGCAGCGTCTGCCAGCGGCTGGCACCCAGACAGACGGCGGCCTCTTCCAGCTCCACCTCGATCTCTTCTATCACCGGCTGCACGGTGCGCACCACGAAAGGTAGCCCGATGAAGGTCATGGCCAGTATTATGCCAAGCGGGGTAAAGGCGACCTTTATGCCGTGCGGCTCCAGAAAACGCCCCACCCAGCCATTGGGTGAGTAGATTGTCGCCAGTGTGATGCCTGCCACTGCGGTGGGCAGAGCAAAAGGAAGATCCACCAGGGCATCGACAATCCTCCGGCCGGGAAAGCGGTATCTGACCAGCACCCATGCCACCAGTACGCCGAAGATCGAGTTGATCACCGCCGCAAGCATGGCCGCGCCAAAGGTCACTTTGTATGAGGCCAGCACCCTTGGAGCTGTGACGGTGCTGATAAACTCGCCCCAGGTCAATCCGGCTGTCCTGAATACCAGTGCCGACAATGGAATAAGCACAATTATGCACAGGTAGAAGATCGTGAAGCCCAGAGTCGATCCAAAGCCCGGCAGGACGTTGTTATGGCTCTTAAAGAGTTTCATGGTTGTTTCCTTAATAAGCCAAAGGCAATAGAACGCAGATTAAATCTGATTTGAGCGGATTTGCGCTGATTTTAGAAACTTTGGTTCAGTTTTTTTTATAAACAATTTTGTGCTTGATCCGCGTTTATCCGTTCAATCCGCGTCATCCGCGTTCTATTGCCGTTCTGTTGTTATTTTCTTTCTGAGTAGATCTGGTCAAACGTACCGCCATCGGCAAAGTGTGTTTTTTGAGCTTTCTGCCAACCGCCGAAGGCCTTGTCGACTGTGTACAGCTTCACCTTTGCAAGTTTGGTCGGAATTTTGGGGTTGATCGGCCGATAGTAGTGTTTGGCGGCGATCTTCTGCCCTTCGTCGGTATACAGGTATTTCAGGTATTCTTCGGCCACCTTGCGGGTGCCGCGCTTGTCGGCTACTTTATCCACCACGGTTACCGGCGGTTCGGCCAGGATGCTTTCGGATGGGGTCACGACTTCGAATCTGTCCGGTCCCAGCTCGTTGATGGCAAGAAAGGCCTCGTTTTCCCAGGCAAGCAGGACATCACCAAGGCCGCGCTGTACGAAGGTATTAGTGGCTCCTCTGGCACCTGAATCAAGCACCGGCACGTTCTTCAGCAGTTTGGCGACAAACTCTTTCGCCTTGGCGTCGTTGCCGCCAGGCTGATGCAGGGCATAGGCCCAAGCAGCCAGATAGTTCCAGCGGGCGCCGCCGGAAGTTTTGGGATTGGGAGTGATCACCGACACACCCGGCTTGATCAGGTCATCCCAGTTTTTGATCTTCTTGGGATTGCCTTTGCGCACCAGGAATACGATGGTGGAGGTATAGGGAGCGCTGTTGTGCGGCAGTTCTTTCTGCCACCCTGTCTTGATCAGGCCTTTTTCGGCGACGGCGTCAATGTCATAGGCCAGCGCCAGGGTGACCACATCGGCCTCCAGTCCGTCGATAACCGCCCGGGCCTGTTTGCCGGAACCGCCGTGAGACTGTTTGATGGTAACTTTCTGACCGGTCTTCTTTTGCCACTGCTGGGCAAAAGAGCTGTTGATGTCCGTGTACAGTTCGCGGGTCGGGTCGTAGGATACATTAAGCAGGGTGACGTCGGCGGCAAGGAGTGCAGTTGACGCGGACAATGCCAAAGCCAGTGCGGCAAGTGATGTTGTGATTTTCTTTAATTTCATTTTTCTCTCCTTTCTTGTCTATAGATTTAGTATGTAATATTACCAAAAAAAACTGCCTAGAACTCTATTGCTCCTCCTTTTAAGTTATTGCCATATCCGCTCCTTCACTTGCCCTTATCAGTAGTTATAAGTCAGGTCGAGCTGACGACACTAAATGGCGGCGCCATCAGTTACCAGACCGTTCTCGAGAGCGTAAATCCGATCGGCCCATTCCAGACTCCATGCGCGCAGACGTTCTGCAGACATCGGCTGAGGGAGATTGCCGGAATATATTGTCCCGACCGAATCAGCGATCTGGTTCGCCAGGCGCCGGTAATAATAGGACTGGTTCGATTGAGGCTTCGATTCGATAACCGTATTCCCGTAAAGTTCGCACTGCCTGACCACCAGCGACCTCGGGACTTTACCGATTGTCCTGGCGTTGGTATGAAAGGCAAAATCGTTAACAAATGCCTCCTCAAAAGAACTGGTGATGCTATTGAGGATCAGACCCCCCATCAGAACCGGCACACCTCGCTCACCATTGTGCTGTTCCAGGAAACCAAAAGCGTCATTAGCCTCTTGCAGCGCCTTGAAATCTGCGGTTGTAACCACGCAAAGCCTCGTGAGTTCAACCTGCCGGACAACCGCATGCAGCACTGCATTTGAGCAGTCACCGGAAATATCATAGAGAACAAAATCCGGATTGATCCTCTCGAACACACGAAGTCTTTTAAGCTCCTTAATGGCCCTGGACACTTCGGCAGACGTGCAGACTCCAGAGTAACCAGGGTCGCCCAACTCCACACAACTGATACCTTTAAATCCGGTATGTACTACGGACTCCACGGTAATAGTGGAGTTATTCCGGATTTGGTCCAGCATGTTCGGTATCGGAAACCCGCTGTTCAAGAGGGAAGTCGAGTCCCCCTTCGAATCACACCCTACCAACGCTACGGTGAAACCCGCTTCGACCATTGCCGCGCCGACATTGGTTGCCAGCGTCGTCTTCCCTACGCCGCCTTTGCCGCATAGTGCGATGTGATGAGTCATATTTATCTCTTTCTCTGAAAAAAACAAAGGCCGGGAGAGCTCATCTGTGCGATGTTCTCAACCGGCCTCCAGTTTTTCTGGTCAGCACAGAGTCTATGAATACTTAGTGGGTGTTTGAGGCAAAAAAAATTAAATGCTGTAATCCATAATTTTTGATTTCTGCTTGCGGGCGGTATCGCTTCTCTCAACCATGTCAGCCAATGTTGTCGATTCAAGAACAGAATCGATTGCCTGCTTTACATCTCTCATCACCAGGCGGATCCCGCAATATGCGGGGTCACCACACTCTTCGCACACTACTTTAACGTTATCGTTGAGGCATTCGACCAGTGCAAAACCACCTTCGAGAATGCTGACTACTTTGCCAATTGTAATTTTGGCAGGCGGCAAGGCCAACATGTAGCCGCCTCCCTTGCCAACCTTACTTTTCAGCACGCCCCCTTTTCGAAGAGCTACGAGAATCGCTTCAAGAAACTTCTTGGGGATCTTTTCCTCATTCGCCAGTTCGGAAATGAGAATAGGTTCGCCGGTCGAATGTTCCGCGAGATAGCCAAGCGCTTTGAGCGCGTATTTAGTCTTTTTGGAAATCATAGTCTAGTAAAGCTATAGTTATTATAAAGTAGTACTGTTGTCAAGAAAATATCACCGGAAGAATTAAAGCCGGCCTGCCTCCGTGATTATGTGGTTTTGAACATGCAAACGCCCTCCCTGAGACAAGCAGGAAGGGCGTTTCATCATGCATCAGTCAAGCGATGTGCGTTATTCGCAGGTGAAGTTGGCTTCAATACGGCGGTTTAGAGCCCTGTCCGCCTTTCCGAATTTTTCAACGATATACTTCTTGACGCTTTCCGCCCGCAACTGGGAGAGTTTCTCGTTGAGCGCCTTGGAGCCTACGTTATCGGTATGGCCCGAGATTTCGCCCTTGGCCTTGGGGAATTCCTGGAGAAATGCGCCAAGGACCTTCAGGTCTTCCTCATACCTGGGCTTGATGTCTGATTTGTTGGTGTCGAACTGGATGTTCAGCACCGACGGCTTGCTGCAGAAGCGTTCTGCCGCCGCTGTAGGCTTGGGCTCGGGGCAGCCGTCCTTGTCGACCTTCACTCCATTGGGGGTGTCGGGGCACTTGTCGAGGTAATCGGGAACGCCGTCATGGTCGGAGTCAACCGGACAACCGCTGGCATCCACGACCACACCAGCGGGGGTTCCGGGGCACTTGTCCATGCCGTCGGGTACGCCGTCTCCGTCGCTGTCAACAGGAGGAGCAGGGACCGGAGGCGGAGGAATAACAGCAGGTGCGGGTGGAGGCTC
>WNGL01008801.1_pt1 | contig 19157 bp, 28 predicted proteins | sample 5400591 | NCBI WGS metagenome assembly WNGL01 (sample SAMN13153377, study PRJNA577476) | soil metagenome | isolation source: 80 cm soil or saprolite under Garry oak tree replicate 1 | place: USA:California | collected 2016-06-15 | reverse complement strand
GGTTCCCTTCGAGAGAGTAACGATCTTGCGTCGATGATTTGTGTCCAACCAAATGGCTCGGCCCGTTTTCACTTCATCAATTTGGTGGGGCGTTGCCCACCAGACATCTCTCCGGTCACCTTCGATCATCTTGTGAACGCCTGCAGCACCGGCGATCGCCTGGAGTCGCCGTAGCGTCCTCAATGGCATTCTATGGGTGCTCCGCACCGGCGCTCCTTGGACTGATCTGCCTGAACGGTATCCCTCTTACCAGACCTGCCATCGTCGATTCCAGCAATGGGTGCGGTCAGGAATCATGCGAGGTGTCCTCGAAGCGCTAGCTGAAGATCTGCGGATTCAAGGTCGGCTGGATGTCCGTGAAGCCTTCATCGATGGCAGTTTTGCGCCGGCCAAAAAGGGGGATCGAAGGTCGGCAAAACGAAACGTGGTAAGGAAACGAAGATCATGGCAGTGGCGGACTGCCATGGTCTTCCCGTGGCTGTGTCAGTTGAAAGTGCTACGCCTCACGAAGTGAAGTTGGCCGAGTCCACACTCGTGCAGATGGTGATCCCGGAACCTCCACAGAATCTCATCGGTGACAGCGCCTACGACTCCGACAAATTGGACACAAGACTCAGAAGCTACGGGATCGAACTGATCTCCCCACACCGCACGAACCGCAAAAACAAAACACAAGATCTGAAGACTTTTGCGGCGGTATCGCCGTCGCTGGAAAGTTGAAAGATTATTTGCCTGGTTGCAGAACTTCCGTAGGCTGGTTGTGCGTTACGAACGATACGCTGAGAACTTTCTCGGGATGCTCTACCTTGGCTGCTGCGTAATTCTGTTGAGGCATATATGAGATGGCTTTTAGCCTCACCGCGTCAGCAACGGAGGGCGGAAAGAGCAGCGTAACGAAGGTGCGCTAGGGGGCAGACGGATATGAGTTTGCGGGGCTATTTTTGACCCACTACGGCGAAAAAGAAAGCTGGTCTGCCCCGCTCTCCCAACATTCTCGATTATCCCAATAGCATGTCCCTGTACGAAAGGGAAAGCCTGGCAGCGGAAGCAAACTCGCTGCCGAGAGAAAAATTAGGAAACGTCCGAAGCCTTCCAGTAATTCAAAGTAGCCCACTACACAACCTGCTGGAAGCCCTGCGGTGAGGTATGCTGATGGTATGGATCATCTAGAAGTTCTTCGGGAAAAGATTGCGCGTCTCCGCGCCGAGATCGCTCACATTCAAGAGTCGAATCAGGAATATCGGCTTCAAGAATGGAATAGAACGGAGGCTCAAGTCGCTCACGGTGAGAGACAGGAACGGCTGCTTGCAATTCAGCGTGAACTTGCCCAAGTCGCTGATCTTGGCCGCAGGATTCATTCGGTAGAGAAGATGAGAGAAATGGCCCGTGCCCGTTTACATCCCGTCAAGCAGGCTCAGGCTTCTTAACCATTTAGCGTCCACGCCTCCGCTCACCTCGCAGGTAGAGAATTCTGTGCAAAAACAAAAACGCCCCAACTCTTTTCGAGTCATTGGGGCGCTCGTCTGAACAGCCCTCCCCCGAAGTCTGCTCACAACCAACCTAACGGCTTGGGGGGATAAATGTGAATGGCTCGGATGGCTGACTCGTGTCCGCATCTGCACCAGCCGATGCCGGTGCCAGAGCAGTTGCCGCAGATCGCGGTTTCCCGGACTCGGTGCCCAGATCTGCGGAAATAACAGGGCTAGCATAGCGGCCTGACCTGTGGGAAACTGTGGACATGATTAAGGTAGGCGATTTAGGAACTGCACAGGGATACAACGCCGCGTTCCGGGTCTGTAGTCTCTCCAAAGATCAGAGGACGGCAGAATTCGAATTGTTCAACGTGTCCAAGCAGCAACCAATGCAACACCGGATGAGAGTTCCCGCCAGTGCGCTTTCCCCGTTCAGCGAAGACGCCAGCCAAGCCGGTGCCCGGTTCGTGAGAGAAGCCACAAAAGACTAATGTGTGTCGCCCCACTTGGCATCGAATAGCGTCCGGGTCGAGTGTACGGAAGTTGCCACACATCTCATAATGGGTTCCGTCTTTCGCGGTTATCCATCGGCGCAGCTTCGGCTGTGGTGGCAACTGATTTTTCCCACCGGGATATTCCAATGCTTGGTCGAATGACAGATGTCGGCATGCGAGCCGGATTCGTCAGGCACAGCTGTAACAGGAACGAGTTTCGTATCTCGACTCAGCATGACCGGGAAGAGTTCCTGATAGATAGAATCGCTCTTGTAATCATGGTTATCGCTACAATCGGAACATTTGACAGAGAAGTGTTCCGGCAGTTTGCCGGATTCGCCACCCGTACACCGTCGCCATCTTGAGCCCGTGTTGCTCTCTCCACAGCAATAGGCCTACGGCAGGTGAAACAATATAGAGCCCAATAAAGTCTCAGCTCACGGATTTCTCCACCTTGTCACTTTCTGACATTTCCTTTTGGCATGATCTTGCGGCGCGCCTTCTTTAGCGCTACTTCAAAATCCTCCTGAGTGAACGTCTGTTCGGGCTTCTCGGTTCCAAAGAGGACTGCTCAAGCAGCTTTACCTCGATGCCCTCCGTAGTGTTTCTGGGCTAAAAGCGTGTTGCTGATGATTGCGACAGGTTCCACCGGGACTATAATAGTGGTCATGGCTCAATCTTTTGCAATCATTCGGCGGTCGCGATGCGGCTCCGTGCGCGGTTGGCCAGTGTTAAGCTCACATCTTACCCCTGGAGGAACACCACAAGTTGGACAACGAACAGCGAGTATTTGTTTTGGTCCGAGTTTTTTCTTCATAGGGTTGCGAAAAAAACGACCTCGTTGTCTCGATAGTTCCGCACAGTCATTCCAGCACGGAACTTTTTGCTGAAAACTGTGGAACTGAAACCGAGAGTTCGTTTACTCGCCATTCTCTATCTCCTTAGCACAATCAATTCGATTGGGAGTACGCCTCGGTTCTCCATGTCCAGAAACAGCGGTCAATCATATCTCTCAGGAACCTGGCTCGGATGGTCAATATAGGTCATACACAATTGCACACAAATACCTAAATGGTAATCTCGGGCAGACTGCTCTGGACCAATAACTCGTCGGATGCGTAAGTATTTATGAGATGACTTGATGACTACAAGAAATCCGTTTTCCGTACAAACGAACGCCTCTCTCAGGAAGGACAGAAAGTAGGTCGAGGAGTCTGTTATGATTTTGAGCCGAGGGGGAATCTATGGGAAACGTGTCGGGTGTAGTCCAGCAGCTGAAGAAGGAACTGGAAAGAGCAAAGAGGGAAGTCGAACGTTACGGTGCCGCCCTGGTGGCGTTAGGAAGCTCGAAGTTAGGTGGCCAACGGCACACGCTATCGGCTGCGGCCCGAAGAAAGATCAGCCTCGCACAGAAAGCACGGTGGGCCAAGCAGAACGGCCAGGCAGCGGCGAGACCCAAGCGCACAATGTCAGCGGTGGGTCGGAGGAGAATCGCGGCTGCACAACGAGCAAGGTGGGCGAAAGTGAAGGGTCTAAAGAAGGCGGCGTAATGGCAACGTAAATCCGGTTTGCAGACTGACCCGCTCGGACATCTTTTCCAGCGGGTTTTGTGTTTCCGGAAAGAGTCGCAAGGAGTAAGTGACGTGTTTGACCTCGTATTTGCCGACCTCAAGGTTTTCCTTTGCTTGCGGGAGTTGTCGCTTCCGGATCGGCTTCCACGGTAATTTCAACTTCGGCACCTTTCTTCAGGCGTACTTCATCACCATTTTCATCCGTGAGTGAATTTTCGATGCGGATTTCTCGATATAACTCATCGGCCCCTTCTAGGGCGATTTGCGCCTTCTCCGGCCCGCTCGGATGCACGGGCGGGATGATCTTCTCAACAGTTCCCGGCATGGTAACACTTGATTTTTCTGGCATAGGTTAACCCCTGGGGAAAGACATCTCTCTGTTTACCACAAACATACAGAAGGGCGCTATAAGCCTTCCAGCAAATCCGCCATCCGCGTTGCCGTCTCTCGGTGATCTATGTTTGATTCCCGGCTTGGTTCGGAAAAAGCGGACGACCGGCAACGGCTAACCACCAGTTCTTTTCAGAGCCGCTAGAAAATCGGCGGAGACTTCGCGAATGCGTTTAAGGCGTTCGGCTTGTTCGCGGAATTGTTCTTCGTTGAGTCCCCCGAAGGTTTGCGCTCTAAGGCTCTCAATTTGTTCACCCATGAGCCGTTCGAGTTCATTGCGCAGTTCCTCCACGCTACGGCTATCCATAAACTACGGGCTCCCGTTTCTGGCTGAGCCAATCATCGTGTCGCATCAGGGTGCGACTGGGATCGGAATGTTTAGACGCTACGCCATCGCACATTCAAATACTCTCGGGACTTTGCTGTAGGAAGGATCACACAAACAAGATTCTTTACCCATCAGGCGAAGCTGACCGCGAAGGGTGTGACAGTTAAGCGAAGCAACAGCCCCACAACCCAATCCTCGCCAATGTTTCGCCACTCTCGGGTGAAGAAACACTGCCATTTTTGGCAAACTCGACTGACAGGAGAGGGCGTTATAATTAGCGGCGCTATGACCAAAGAGCAGCGCAATTCGATCATCAAGTTAGTCAAGAACTACCTTAAAGCTCGGAATCGATGTGCGCGTGCTCAAGGCAATCCTAAATTCGGAGCAGAGCAACCAGCGCGTGACGCCAGACTGGGAGGCATCCCTTCTTCAGCTACGGGGCAGTCCTGAGTACGAGCAGGTCGTAGAAGATAACGAACGGCTGATTGCTCGAATTCAGCAAGCGGTCCAGTAAACTAGCCTTGGTATCGCGATGTCCTGTCACGGATATCTCAATCTGAAACACAAGCTAGCGGTTAGTCCAAATTCCTGACTCAGAAACGCAGGAAAGATACTCTGGCTCGCACGGCTTTGACGGCCGTTCGTGCCTCGCTTTGGCGGACGTGTTCGCTACTCCTCGCCATGCAACAACTTGTCCTCTCCAATCAATTTAATGAGAGCGGCGAAGCGTTCGTTCATATCGAGGGTGCCAAGTCCAATGCCGGCCATCGCCGTCCTGCCCGTTTGCTCCGTCCATCAAAGACCTCAACGTCGGGCAACTGAGTTACATTGTTGCTAGAGCCAAGGCTTGCACTAAAGCAGACAGGCGTCGCTGCCGCTATTACTATCAGCGCGTTGCAACGCGAGCGGAGAACATTGTTGTGATGCGAACGGCCTATTTCCTACTATCCGAAAATCAAACAGTCCGAAAATCAAACAGACCGATACGCAGAATGGGAACGGGCTCAGCAACAAATGTCCAGCCCCGAAACGCCAACCAAGACGGACTCCGACGAACTACCTACGGTCGGCAAGAGTCAGCCTAACTAGGATTCCTTTGTACGGAAAACGGATTATTTCTTTGCGAGGCCCAGCATCTTTTCGTCGAGACGATTGGATAATTCTCGTGCGGGCGGTTTGCTTAAACTTGGTCGTTCGAGAGCGTTCATCCTCTTGATTGCGTTAGCCGCGATAACGACGGTATCCCCAGCCCCCGCTAGCGAGCAAAAACAGGACCAAAAGAACAGTCAATACGGTTTCCACGTTGTACCTCACTTGTAAGAGGAAGCTCGACTGCCTTTTGTAACGGTGTCTCACTTCTTCACTACGCACGACGATAGAAGTAGCCAATGTGAATGTCTGGTCAAATTGGACCACTTTGAGCGTGCAAATCGAGCGCGGCAGCAATTTTGTCAGAACTGTGAACGGCGTGCATTTGACACGTTGACATAGGCGGTTGCCAATGACAAACTTCCACGGTCTTTATTCCCTTCCCAGAAGGAAGTGTTAACAGTGGCCCACCGTATTCAGTTCATCATTCATCAAGCGAAACAGATTCTCCTCGTTGATTATCAAACTGTTCGGCGGGCGAGGTTGAGAGGATTGCACGAACCCTCCCGGAAGTCGTGACTAACCGACAGCGGGGTTCAGTCTTGGTACTTTCCGACTTCACTGGAGCGTCGTTTGACGAGGAAGCCATTCGGACTATGAAGGAAACAGCGGTCTTCGACAAACCCTATATCAAGAAGTCCGCATGGGTGGGAGCAGAGAACCTTCCGGAGCTGTTCTCCGAGAACGTAAAGAGCTTTTCCCGTCGCGAATTTCCTGCCTTTAAAACCCGCGAGGAAGCTTTGGCATGGTCGTGACGGGCTGAATAAAGTTCGGTTTCGGCCAGAGTCACGCGGGTTTCTCGCACGGGTGAAAGGTGGGTTCGCTTATCTAAGGTCAAAGAATAAGCCAGCTTCCTACCTGGCATCCACCGTTGCAAGATATAGGCCGCAGTAAGTATGCCGGCTGCTAGAAGAGCCATCCAAACTCGGGGCATTTGCTTTAGTGGCATTTGCACCATGACCCATGCTACTCCTAAGACCGTGGGGATCAAGTCTTTCCGGAACCTCAGCGGAAAGCAAATATGAGCCGCGAAGGCTGTTACGGAAGGTTCTTCCGGGTGAACCCTTTCTACGATGTCATGCGTCCAATGTAGTATGGATTCTTTAGAAGACCTTGATTCAGAAACAATCGAACGCGTGGGCAAGCAGGGTGGATTCCTCCTAACCACGTACCACGCAGAACGCGCCAAGGACCCTGCCAGCCGTGCCACCGAATCTTCTCGCAGTAACGTGATTGCTCTTTGGCACACCATTAAGCAGATCTACGGAAAGGCCGTTGCGCGGGATCTTTTTCTTCTCGCCAGAAATCGCCGACAACCATCGAATTGACAGCCTTACGGGATCAGCGTACCGTCAGAGATGAGTGAGTCACGTCCTTTCCTCATTCAGATCCTCTGAAACTAAGTCAGTTCTTCTGAAGTTCGCTCCCCTTAGCTTCGAAAACTCAGGAGGTTGACGTGATTGATCCAAAAATCAACATTCACTCGAAACCCGCCCTTTCCGCTCAAGTCAACAATAATGCGGGTATCGCTCTTGCGGACTCAGCCGTGCAAACCCGCGCTTACGAACTCTACGAGCTTGGCGGCAAAATAGATGGCCGTGCAGAGCAGGATTGGTACCAGGCAGAAACCGATCTGAGAGCCTGCCAACAAGCGTAGTGGAGAAAAATGTACGCCGGACTTCTTAGCAAGGCATTGCGTGAAACCCACGCTGCCTGAAATGGGAGTTGTTTTATGGTGTGCCAACAGTTGGACGAACTGGAATGGGACTTTATTCAGGTAAGGGAGGAAAGCCTCGACTTAGATTCGTTGGGATGGACGGGATCGTGAGCTTGCGTGCCTTGACGCGATTCTGGATCACAAGCGGGAGGGGCATCAAGGCGAACGCTGCCTTCGGGATTAAGTACCATTCAGCAGCAGAGAAACCAGTACGCGACGGCGGTGCCTAGCGGAGCAACTTATGGAAACCTTCGTTCGAGAAGAGCCAGACGACGAGGAAGAAGGGGATGACGACAACGAGGCAGACGATGACGAGGAAGACGATGACGAGGGCTACTCGGAGTGACCATCGAGTGAGTCTCGCCTCTCCTTTTTCAATGTTGGAGGCATCATGGTTAACAGTGCAGATTTAGAGTTAGTCTGCCACATTTGCAGCGGACCTATAAAACTGGAAACCGATCTGGCTACGGACGAGAGCGGCCAGTCCCTCCATGGCCGCTGTTACACGAAGCAGATTGAAGCCGAAGCAGCCGAGCATCCTTCGAGTACCAAAGCTGCCGACTAGAACTCCGAATGCTATTTTGTGTGCTTCAGTAATCCGCGATTCGCTTTTCCAAGCGGGATCTTTCCTCTTCAGGCAGCGTCTTGCCTGATTTACGGAATTGAATTATCCGCTGATAGATGAACAAGGCTGCGCTCTTTGAAGTGGATAAAACCAGACTTCCCGAGCGCATGGCACAGGCAGAGAAAGCAGTTGTACTCAGGGCACGGGAGTTGTTTTACGCAGCCGGAGACAACATCGAAGAGGGGCCAGCTCTGGATGATGCGATGTACACCTTGCATGCTCTGCGGAACAGACCACAAACTTACCGCAGTATTGAGGCTGCTTAGGTCAACGCACAGATGCTGCGCCATCCCTTTCCTGGGCTCTGCCTGCCGGCACGGTCTCGCCCGCGGCGTTATTCGTGCACGTCGTCGAGAAATAACCATGCTTAACCTAATTAAGCCTGCGTTGAAGTAGCAAGGCGGAGGACAAAACAAGAGTGGTGAAAAGGCTTAGGATGGCAGCATGACGGTTGCGGCAGGCACTATGAAACGCACACTCGTTGTGTTCGTGTTGTTAGCAACGGCCACCGCTATCGCGCAGGACGACAAGAACCCGGTCACGTCGGTGGTTAAGGGGATTCTGCCGCGCCAGCAGAAGAACCTTGTAGCGGCCGCGGAAGAGATGCCCGCCGACAAGTTCGGGTTCAGGCCCACGCCAGAGCAGATGACGTTCGGCAACCTTGTCCTGCACATCATCCAATCGAACAGTTACCTCTGCGCCAAGATCGGAGAAATCCCCGAGGCAAAATCGCCGGGCCTGAAAGAAACGGACGGGAAGGACAGGCTCGTAACCGCGCTCAAAGCAAGTTTTGATTTCTGCAGTACGGCCCTAGCCAAGGTGGACGATTCCAAACTTGGAGACACGGTGGAACTCTTTGGTGGCCGCGAGGGACCTCGAGCTTTCGCCCTCATCGCCCTGACCAATGACTGGGCCGACCACTACAGCGCGGCTGCCATGTATCTGCGCCTAAACGGATTGTTGCCGCCAACAGCACAAGAAAAGAAGTGAAGAGAGGGCCAAGTTGAAATTGGATTCAAGCTGGGCGGGAACCTTTCTATCTACTTGCGTCCGCTAGGACGGGAAGACAGCATTTTGTAGCGGCAACTGGCCGCCAGGAGGGATCTTGTGGAACACTTGTGTTGTCTTCGCTGTAATCGTGAGCTCGAGGCAGGACAGAAGTCCGTAGCTGTATATCTGTTCGCGCAGACCGTTGGAATAAGACCGCGGCAAAAGTCGGCGGCACAGCGCATCTGCTTCTGCCCTCAGTGCTCAGTCTGCCTGGCCATGGGACTTGCACCCGACGGCGCCCTCAACGTTGCTGCCTGGAAGATGATTCGCGACCTCGTCGGGTCGGATCCGGCACTGAACACTGCGGCATGGGAGACCCTGCGAGGGACCGTGGGTATGCTACCTTCTGGCGAAGCAGGCGCGTGCTCTGCAGCACGGCCCGGTAACGAAGCAGCCGAGAGCTCTGCGGTACATTAAAACTGCGGCTCGGATGTGCTTAAGCGGTCGCAACAGCTTACGGGCTGCCAGGGATCAAAAAACCGAAACGTCCGCCGGCGTGGCCATTCCTCTCAGCCGTGCGGATTTTACCCCGTCGTCCGCGAGACGGGACTCATGGGAGGACTCCTTTCTTGGCGTTCGCTTGGTGCAGTTGCTGAGATATTGGGGCTGGGGTTTTGACCTCGTCCTCCAGTAACGGTGCGACGATCCGTAAGGCGTCGACTTCCTTTTGCATCGTCACGAGTTGTTGCTCTTTCTCTCTCAGAACCTCGTACACATTTTTCATTGCGTCCTCCTGGGCTAAAGAAGGGGGGAGTGCAGTCTTACCTGCCCCTCCCTCAGCAAGCAGAGATTCTTTCCTTACCCTACTGCGCTTGCTGATGTTTCTGCGCTGTATCACACCTGCAGGTTGTTTTCGAACGCTCGGACGCCCACGACCAATCAAGGACTCCGCAGGGCTGCTCGCACTCAATCGAATCGTACACTTGACGGACTCTAATCGTTCGGCGGGCTTCCGTACTATGGCACGACTGGTCGTATTACTTTAGTCACCACGAGCGGCATAGCAAGTTAGCGGCACTGTCACGGCTCGCGCTTTACTCCCGACGGGGAAACTGCTGAATAGACCTGCGCTTGGTCCTTTAGACAAGGCCCAGCAGCTTCATGTCTCAGCCCGAGGGTGCACTCCATTTTGCCGTCCGTATACACCCCCCTTTCTCGTTTGACGGGGGAGTACCTTTCGGGAAAAATTCGGCTACACCCCCACGTTGTTGAGTGAGAGCGTGCCCGTCGTAGCCACTGAAAAAGGAGCAGTTCCCGCCAGCGCATTTGTTCCAATCGAGGTCGGTGCTGGCATTGATGGTGTAGGCGGAAACATCGTTGGAACTTGAATTCGCCACGTAAGCGAATTTGCCCGAGGGATCTACCGCCACAGAGGCAGGCTGCAGTCCCGCCGCGAATGGTTAGCCGGTGATTGGGGTTAGGGTTCCGGTGCCTACGTCAATGGTGCGTCCGGCGTCGTGCACCCTCAGACAGCCGTCGCAGAGTGTCGTCAGTCGATCTCGAACATCACCGACGCGACCCGCTCCTCGACCATCGACTGCTGAAACAGGTGCGGCAACTCGCCTTCCTGTTCGGCGTCCAGGTCGTCCTCATCGACATTGTTGAGATTGAGATAGTTCTCGCGGGTCAGCGGGAGCCCGTACTTGACGAGCACGGCCACGCTCGAGTGTGCAATGGCGTCACGTTGCAACGCCTCGGCTTGACCGACAATCCATTCCTGCATCCGTGCACTCTCAGCAATACGCTGGAGAGCATGAGAGCACGCAGTACAGGATTGTCCCCGTGACGGCGTCGGCGTCCCTAACTGCAAACGGCACAATCGTTACGTCGAACCATATCGGGGGAACCCAACTCTACGATGCCATCGATCTTTGCAGCGACGGGAATTCGGCCAAATCGAACATTATCTACGGCAGCAGCCAAGATGGCATCCACACGAATGATACGTGCCCGCCATCTACCGGAAGCAGCAACACTTAACAGGCAACACGATCAACGAAGCCTGCGCCGGGATTCTTCTGGGTTCGGGCTCGGGCAATACCACTGCTCCGAATTCCTTTTTGAACGTGACTAACACGACGCTGGCGGGTGATACCTGCGCGCCCCCAGACGGGCCGTGTGAGAAACATCAGTCACTGCGACCTTCAGCGTACAAAATGAAGAACTGATGGAGAGTAGCGTGAATCCCAGGCGCGCCGAGGTGCGGATAACGCTAATCCGTACTTAAGCCCGACCATGAACTCGAGTGGATAAAATGGCCCACGCGCGTGTAACTGCGCGTGGGCCATTCCGAGTGCGACGGTTTTGCGTGAATCACCGCGCCTGCGAAAGATCCTCTACCGCAAACAGCTGCCCGCCCTGCTCCACCACACCCACTCCAATCGAATCCATGTCCCGGTCCAGGATGTTCGCGCGATGTGGAGGCGACTTCATGAACTGAGTGTGGATGAACTGCGGCGACGGCCCCTGAGTTACGTTTTCCGACAGCCAACTGAAATGCGCACCCGCCTGCTTGACCCGCGCCGACAGGCTCGGCTCACCCTCAAACCCATGCCGCGCCGATCCGTGTTCGGCCATCGCCTCCGCGTGACGCCGCGCCGCTGCCGCCAGCGATTCATCCCACCGCAGCGGAGACAGCCCCTGTGCCCGCCGCACCTGGTTTACCGAAGCGAACAGTTCCTGCTCCGCCCGCAACGTTGCCGTCTGGCCATATGCCGAACACCAACTCATCATTCCCACCATCGTCAGCGCAGCTAGCCGGGCCCTGATTCGCATATTCATTTCTCCACAATGAATAGAACCCGGCCCGACGCATCTCAGCAAGTTACGAACGTCGCAGAGTTACGACATGTTACCGACGTATTGATCTGAATCATAACCCAAGGTCGCTCGGAGTTGATGAGAGCATGGCATTCAATTTGGCGGCGACAGCATTGTTTCCGGCGGCACTAGCAAGGCATTTCAAATAGTCCGCGTGAGTCTCCATGATCTCAGCTTGCTTGCCAATTTTTTTCAGAGTGCGATAAAAAACAATGGCTTGGACGATCAAGGCGACAAACTGAAGCAGTCCCACCACGACCAAACAGCCCTGTAAACAAAGACAATTGACGTTGAATCTTCAGGTCTTGCTTGGTTGTTTCATTGCCGGATGCCTGTGTGTGGTCATCATGGAGTGCGGGTTCTACATTGTTCTGTTTCGAGATGGTCGGATTGCTGGAGGCAGGCGAGGTGTTTGTGGCTGGATGATCGCCCTTATTGGTGCTCTGTGTATGCTCTGCGACCTTAGCACTGTTGCCTTTGGAAGCCCCCTTGCCTTCTGGCGCTTTCGTTGGCTCCTGGGCGAGTCCGACAATGATAATTGCTACGAAGGCCAAGTATTTCATGGCGGAGAAAATCTTACGAGCCGGTCCGGACCAGTTGAGGGCGGGGTCGGCTGAACGTGTGATTCACCTTCTTGGAGAGGGGGTTCAAGGACTCGGGAACCCCTGCGCTCATTCGGTGCCGCTCCCAGCCGGCCTTTTCACAGTGTAAGGCCCACAAGCCCGGCTGCCAAGGGTTTTTCCACGCCTCAAGAGCACTGAGAGGGAGTTTTTCAGGGAATTTTTAAGAGACGACATCGCTCTGTTTACATAATGACATTGACAAGCGAAGTTACGAGGTCATACGCTACGCCGACCTGCGGAGCGGAAACAATCCTCCGAACGGACCGTACTCCATGCTTGGAACCATTGCACTGAGACTGACGGGATTCTTGCTCATTGTAACGTGTGTAGTGCCGGGAAGCGAGCCAGGCACGCAAGTCGCCATCGCGCCCGGTTCGCGCGTCCTGATAGACGCTCATAACTGTTACCCGTATCGGGGTCAATGGAGAGACCGCATAGAGCGCGCGCTCAAGACCGGTACACCGCTGGCGATCGAGCAGGACCTGTTCTGGTATACAGATCCTCATACACACCAGTCGCACTCACTCGTCACCCACGGAAGACCGATTCATGGTAACGAGCCGACCATGCACGACTATTTCTTTGAGCGCATACGTCCGCTGATGGAGGCGGCTTTGCAGGAAGGCAACCAGGGAGATTGGCCTCTGGTCACACTCAACCTAGACTTCAAGTCTGACGAAGCGGCCCATCATGCCGCAGTATGGAAACTTCTCAAGCAATATGAGGCATGGATTTGCAGCGCCGAGCGTACGGCCGACGTTCGCAAGGTGCTGCCAATGACGATTAGACCTCTTCTTGTTCTCACAGGCGAGGCCGACAGCGAGGAGCGAGACTTCTATGACATCGTTCCCTTGGGCGAGCGGTTGCTAGCGTTTGGCGCGGTTCATACCGAAGGCAAGAATCCTATGTCGCCAGCCGAGGTTATGGTTCCAGAGCCCGCCAACAACTACCGGCGTTGGTGGAACAATCCCTGGAGTGTTGTAGAACGCGGCGGTCAGAGAATGGCCGGGCCCTGGACGACGCAGGACGAGATTCGGCTCCTGCAACTCGTGACTCGTGCCCATGAGCTCGGCTTGTGGATTCGCTTCTATACCCTGGACGGGCTTTCGGAGCGCGACTTGGGCCGGAACGGCTGGGACAAGGGATACAACTTTGGGTCCCGCGAAAAGGCCTCACTACGCTGGATGGCGGCAATCAGGGCGGGCGTGGATTTTATCGCTACGGACCAGTATGAGGATGTGGCCACCCTGGTGAGGACGCAGGGAGCACCGGGACGTTCGATGGTGCCCGTTTCGGCGATAAAGTAGCCGGAACCCTTGCGCTCGGGACGGATTAATGTGACACTTCCCAAATTCAGCTAACCAAGTCTGGGATCAAATAGTGGAAAAGGAGAGCAACCCTATGCCGCGTCGATTTCGAAAGGTTTCCATTTGCTTGTTTTCGTTGCTGCTCACCCATAGCGTCTGGAGCCAGAAGGATGCGGGAAGCATTGCCGGCACGATCAAAGACGCTTCGGGAGCCACGGTGCCGCAAGCGAAGATCACCGTGACCGAGGTAGACAAGGGAACCTCACTGAACACTTCCACTGGCGGTTCCGGCGACTATGTGGCATCCCCACTCCCCATTGGGCGTTATTCGGTGAAAGTAGAAAAGAGCGGGTTCAAAACGGCGGTGACCGAAACCATCGAACTGCAGGTACAGCAGCGCGCCGTGGTCGACATTACTCTCCAGGTGGGGGCAGTTGCGGAACGGGTTACGGTCACCAATGTTGCTCCTCTCCTCGAGACCGAGACCTCTGAGCTAGGTCAGGTTGTAGACAACCGCCGTGTAGCAAATCTGCCGCTCAATGGCCGAAATTTTGCGCAACTGGCGCAGCTTAGTGCCGGCGTCGCCCCCAGCGAGCCGGGAGCGCGCAACTCCGGAAGCTATGGATTCAGTTCGAACGGGGGCCGTTCTTATCAGAACAATATTCTCTTGGACGGTATCGACAACAATTCCAATCTCACTGATCTCCTCAACAACACGAGTTACGTCATTCAACCTTCAGTGGACGCACTGCAGGAATTCAAGGTGCAGACCAACGCCTACAGTGCGGAGTTCGGCCGCGGAAACGGGGCGATTCTCAACGCCAGCATCAAGTCCGGCAGCAACCAGTTTCACGGGGACGTATACGAGTTCTTGCGCAACGACAAGCTGGATGGGCGGAACTACTTTGACGGCGTCCGGCCTGCTTACCAGCAGAACCAGTTTGGCGCTACCCTGGGCGGGCCGGTCATCATCCCTCATCTCTACGACGGACGCAATCGCACTTTCTTTTTCGTGGACTACGAAGGCTTGCGAGTGCGGCAGGGCGAAACCCTGACCGCCACGGTGCCGTCGGTTGCTGAACGTGGCGGGGACTTCTCTGAACTGCTTAATCTCACCCAGCCGACAGGCGTGCTCGACTGCAACGGGGTAGCGACCTACGCCGGAGAGATCTTCAATAGCCGCCTGGCACAGACTCTGGGCTCGGGGGCTATCTGCGGAGTCCCGTTTGGCTATGACGGAAGCGGTAATCCCACAAACGTGATGCCATCATCGGCGATCGACCCGCTGGCCGCGCGTCTGGCCGGGCTTTTCCCCTCCCCCAATGCGGATGGTTCAAAGGGCTTCAATTTTGTGGCGAATCCGAAGCTGAGGCAGACGCGCAACAATTTTGACGTGCGCGTAGACCAGAATTTTTCGGGCAAGGATAGCGCATTCTTCCGCTTCAGTTATGAACATCAACCCAGCATCATTCCTGCCGTCTTCCAAGCGACCGGTGGAAACGGGGCCGACTTCTCAACCGGTGACGAAGACCAGTCCTATCGCAGCGTGGCGCTCAGCGAAACCCACCTCTTCAGTGCAAAGCTGGTGAACGAGTTCCGCTTCGGCTATAACCGCATTCACTCGCGTCGTTTTCAGTTCAATTTTAACAAAGACGTTTCCGGGCAGCTCGGCATTCCGGGCGTGCCCTTTACTCCCATCAATGGCGGCATGCCGGAGTTCGACTTTGGAGACGTGGATTCGATTGGCGATCCCACCTACCTGCCTTCGCTGGAGATTCAGAACACCTACAGCTATTCGGATAATTTGACGTTGATTCTTGACAAGCACACGATCAAATTCGGTGGTGAAATCCGCAGTGAGGAATTCACCATCTTCCAGCCAGCTTCGCCCCGCGGCAATCTCTTTTTTGATGGGCCGCTGACCGACAATCCGGCGGCTACGGGCACCGGAGGTTCGGGTTTCGCGCAATTCCTGCTTGGATTGCCCAGCGGCGGAAATATCACCAACTTGCACAACGTCGACTACGGTCGACCGGTCTATGCCTTTTACTTCCAGGACGATTACAAGGTGACTCCAAAATTGACCCTCAATCTTGGGCTCCGCTACGAACTGTTCATTCCGGTCAGGGAGCGTTTCAACGCACAAGGGACCTTTGACCTGGCAACCAAGACAATGCTGGTTCCCAAGGGACAGACCGCTCAATTCACACCATTAATCGCCGCCAGCATCCCCATCAGCGATACCGCGCCGCGCGGATTGGTGCCGACCGACAAGAATAATGTCGCCCCGCGAATCGGATTCGCATACAAAGTCACCAACCGTGCGGTATTGCGCGGAGGATATGGGATCTTTTACGGAGGCTATGAGACGGGACCGTGGTCAAATCCCAGCCCGGGGTTCAATCCTCCATTTTTCGTCACGGAAAGCTACAACCAACCGTGTGGCGCGTCGTCAGCGAACCCTAATCCTGGTCAGACGGACTGTTCCATTCCAGGGCTGGCACATCTTGCCAATGGCTTTCCGGCAAGTTCTTTGACTGACCCAAACACGCCACAGCTGCTGCAACTTGATCCAAAGATCGCCAATCCATACATGCAACAGTGGAACGTATCAACCCAATATGAGTTGCCGGGACAATCGGTCTTGCAGGTCACGTACGCCGGCTCAAAGGGAACGAGATTGTACACCTTCTACGACGCCAATCAGGCTAATCCCTCGAGCGATGCCAGTGCGCCGTTCGGCGCCCGGCGTCCAGTGCAGGAGTGTGATAGTTCCGGGAATTGTAACCCGGTATTCGACACGAGTATTTCCAATTTTGCATCGAGCGGCTCTTCGATTTACCACTCGCTGCAGAGCCGCTTTGAGAAACGGTTTTCCGGGGGTTTGTCCTTCCTCGCTTCGTACACCTGGAGCCACTCCATCGACAATGCGTCGTCGGCCAATCTGGGATCGAACAACAATAGCGGGCCGCGTTTTTTCCGCGCCTTTCCACAATGGGAACGCGGGAATTCCGATTTCGACGTCCGACACCGTTTCGTCCTCAGCTACATTTATGATTTGCCCATTGGACACGGCAAGCATTTCGGCGGCGGCCTGACCGGCGCGGCTGACAAGATTTTCGGTGGCTGGCAGATTGCCGGTATCACCACCCTCTCCACCGGGAACTGGTACACGATCACCGACGGCAATGGCAACTTTGCCAATTCTGATGGCGGTCAACGTGCTGATCTGGTGCCGGGGCAGGATCCGAATGGCCATCATTGTGTTCGCGGAACATTTTTCAATACCTGCGCGTTCCAGGACCCGCCCACCAATGCTCCGGCATCAGACTTTTTCGGTTTTGGGAATGCTGGACGCAATATCGTCCGCGGCCCTGGCCTTCAGCAATGGGATCTTTCCATATTCAAGATCATTCGGACCAGCGAGAATACACATTTCGAATTCCGGACGGAAATCTTTAACCTTCCGAACCATGCAAACTTCCTCGTACCCTCTGGCAGTTCGAAGCGGCTGGGAGGTGGCAGCTACGGCTTTGCGACGGCCGCGGCCGCGCCCCGACAGATTCAGTTTGGCTTGAAGTTTTATTTCTGAATTTCGACTGCACTCTTGGCCCGGATTCTTAGTCCGGGCCTTTGAGTGAACCGAATCCATCAGGAGACGTGGATGAGTAACTTCATGCGGGCGTTGAGTCGCGTTCTCACAAGACATGGCCTCAAAAGTCCCGCTCTTCGTATTGGATCGTCGCTTCTGATATGCCTGCTTGCCAGCGCTGCTCTGGCCTATCCCGACGATGACCACTCTCCTCTGGCTCCCCTTGCCAAGGACGAAATTCTGGCAGCGGTCCAGGTATTGAAACAGGCCGCAAAGGTCAGCAATAACAGCCGTTTTTCTCTGATCACCTTACGTGAGCCCTCGAAGCAGGAAGTGCTAGACCCACCGCCTGGAGGCGAACCACACCGTGAAGCCTTTGTGGTGGTCTACGAACGGAGCAGCAATCAGACATTTGAGGCAATCGTTGATCTCAGCTCCAGAAAGCTGAGTTCCTGGAAAGAGATCCACGGCGTCCAGCCCAGCTTTCTGACCGAAGATGCGAAAATCGTCGAGGATGCAGTCCGTGCCGACCCGCGCTGGCAGGAGGCCATGCGCAAACGTGGAATCTCTGATCTCAGCAAAGTCAGAATCGACGACTGGGCAGGGGGCTATTTCGGCGACCCGAAAGAATCCGGATTCCGCTTCCGCCGCGCCATCTCGTACTACGGTGGCGACCCTTCCGCCAACACCTTCACCACTGGTCCTGTAGAGGGCGTCGTGGTCTATGTAAATCTGAACACGGAAAAAGTATTCAAGTTTACTGATACTGGAGTGGTACCGCGACCCAAGAACGCGACCACACCCAGCTCACGGGAGGGCGATCATCCCAGAGAGGCTCTGAAGAGGCTACAGGTTATCCAGCCGGAGGGAACAAGCTTCCGAGTGCAAGATAACGCGGTGAGCTGGCAGAATTGGCGGTTTCGGTTCGCGATGAACAGCCGTGAAGGACTGGTGCTGTACACCGTGGGCTACGAGGATTGTGGAAAGTTACGCTCTATCCTGTATCGCGGATCGCTTTCAGAAATGGTAGTCCCGTACGCCGACCCCTCAAAAGCCTGGTATTTCCGGAACGCCTTTGATGAAGGCGAGGACAGCATGGGCCGTTATGCGAACTCACTGGAACCCGAGATAGATGCGCCTTCCAATGCCACCTTTTTCGACGCAACCCTTGCGGATGAGACCGGCGTTCCATTTGTGGTCCCCCGCGCTGTGGCTCTTTACGAGAAAGATGGTGGTCTCTTGTGGAAGCACTTTGATCGCGACAACAATCAGAGCAATTCCCGGCGTTCCCGTGAACTGGTGCTTTCCTCGACCGCAACCGTAGGCAACTACGACTATGGATTCAATTGGATCTTCCACCAGGATGGAACCCTGGAGATGCGAGTGCTACTCACTGGGATCATGGAAACCAAAGGCGTTGATCTGGCTTCCGAGTCGCATAACCCGGCCCCGGATATGGCATACGGCCATCTCGTGGACCGGAACTTGCTGGCGGTGCATCATCAGCATTTCTTCAATTTTCGCCTGGACATGGATGTAGACGGAACCAACAACAGCGTCGTGGAAATGAACACCGTCGCGGAAAGTGCCAACCCGGGCAATCGATATAAGAGCGCGTTTGTGATGAAAGGAAGCGCACTGCGCTCGGAAGCAGAGGCCCACAGGAATGTCAGCCTGGCAAGCAGCCGCAAGTGGGAAGTCGTGAATCCGTCGGTAAAAAACGGGGTGGGTGCGAGTACAGGCTACATTCTGGTGCCCGAAGAGAACTCGGTGCCGTACGCGGCCCCAGACTCATGGATGCGGAAGCGCGCCGGCTTCATCAATGCACATTTTTGGGCCACCGCCTACGATCCTGCTCAATTGTACGCAGCTGGTTTCTATGCGAACCAAAGCCGCGGGGATGACGGTTTGCCTGTCTGGATACGTGCGAATCGGTCACTTCAAGATAGCGACGTTGTGATCTGGTACACGCTCGGCGTAACCCATATCCCGCGCCCGGAAGAGTGGCCGATCATGACA
>WNGL01003383.1_pt1 | contig 19170 bp, 19 predicted proteins | sample 5400591 | NCBI WGS metagenome assembly WNGL01 (sample SAMN13153377, study PRJNA577476) | soil metagenome | isolation source: 80 cm soil or saprolite under Garry oak tree replicate 1 | place: USA:California | collected 2016-06-15 | reverse complement strand
ACAGCACGGCGCGGCCGCAAAAACTCCTGCGCAACGACGGCACGATTGCAATCCAAATGATCAAGAGCGTCTATGTCGCGGACCCGAAGCTCGCGCGCGACAATCTGCGCTTCCGGTCGGGCACCAAGGTCTACACGCTGCGCTCGTTCCTGAGCGCGAATGCGATCCGCGCCAGAAACTCGATGGACGACATCGACTATTGCTCCACCAACAACTCGACCGTCTGCGCGATCGGGTCGATTTCGGTGCCGGTGCTGTTTGCGGCGATGGGCGCGCACTATTTCATCCGCGACAACGAACGGCACTACGACCTGGCCCGCAGCAAGGACAAGGATATGGTGGTGATCGAAGGCGCCAACCACGGCTTCACGCCCTGCAAGCCATGCGAGCGGACGCCGGACGAATATTCCAACTCGGTGAAGAATCTTTTCGACTACGTGGCGAAGTGGATGAACGACCGCTTCTGAACCAGCATCGCCAGCAGGGAAGGAGACCGCAGTGATCGACGTTTACACCTGGACCACCGGCAACGGCCGCAAGATTCCGATCTTTCTCGAAGAGACCGGGCTCCCCTACCGGCTGCACATGGTCGACATCCGCAACGGCGGGCAATTCAAGCCCGAGTTCGTCGCCATCTGTCCCAACAGCAAGATCCCCGCGATCGTCGATCAGGACGGCCCCGACGGAAAGCCGCTCGCGCTGTTCGAGTCGGGCGCGATCCTCATTTATCTCGCGGACAAGACCGGCCGCTTGATCGGCAGCAACGCTGGCGGCCGCTACCGAGTGATCGAATGGGTGATGTTCCAGATGGCCAATATCGGGCCCTTGTTCGGTCAGGCGAACCACTTCCTCAACAAGACACCGGAAAAAATCCCCTATGCGATCAACCGGTATGTGACCGAGGCCAAGCGGATCACCAAGGTAATGGAGCAGCGGCTCGGCGAGGTCGACTATCTCGCCGGCGATTACTCGATCGCCGATATTGCGAGCTATGTCTGGCTGCGCAATCCCAAGAACGAGGGCCTCACGCTCGACGACTACCCCAACGTCAAGCGCTGGTTCAACGCGATCGATGCACGACCGGCCGTGCAGCGGGCGCACAAGGCGGTCGAGGAAGCAGCCAAGCAGTATCAGGCGATGAAGGTGGCGGTGTAGGGATCAGTGCAAGCTTGCGGCGCTGGCCTGCAGCCTCGCGAGCAGTTCGGTCGATCCTTGCACTGCCAGGCGCTGGTGATAGAGGCGCAGCCCGTAGAGACCGCCGAGCTCCTCGCCGTTGCCGGCGCGGCCTGGACCGCCGTGATTGCATTGGGGCATCACGATGCCGTGGCCGGTGTGGGCGCCGGCGATCGACGGATCGACGACCAAGAGCCGGCCGTGGCCCGGTCCGATCTCGCTCACGATGCGGGCGAGGAAATCCTTGTCCTCGCCATAGATCGACGTGACCAGCGAGCCGCCGCCGCGCGCCACCAGCGTCGAGGCGTCCGCTTCGTCGCGATAAGGCACGATCGTCGCCGCCGGGCCGAAGACCTCGACCTCGTGCACGGCCTGCGCCGCGGCCGCATCCTTGGTCCTCATGAGGGTCGGCGCGACGAAGGCCGACCTGTTGCGGTCGATGCCATCGAGCGCGGGCGGCTCGAGGCTGCCGCACACGAACGAGGATTCGGCCGCGAGCCGGCGGAGGCCCTCGAAGGCCGCGGCTTGCTGGCCGCGCGTCACCAGCGGGCCCATGCGGACATCCCCCTGCCTCGGATCGCCGACCTTGACGGCGGCAAGCTTTGCTTTGAGCGCGTCGGCGACGATGTCGGCGCGCTCGTCCGGCACCAGGATGCGACGGATCGCGGTGCATTTCTGGCCGGCTTTCACCGTCATTTCGCGCACCACCTCGCGCACGAAGGCGTCGAAGGAGGCACTGCCGGGCGCCGCATCGGGAGCGAGCACGGCGGCATTGATGCTGTCGGCCTCGATGTTGACCGGCACGCTCTTGGCCACCACATCGGGATGGCCGCGGACGCGCGCCGCGGTATCGGCCGAGCCGGTGAAGGCGATCACGTCGTCGCAGGTGAGCGCGCCGAGGAGGTTGCCGGCGCCGCCGCACAGGAGGCTGAGCGCGCCCTCGGGCAGAATCTTGGCCGCGATCACGTCGCGCACCATCTCGTGCGCGAGCCAGGCGGTCGCCGACGCGGGCTTTGCCAGCACCGGCAGGCCCGCGAGCAGCGAGACCGCGGCCTTCTCCCACAGACCCCAGCTCGGGAAATTGAAAGCATTGATGTGAATGGCGACGCCGCGGCGCGGCAGCATGAGATGGATGGCCTGATAGTTCTCGGCCTTCGCGAGCCGCACCGGTTTCTCGTCGAGGAGCAGGCGCGCGTCGCCTAGGTTTTGGCCGAGCCGCGCATAGTATTTCAGCGTGCCGATGCCGCCATCGATATCGATCGCGGCATCGGCCTTGGTGTTCCCGGAATTGGCGATCGCGATCTCCTCGTAGCGCGCGCGTTTGCCGGCGAGCGCATCGGCGACCGCACCCACGAGCTTCGCCCGTTCGGCAAAGCTTAAGCCCCGCAACCCAGCCTGGCCCTGCCTGCGGGCAAACCCGAGCGCACCCTGGAGATCGAGGCCCTTGGCGGAGGCGGTTGCAAGCTCGGCTCCGGTCACGGGATCGACCAGGGTGGTTTCGATCCCCTCCCCGCGCAGCCATCGGCCGGACAAATAGCTTTCGAGATGTTGCGGCGACACATTCATGGAGGTGACCTCGGATGCACAGGAGTTCGAATGAACGGCGTTAGCGGCTATACATTTACGCCAAGGCAAAAAAATCGCATAGTCGAGCGGATGGTCGCGTGCTGGCGCGGGCGATCGCGGGGACGCCGGGAGAAAGCCATGCTCGTTCGCTTACGTCAGGGCTGGTTGACGCTCGGCTTGGCTGTTGCCGCGGCGATCGCCCTGTCGCCCGCGCGGGCCGCGGAAGCCTATCGACCCGACCCAAAACTTCTCGAGGCGGCGAGGAAGGAGCGCGAAGTCCTCTTCTATACTCCGCTCATCGTCGATCAGATCGTCCGGCCGCTGATCAAGGCCTTTCAGAGCCACGTTTCCGGCGTCGAGGTCAAATATGTGCGCGCCGACAGCCTCTCGCTCATCGTGCGCATGCTCAACGAGGCTCGCGCCGGCCGGGTCCAGTCGGATGTCTGGAGCCTCCTCGAGGGCGTGCTGCCGCTCGTGCAGGGCGGCCTTGCGGCCGAGTTCGAGGTGCCGAACGCAAAAGGATTGCCGGCGGCGCTCGTTGATCCCAACAAGCATTGGCTCGCGACCAATCTCGCCGTCCGCTCCGCCGCCTACAACACCGAGCTGGTCCCCAAGGCGCAGGCGCCGCAAAGCTATCGCGACCTGCTCGATCCGCGCTGGAAGGGCAAGATGGTCTGGAATCCGAAATCCATGACCGGCGCCTGGGGCTTCATCGGCACGGTGATCAAAGGCATGGGGGAGGACGAGGGCATGGCCTATCTGCGGGCGCTCGCCAGGCAGGAGATCGTGCCGCTTCCGATCGCCATCCGTGCAGTACTCGACCGGGTGATCGCGGGCGAATATGCGATCGGGCTCGAAATGAACAACACCCATGCCGCGTTGAGCGCCGCGCTCGGCGCGCCGGTCAAATGGGTGCCGCTCAATCCGGTTAGCGAGACCGTGCAGGTTTCGGGCATCACGAAAGGCGCGCCGCATCCGAATGCGGGCAAGCTCTTCATCGACTTTATGGTGTCGCGCGCGGGGCAGGAGGTGTTCCGCGACAACAATTATCTGCCCATGCATCCCGATATTCCCGCCAAAATCCCCGAGCTCAGGCCCGAGCAGGGAGGCTATAAGGCGGTCATGTACAGCCCGGAGGCGCTCGACGCCGATCTCGACCGCTGGATGAAAATCTACGAGGACCTCTTCCGCTGATGCTTCCGCGCCCGTCTTCGGCACGGCCGATCAAAGTAACAAGCCGAGGAAACATGCTCGCCTGCCAGTGCCGTCACAACCTCCTTGCACTCTCCCTCACGGTTGCCATTGCGGCCGGGCTGGCGCCGGCGCAGGCCGCCGAATCTTATCGGCCCGAGCCCAAGCTTGCGGAGGCCGCCAAGAAGGAGGGCCAGGTGCTCTGGTACACGACGCTGATCGTCGACCAGATCGTGCGGCCGCTGATCAAGGCGTTCGCGGCACAGGTGCCCGGCATCGAGGTCAAGTTCGTGCGGCTCGACAGCCCCGGTTTGGTGGTGCGGCTGCTCAACGAGGCGAACGCGCGCCGCGTGCAGGCAGACGTCTGGGGCCTGATCGATGGCGCGGGTTCCCTCACCCGCAGCGGCGTGGCGGCAGAATTCGACCTGCCGAGCGCAACAGGCCTGCTGCCCACCCTCGTCGACCCGAACCGGCGCTGGATCGCCACTAACCAGGCGACCCGGTCGCTTGCTCACAATACGGCGCTCATCCCCGCGAAGGAAGCACCGCGCAACTATCGGGATCTCCTCGACCCGCGCTTCAAGGGCAAGTTCGCTTGGCACCCGACTGCGGTGGCGGGAGGCCTCGGCTTCATCGCGACCGTGCTGCGGCACATGGGCGAGAACGAGGGCGTCGCTTACCTCCGCCTTCTTGCCCGCCAGGAAATCACGCCGCTGCCGATGGCGACCCGCGCGGTGCTCGACCGGGTCATTGCCGGCGAGTACGCGATGGGTCTCGAAATGGTCAAATCCCATGCCGCCATCAGCGTTGCCATGGGCGCGCCGGTGCGCTGGGTTCCGCTCGAGGCGGTGAGCACGACCTTGCAGGTCGGCGGCATCACCAAGGGCGCGCCGCATCCCAATGCCGGGAAACTTTTCCTCGACTTCATCACCTCGCGGGCGGGGCAAGGGGTGTTTCGCGAGGCCAATTACGAGCCCATGCATCCTGATGTTCCGGCGAAGGACGTGGAAGGCGAGCAAGGCGGCTACAAGACGGTCGTCTACAGTCCGGAAGAGGTGGACGCGAATACGCCGCGCTGGCAAAAAATCTATGAGGATATTTTCCGGTGATGCGAATCTGCTTCCTCAACCAGGCGCCGCGCCGGTCCGCGGCCTACGAGGCTGCCAAGATCGAGGCGCAGCTCAACGGCTATGCCTCGCCCGGCACCAAGGTCGAGATCGTGTTTCCCGACGACTACGAGGGCTCGCAGCTCTACGAGACGATCGGCGCCCAGAGCGTGCTCAATGGCCTGCATCATATGATGGAAGCGCCCGCCATCATCCGCAAAATCTTCTGGGCGGCGCAGAACGGCTACGACGCGGTGATCTCCTCGAACACCTTCGACCCGGGCGTGGACGGCGGCAGGCTCGCCGTCGACATCCCGGTGATCGGGCTTCTGCGCACCTCCATGCACGCGGCGCTCACGCTCGCCGACCGCGTCGGCATCACGGTGCCGCTCCCCGGCCACGTGCCTTATACCTGGCGCATCCTGCGCGGCTACGGTCTCGACAGCTTCGTCAGCGACATCCGCCCGCTCGGGGTCTACGGCAAGGACATTGCGCAGCGGAAGAACGAAATCTTCGAGATCACCACGCAGCTGATCCGCGGCTTGATCGACGAAACCAGGGCCGAGATCATCCTGCCGCTCGGCGGCGCGCTGATCCCCTACGTGGTCGATCCCGACGACCTTGCCAAGGCGACCGGCGTGCAAGTGCTCAACACCAAGGCGATCGGCATCCGCTTCGCCGAGATGTGCGTCCACTTCGGGATGACGCAAAGTGCGCTGACCTATCCGAAAGCGAAATTGTCATACCAGGATTTCACCAACCGCTGAGGGTGCGGGCTTCCAAACCAACAAGAAACCCAGCATGAATTCGAAAACCAACTGCGACATCATCGTCATCGGCGGCGGCAGCGCGGCGCTCGAAGCGGCGATCGCGGCGAAAGCGGCCGGCGCCGAGAGCGTGGTCATGGTGGAGAAGGCGCCGCGGCACGAATCCGGCGGCAATGCGCAATTCTCCCATGTCGGCTTCCGCTTCGTGCACGAGGGCGCCGAGGAGCTGCGCGAATTCCTCCCCGACGTGGAGGAAGCAAAATTCCGCCGCATGCAGATCCCCGCCTATACGCGGCAGAATTTCTTGGACGATCTCAGCCGTGTCACGCAAGGGCGCATCGATCCGGTGCTGGCGGACTGCCTGGTCGACCAGTCCAACGCCGCGGTCCATTGGATGAAGGACATCGGCGTGAGGTGGGAGCCCGAGAAGATGACCGAGGTCGACGGCAAGCTCTATCTGCCCGGCGGCCATCACATCCATCCGGTCGGCGGCGGGCCGGGGATGCTCGATCAGTTGCGCAGCCTCGCGCTCAAGAGCGGGGTCGAGGTCCGCTATGACTCGCGGGTGCGCGTGGTGCATGGCAACGATCGGCAGGTGGAGGGCGTGCGAGTGTCGGCGCCCGAGGGCGAATACGATCTCGCCGGGGGGGCGGTCATTGTCTGCAGCGGCGGTTTCCAGGCCAATGCCGAGATGCGCGCGCGCTATCTCGGCGCCAATGCCGACCTGATGAAGGTCCGCGGCAGCAAGCACAATACCGGCGAAGTCCTGCAGATGCTGCTCGCGCTCGGCGTGAAGTCGGCGGGGCATTGGCAGGGCGCCCACATGTCGCCGATCGACGGCAAGGCGCCCGATGTCGAGACGCCGGTGCGCTCCGACGGCCGGGGCAACACCATGAACCGCTACGATTACCAGTTCGGCATCACCGTGAATGCGCTCGGCCAGCGCTTCTTCGACGAGGGCGAGGCCAAGCACGCCTATACCTATGCCAAGACCGGGCGGGCGGTGCTGCAGCAGCCGGGCGGGGTCGCCTACCAGATCTATGACCAGAAGGGCATCGACCTCTTTCGCCACGGCCGCGATTATCCCGCGACCATGGTCGAGGCCCGCACCATCGCCGAGCTTGCGCGCAAGATCGGCATCGAGCCCGAGCCTCTCGTCCGCACGGTCGACGAGTTCAACGCCGCCTGCCGCAAGGACGTGGTCTTCATGCCGGGCGAGCTCGACGGCAAAGGCACCATCGGCATCACGCCGAGGAAATCGAACTGGGCGGAGCCTCTTACCGCTGGCCCGTTCCGCGCCTATCCGATCACCGCCGGCGTCACCTTCACCTTCGGCGGCATCCAGGTCGACACCCAGGCGCGCGTCATCAACACGGTCAACGAGCCGATCCGCGGCCTCTACGCCTCCGGCGACGTGATCGGACTATTCTTCCACAACTATCCCTCCTGTACCGGGCAGACCCGCAACGTCGTGTTCAGCTATCTCGCCGGACGCAACGCTGCCGCCATGCTCGGCAAGAACTGAAAGGACGAAGTCATGGCAAAGGCTCAAGCGGCGCGCGGACCTGGCGCGGTCGAACAGCTTGCAGATTGGATCTTGACCCCGCGTCCGCAGGACATCCCGACAGCGGCCGTCAATCAGGCCAAGCTCCTTCTGCTCGACGCGATCGGCTGCGGCTACGCGGCGTTCGACGAGGTCGCGGCCCACGCGGTGCTCGACACGCTCAAGGACGTGGGGGGCGCCCCGCAATGCACGGTGCTCGGCAGCACGGCCAAGACCAGTGCGCCGAACGCGGTGCTGGTCAACGGCTCGCTCATCCGCATCCTCGATCTCAACGACTACGTCAACACCAAGGACGGGCAGATCGGCGGCCATCCCAGCGACAACATTCCGGTCGCGCTCGCCGCCGGCGAGATGGCGGGGTCGGCGGGCCACGAGATTCTGGCCGCGATCGTCCTCGGATACGAGATCTATGGCCGGCTCAAAGAACTGATGGAGCGCGACGGCGACTGGGATGGCGTGACCGTGTCCGGCTTTGCCGCCCCGGCGATGGCGGGCCGCTTGCTCGGTCTCGACCGGGCTCAGTTGGCCCACGCGCTCGCACTCAGCGGCGCGCGTGCCGTGACCCCGCTTGCGGTTCGTCAGGGCGACATCTCCGCGGCAAAATCGGTGTCGAACGCACTCGTTGCCCAGAGCGGAATTCAAGCGACGATGCTTGCCCGCCACGGTTTGACCGGCCCGCTCGACCTGTTCGAGAACCAGCACGGGCTCAAGTCGGTGTTCCCGGGGATCAACTGGATGGGCCCCATCACGGCGCCGCTCACGGCCGACTGCTACGTCATGAGCTGCCATGTCAAAGCCTATCCCTGCCTCGCCACCGGCCAGAGCATCGTCGCCGCCGCACTGGCGCTCCATGACCAGATCAACGGCGACGTGGACAAGCTTGCGGCCATCACGGTGGCGATCGCGGACAAGCCATCCTTGGCGCGCCAGAAGGACGATCCGGGCCGCATCAATCCGAACTCGCGCGAGGCCGCCGATCACAGCTTCAATTTCCTCGCCGCCGTCGCCTTGCTCGACGGCGACTTCGGCCTCACCCAGTTCGACAACGAGCGTTGGAACGATCCCAAGGTGCGCGCGCTGATGGAACGACTCGAGATCATATGCGATGGCACCTTGAATGCGCGCGCGCCGGGAGGATTCCCATGCGCCATCCGCGCCTCCGGCAAGGACGGCCGCAGCTACCTCGCCGAAGTGCTCGATCCGCCTGGATTCTCGCGCCACGGCATCGATGCGGGAGCGGTGCTCAAGAAGTTCAACTCGATTACGGCGCCCCACCTCGGTCAAAGCTCGCGCGAGCGCATCATCGAGGCCGCGATGACGCTCGACCAAAGCCCGTCCTGCGACAATCTGACCAACGCGCTGGCGCAGGCGCGGCCGGGTTGAGCTCAGCGTGAGAACGAAAACCCCATGGCCGCGTTTCTCCCTCGAATCCGACAGGTGCTGATATGAACAAGCCGCTGACCGAGCACCCCAAGATGCTGCTCGACCCCTACGCCAGCTGGGCGGAGAGGGAGGGCGTGCCGATCACCGAGGATTTCGGCGTCGACCTCATCAAGGTGCCAGTCGCGCCCTGGCCGCGCTTGGGGGTCGACGGGGGTATCGTGCACCTCAAGGGCCGCGGCGACTTCGTCTCGGTCTTCGTGCTCGACCTCAAGCCTGGCGCCCATACGACGCCGCAGAAGCACCTCTACGAGGAGGTCGTCTACGTGCTCTCCGGCTACGGCAGCACGACCATCGAAACGAGCGACGGCCGCAAGCACAGCTTCGAATGGGGACCCAAGAGCCTGTTCGCGCTGCCGCTCAACGCGCGCTACCAGCATTTTAATTCGAGCGGGCGCGAGCACGCGCGGCTCGCCTCGACCAACAATCTCTGCCTCATGCTCAATCTCTTTCACAACCAGGCCTTCGTCTTCGACAATGCCTGCGAATTCCCCGAGCGCGAGGGCGCCGCGAGCCACTTCAGCGGCGAAGGCGATTTCGTGCCGGTGCGGCCCGGCCGCAACATGTGGGAGACGAATTTCGTCCCCGACCTCGCAGGCTTCGAGCTCAAGACCTGGGTCGAGCGCGGCGCCGGCGGATCGAACATGATGTTCGTGCTCGCCGACGGCACCATGCATGCCCACACTTCGCAGATGCCGGTCGGCACCTACAAGAAGGGCCACCGCCATGGCCCCGATTTTCACGTCTTCGCGGTCACCGGCCACGGCTATTCGCTGCTCTGGTACGACATCGCGAGGGATTTGGTGCGGGTCGACTGGCACCATGGCGTGGTATTCGCGCCGCCCGACCAGATGTTCCACCAGCACTTCAACTCTTCGCCCGAACCCGCGCGCTATCTCGCTGTCGCCTTCGGGGGCCTGCGCTATCCCTTCACCGAGGCCAAGCGCCACGTGTTCATGGGCATGGACGTCAAGGTCCAGGACGGCGGCTGCCAGATCGAATACGAGGACCAGGACCCGCGCATCCACCGCATCTATCTCGAAGAGCTGGCGAAGCATGGCGTGAAGTCCGGCATGGGCAAGTTCATCGACGAATCCGCCTACGCGAAAAGTCCGGCCTGAAGGCGGCGGAAGCGGCGATGCACGACCTCGAATTCGAGCACCTCCATGTCGCGCCTGGCGACGAGGTCAACGAGGTCGCCTGGGCGACCGACAATGTCGAGCTCACGACCGTCGGCATCGACATCGGCTCGTCGACCTCGCATCTGATGTTCGCGCGCGTGCACCTGCAGCGGCTCGGCACCGCGCTGTCGAGCCGCTTCGTCGTGGTCGACCGCAAGGTGCTGTGGCAATCGCCGATCCTGCTCACGCCCTACCTTCCCGACTACACCATCGACGTCGACGAGCTCGGCGGCTTCTTCGGCGGCTGCTACCGCTATGCCAATATCGATCCCGCCGATATCGACAGCGGCGCCGTCGTCCTGACCGGGGAAGCGATCAAGCGCCGCAATGCCCGCGCCATCGCCGACCTGTTTTCGGAAGAGGCCGGCAAGTTCGTCTGCGCCTCCGCCGGCCACCACATGGAATGCCAGTTGGCGGCGCACGGCTCCGGCGCGGTCGCGCTCTCGCGCGGCCACGGGGTGACATTGCTCAACGTCGACATCGGCGGCGGCACCACCAAGTTCGCGCTGATCGAGAAGGGCCGCCTCATCGCCACCGCGGCCATCGCGGTCGGCGGCCGGCCGATCGTCGAAGATGCCGCGAAGGGACTGATTCGCATCGAAGGCCCGGGCCAGGAGATCGCCAATAACCTCGGCATCGCACTTGCTCCCGGCCAACCGCTTGCCCCGCAGGATCGCGCGCGCATGGTCACGCGCATGGTCCGCCTGCTGATGCGCATGATCGACCGGCGGGCGCCGGACGAGCTGACGCAGCTCCTGCTGGTGACCGACCCCTGGCCAACCGATCTCGCCTCCAAGGGCATCGATGCCCTCACCTTCTCCGGCGGCGTCGCCGAATATCTCTACAAGCGCGAGAGCCGGCGCTTCGGCGATCTCGGATTCGACCTCGCGCATGAGCTTTCGCACGCGCTTGCCCATCGCCGCGATTTGCCGCCGATCTGGGATCCGGGACAAGGGATTCGCGCGACCGTGATCGGCGCCGCCCAGTTCTCGGTCCAGATCAGCGGCAATACGATCACGATCAGCAAGCCCGACGCGCTGCCGCTGCAGAACCTGCCGGTGATCGCCTGCGACTTCGATCTCGCGGAGCGGATCGATGCCGACGCAGTCTGCGCCGCGGTGCGGGACGCGCTCACGCGCTCGGACATCGAGGACGGATCGAGCCCGGTCGCGCTGGCATTCCCCTGGCGCGGCGATCCATCGCATGCGCGCTTGCATGCGCTGGCAGATGGCATCTGCGCCGCGCTGCCGCGCACGCTTGCCTCGGCGTCGCCGCTCGTCCTGCTGATCGACGGCGATATCGGCATGAGCCTCGGCCGCGTCATCCGGCACGAGACCGCGCCCGGCGCCGACGTGATCGCGATCGACGGCGTTGGGCTCAAGCAGTTCGACTATGTCGACATCGGACGGATGATCGAGGTGAGCAACGTGGTGCCGATCATCATCAAGTCATTGCTGTTCAAATGAGGGTCGTCAATGTGCCGCTGTGCGAGCGGGGCGATGCGCACGCGGAACGTCATGTGGCTCAACGCTTAGCGCGCCGGTAAATGCCGACGAGCCGATCCTTGAATTTCTTCCGGTCGTAGTCGATCGCCTTGCCCGCTTTGATCTGCGCCTCGGCCTCTTTCAGAGAGGCGAGCAATTCTGCCCGTTCCTCGTCGGCGAGTACGGGAATCTCTTCCATGGTGGTGACGGGCACCATGGTGGTGCGGCGGCGCTTGTGCTTGATCGCAGTTTTCGTGGTCATGATCACACTATACCCCATAATCGGGGTTCCTGTCCGCCTTGCGGGTTGCCTGCGTCCTCGGCGAGGAGTCTTGATGCTCCAGCCGTGGCCCCCACGATGGGGTGTAGAGTCGGATATGGAGTCTATGTATTCGAGGTCCGCCCGAACAGGCCAGTGCAACCCGAGGAAACCGATGTCCGCCAGGAAGATGCCCCCGCCCCGCCTGCCCGCCATCCCGGAAGACAAGTTCACGCCCGAGCAGCGTTCGCTCATCGACTCGATCCGCTCCGGCCCGCGCGGCCAGTTCAAGATGAGCGGTCCGTTCTACTGCTATCTGCACGCTCCCGCTTTCGGCGAGCTGGCGCAGAAGCTCGGCGCTCACTGCCGGTTCGGAACGAAAGTGCCGCCACGGCTGTCGGAATTTGCGATCCTGGTGACCGCGCAGCACTGGAAATCGCATTACGAGTGGGCGGCTCATGCGCCGATTGCCGAGCGCCAAGGGGTCAAGCCGGAGACGATCCGCGACCTGCGCGCCGGCCGCGCGCCCAAAACCGCTCCGAAGGATGAGCGGGCGATCCATGCCTTTATCAAGGAAATCTATCGCGACAAGCGCGTGGGCAACCGAACGTATCAGAGCGTACGCGCCCTCCTGGGAGACGCCGGCACGGTCGAGCTCGTGGGCCTCCTCGGCTACTACGCGATGGTGGCGATGACGCTTGATGTCTTCCGGATGCCGGTGCCTGCGGGGCAGCCGCTGCCGTTTGCCGAGCCGCCAAGCCGCTGATCAGGCGACGTGGTCGATCGGGCTGGGCGGGCCGGAATGAGGCTGCGCCGAGACATCGTCGGCCGCGGTCGCCTCGTTCTGCGCGCGCGGCCTGCTGGCGCGCTGGCACAGGAGGTCGAGAAAACGCTGCTGCGGCATCGGCGGCGCGATCAGCACGCCCTGGCCGAAATCGCAGCCCATGACCATCAGCGCCTGCAGGTCGGCCTGGTTCTCGATGCCTTCGGCGACCGCCGCGCTTCCGAAGCGGTGCGCGAGATCGATCGCGGTCTGGCAAATCGCCGCATTGGTGGCATCGGTCGCGCAGTTGCAGACGAAGCTGTGATCGAGTTTGAGCTCGACGAAGGGAAGCTCGCGCAGGCTCGACAGCGAGGAATAGCCGGCGCCGAAATCGTCGATCGAGATTTTGATGCCGCTGACTCGCAGTCGGGTCGCGATCTCATGCGCCAGCGCGAGGTCGCGCACGATCTGATCCTCGGTTACTTCGAGGATGATGCCCGGCCAGCGCTCGGATTTGGGGCGATGCTCCTCGACCAGCTGCGGGATCGGCAGATCGAGCAGCACGCTGACCGGGACATTGATGCCGAGACTCAGATTGAATCCCGCCTCGTCGAACATCGTCCAGTTCTGCAACGTGGCCACGAGCGCATGCTTGGTGAGCCTGGCGATGCTGCCCTCGGCGATGCCGGGCAGGAAGCTCCCGGGCAGGAGCACGCCGAGCTGCGGATGGCGGACCCGCGCGAGCGCCTCGGCGCCGGCGAGGCATTTGCGCTTGAGGTCGATCTTCGGCTGGTACCAGACTTCGAACCAGCCTCGGCTCAGCGCCTCGTCGATCTCGATCCGCGGGCGCGGCGGGGTGGTGGTCATGGAGTCGACAAGCGACCGCCGCTCGTCCTCGCCGAGGGTCTGGATCGGTCCCGACCAGCGCCGGGGCTCGTCGGCCGCATCGCGTGGTGCCATGGGAATATCTCGCGCAATGATGGCACCCGTTTTATAGCCGGACAGTCTTAACCATTGGTATTGAGCAGGACGCCCTGCGCAAGTCCTTGCCAGGCGCTGATTTGCGGCTGGCGGCCTCGGGCCGGCCCCGCCAGAAGCCCCCCGCCCTGCTGCGCGGGGCCGCGACTGCGCTCTCAGTGACCCGAATGCATGCCGTGATCGATCTTGCCCTTGGGGGCGGACGGGGCGGCCGTCGTCCCTACGGCCTGGACGGCATATTCGATGTCAACCTTGCCCGCCTTCTCGAATTCCAGCGTGGCCTTGACGCGTTGACCTTTTTCCAGCGGTTGCTTCAACCCCGTCAGCATCACGTGGAGCGATCCTGGCTTGAGGTCCACCGTCTGTCCGGGCTTGATCTCAAGACCGCCTTCGACCGGTCGCATCTTTGCGACCCCCCGCTCCATGATCGCTTGATGGACTTCCAAACGATCGGCGACGGCGGAGGACCCGCCGATCAGGCGATCCGAGGCCGTACCCTTGTTGCGGATCGTCATGTAGGCGCCGGCAACCTCCGCGCCTTTTGGCGTCGCGCGCGCCCATGGGTTGGTGATGTCGATGGTGCCGGCGTTGTAGGTCTCGGCTGCAGCCGCGCCCGCAAAAAGGGAGATCAGGGCGGCGACAAGCAATGTTGTGGACTTCATTTGATGCTCCATGCCTAACGGGCGCTGCTGCGCTCCATGGCCGACGAGACATCTAGGCGCTCATGGCCGGGGCGTCCACCTCGGCCCGGCGCGAGGGGCCGGGGCCAATCAACGCAACCACCTCGCCGAACGCAGCAATCCGTTCAAGGTCGTGAGCTGGAGGCGCGCGATGGACTGCGGCCGGTCTGAAGGGTCCGGAGCCCTCCATCGGCCACCAGCCCTTGTCCTCTGCGGCGCCACGCTGACCGCCGATGCCATCTGCCGGAACGCGAAGATACGATGGCGGAAAAAGCCGGTGATCGCCACCGCTCCAAGCAGGAATGGCCACGCCCAAAGCCCAAAGTGATCGTCGAGCGCGTCGCCGAACACGACCACGAGGTAGAGCATCAGCGGCAGATAGAGAGCGGAAACGATGAGACTTGCGAGGGTGAAACGGGCGAGCGGCACCCGCGTCCACCCGCAGGCGATGAAGGCGATGAAGTCGACGCCGGGCACCACGCGGCAGAACGCCACCAGCTCGAACAGGTTGCGCCTCAAGACATCGGCGGAGCTTTTGACGCGGTCGTCCACTGCCAGGCGTCTGAGCCACGGCAGGTGCCGCGCGCCGGCGCCGATGCCATAGAGGACGAAATCGCTCGCCACGATGCCGGCATAGACGCCCAGCGCCACCAGGCCAACTGGCATCAGTTGATTCACGACGATATAGCCGCCGAGGATGATTGCGAGATCCTCGTAGGCGAACGGCAGCACCATGAGCGAAAGAAATTTCGCCAACCACGAATAATCGAAGTCGGCAAGACAAATCAATTCCAGCAGATGACTCACCGCAATCCCCGGATCGTTCCCCCGCCCCGGCGGATTGCGCCGGGACGATTGCGCGACCCTCGCGACCGCCTCTTGCTGCCAATCCGCGGCCCAGGCGGAAAACCCGGTTCGCAATCGGCACTTGTGCGGTTCTGTCGCCGCGCATAAAATTTCGATAAATTTGACCTATTCCCCGCCCGACCACAAGCAACTTTTGCGCGGCCCGGCGTTTTCTTCTACTTCGCTGTTAATGCCCAGGATCGCCTTAAAACCAGCGTTGATTGTGCGCCTGCTAGAAATACATGTTGCAGTTGCAGCATCCGTTCGCCGCCGGTCGGGTTAATCCTGTAACATGAGCAAGCCCGCGTCGGGAAGTGCATCTGTCTGGATCGTAGATCGCATCGTGACGTCCAATCGCACCTCGCTGCCCGATGATGACGGGCGCGTCATCCCCTTCCGGCCGCGCGGGGCTGTGCGCGGATGGCGTTGGCCAGTGCGCAGCCTGCCGCAAGGCGATACGCCGGTCTCCGATCTTGCCGAGTTCGAGCGCACGGAGAGGGAGGACGATTACCGGCACCGCATGAAGATGAATGTCCTCGGGCTCTTGGTCACGATCTTGCTGATCGTCATCGGCGTATGGTTGGCCAACAAGATGTCGGAGCTCCAGAAGAACCAGGACTGCGTCTTCTCCGGCCGACGCAATTGCATGCAGATCGTAGTGCCGCCGGCCCAGCCCGGCTGACCGGCGGCCGCTGGGCAACGAGCGCCCCTTATCCGCCGATAGTGAGGGTGACCGGAGCAAGTCCGGACATGCCGAGCGCGCGCGCCGCCGCCGGGGTCAGATCGATCACGCGGCCGCGCACGAAGGGACCGCGGTCGTTGATGGTCACGACTACCGAACGCCCGTTGTTGCGGTTGGTCACGCGCACCTTGGTCCCGAACGGGAGCGACCGGTGGGCGGCGGCGAATGCACCGGGATTCAATCGTTGTCCGGTCGCGGTCCTGTGGCCGCTTTCAGTGGAATAGACTGAGGCAACACCCGACTGAGCTCGAGACTTCGCACTCTGCGCATGCGCGACTGCGACCCCACCGAACGATAGCGCGATGCCCGCGGTGATGACAAAGATGAACTGAGGTTTCAATACACTCTCCCTTATGTTGTTACGGCATAGATACTGACGTTACGGCCGTTGAAGCCGTGCGCGCCGTGTGCTGTCTCAATGCGACGACAATAGGGCGGCGGTCTGTCGTACCTCGATACCGGAGCAGCAGCCGCGGATCAATGCAAGCGGGGCGCGGGTCCGATGGTCACAGAACGTTCGCATTGCGGTCGGATGGTACGCGCGCACAGTTAACGCGCGGCGGTCGCGCCCGGTGGTTGCCCGACACCGCGCCGCCGCGTATCGTCGCTGTTCGAAACGTCAGGGACGCCTGTCGAGCGTCGGCCGGGGAGAATGACGATGATGTTCGTAATCCGCTGGTTCGCGTCCGCCGCCCTTGCAGCGATCGTCGGATCGATCCTCGCCGGCGGCTCGGCTGCAACCGCGCAGGAGTGCAGGAACCGGGGTCAGCTCGAGACGCTCTATTGCGACGACAACAATGATCTCGTCGCAGACACGCCGGCCGATCCGCGGCGGTGGAAGGATCCCGCCACCCTCGTCTTCGCCTATACGCCGGTCGAGGATCCGGTGGTCTATCTGAACGTCTTCCGGCCGTTCACCGATTACCTCGGTCAATGCACCGGCAAGCGCGTGATCTATTATCCGGTGCAATCGAACACGGCCGAGATCGAGGCGATGCGGTCCGGCCGCCTCCATGTCGCCGGGTTCTCCACCGGGCCGACCGGCTTCGCGGTCAACCTTGCGGGCGCGGTCCCGTTCGCGACCAAGGGTTCGGAGAAAGCGCTGCAAGGCTATCACCTCATCGCCATCGTCAAGGCGGCAAGCCCCTACCGGAAACTCTCCGACCTCAAGGGCAAGCGCGTCGCCCATACCTCGCCGTCGTCGAACTCGGGCAACCTCGCCCCGCGCGTGCTGTTTCCACCGCAAGGCCTCAAGCCGGACGAGGATTACCGGCCTTTGATGTCGGGCGGCCATGACAAGTCGACTCTCGGTGTCGCCTCGGGCGACTACGACATGGCGCCGGTCGCCTCCGACGTGTTCTACCGGATGGCGACGCGAGGCACGGTCAAAGGCGACGATTTCCGGGTCATCTACCAAAGCCCCCTGTTCCCGACCTCCGCCTTCGCCTATGCGCACGACCTCAAGCCCGATCTCGCCAAGAAGGTTCAGGACTGCTTCTTCGCCTTCCGTTTCACGCCCGAGATGATCAAGGAGTTCGACGGCAACGACCGCTTCTTCCCGATCACCTACAAGGAGCACTGGGCGGTCGTGCGCGAGATCGCCGAGAAGACCGGAACGCCATTCAACAAGGCGGCCTACGATACCGAAACCAAGCGCGAGGCCGAGGCGCTCGCGAAACGGCAACAGCAGCAGACACCGCCCAAGCCCTGATCGGCGTGGTGCGCAGGCCATGGACGCCTCGACAGCCGCGAGGCCGCCGACCAGCCGCCCGGTCGACCGGTCGGTCACCATCCGCAATCTGCGCAAGGAGTACCGCGCCGGCGAGCCGGTGCTCAACGGAGTCTCGCTCGACGTCGAGGGCCGCGGGTTGACCGCGATCATCGGCCCCTCCGGCGCCGGCAAGTCGACGCTGATCCGCTGCATCAACCGCCTGGTCGAACCGACCGCGGGCGAGATTCTGTTTCGCGGCCAGGACCTGGTCCGGCTGTCGGGGCCCGAACTGCGCGCGGCGCGGCGGCGCATCGGAATGATCTTCCAGGAATACAATCTGGTCGAACGGCTCTCGGTGATCGAGAACGTGCTCTGTGGCCGGCTCGGCTTCGTGCCGGTGTGGCGGGCATGGCTGCGCAAGTTTCCGGCGGCCGATATCGAGCGCGCCTTCGGGCTCCTCGACGCCGTGGGCCTCGGCGACTTTGCCACCAAGCGCGCCGACCAACTTTCGGGCGGGCAGCGCCAGCGCGTCGGCATTGCGCGTGCGCTGATGCAGGAGCCTGACTTGATGCTCGCCGACGAGCCGACGTCCTCGCTCGATCCGAAGACCTCGGTCGAGATCATGGACCTGATCGCACGCCGCGCCGGCGAGCGCGACATCCCGGTGATCGTCAACATCCACAACGTGGAGCTTGCCCGCCGCTTCGCCGACCGGATGGTCGGCCTGTCCAAGGGCGAGATCGTGTTCGACGGCCCGCCGCGCGAGCTCAAGGAGACGCACCTCATGCAAATCTACGGCGGTGAAGGATGGCTGGATTGATCGCGGTGCGCGGAAATTCCTCAACGCTGTTCAAAGCCCCCGTCCGGTGATCGGATGACCGAGGTTCGCTCCACGCCCCGCGTCGCCTTTCCGCCGAACTGGCCGGCGCGGATCGCCTTGCTCGCGCTGGCGCTCTATGTCGTCTACGCGAGCACGATCCTCGATGTCACCTGGGCTCGCTTCGTCGCGGGTCTCGGCCAAGGCTGGCGTTTCATCGCGCGGATGTTCCCTCCAAATCTCGCCCACGACAAGCTCGAGCTTCTCTCCCACGGCATGATCGAAAGCTTGCAGATCGCGATCATCGCGACCGCGGTCGGAGTGCTGCTCGCGCTGCCGCTCGGGCTTGCCGCCGCGCGCAATCTCGCGCCATTGCCGCTGGCATGGACGTCGCGGGCGCTGATCGCGCTGTTCCGCTCGTTCCATCCGGTGATCGTCGCGATTCTGTTCGTCAAGGCGGTCGGCTTCGGCGCCCTTGCCGGCATGCTCGCGCTCGTCGTCGCCTCGCTCGGCTTCCTGTCCAAGCTTGTCGCCGAGGCGGTCGAGGAAATGTCGATGAACGAGGTCGAGGCCGTCCGCGCGACCGGCTCGCCCTTCCTCTCGCTCGTCATCATGGCGGTGATGCCGCAGGTGATGCCGCGCTTCATCGGTTTTGCCGCCTATCAGCTCGATGCCAACCTGCGCAACTCCGCCCTGGTCGGCCTCGTCGGCGGCGGCGGCATCGGCTCGACCCTGTTCACCGCGTTCCAACGCTTCGACTACGACTTCGTGCTCACCATCGTGCTCGCGATCATCGGCATCGTCATGGTGGGCGAGATCGTTTCGGGCTTCATGCGCAGGCTGTTCCAATGACGACCACCTCCGCAACCGGCGCCCGCCGATGGCACCGCTTCTCGCTCACC
>WNGL01009218.1_pt1 | contig 19175 bp, 20 predicted proteins | sample 5400591 | NCBI WGS metagenome assembly WNGL01 (sample SAMN13153377, study PRJNA577476) | soil metagenome | isolation source: 80 cm soil or saprolite under Garry oak tree replicate 1 | place: USA:California | collected 2016-06-15 | reverse complement strand
TCCGGGTACGCATGCACGCCCTGGGCAACCTCGCGGCGCGTCAAGCCGCCCAGGCACTGCGTACCATCGGCGCCGAGCCCGGCGCGGCCATCATCGACCACCTCGTCCTGCTCGACCCCGTCACAACCGAGCTGGTCGCGGCCGGCGGCGCATGGGCGACGTACCAGCCGGGCTTCCTGACCGCCTTCGGCCCACAGATCACCGCCGCTGGGACCGATCGGCATCTCGCCGTACTCGGCGGGCGCCAACTGCTGGACTCCGGTGTACCGCTCGCGCTCGCCTCCGACTACCCGGCCGGCCCACTCGACCCGCTGGAAAACCTGAGGTCCGCCGTACACCGGACCCTCCCCTACGGCCAGGTCATCCAGCCTGCGCAGGGACTCACCCCGACCGAAGCGGTCCGCTGCCTGACCACCGCAGCCGCCGGCTCGCTGGGCATCCCGGCCGGCGGGCTCACCCCGGGCGAGCGCGCCGACCTGGTCATCTGCGACGACGATCCGTTCGGGCAGGACAGTCGCGTAGTGCAGACCTGGGTCGGTGGCCGCGTCGTCTGGCACGAGGAACGACCGTAAATCGCATAATGCGTCATACACGGCTGCCCGAACGGTTGATGACCCGGCCACCGACGCAGTCGCGCACTTGCGCCGGCTGTGCGGCCTGCTGCTGGACCAGCGCGACCGCGCTGCTGCCATGGTGACGGCCATAGACAGGGAACTGGAGGCACGTGCAATGGGGATCAGGACGACGCCAGAGGAACAACTGGAAGTGTTCGGCGCGCAGTTGTACGACGCCATCGGGTCCGCTTATCCAGCGACGCGGCGCACCGAGCCGCGGATCGCCGCGCGCATCTGGGATGCGCTAGGGGACGCACGGACGGTACTGAATGTCGGGGCTGGCACCGGCTCCTACGAACCCCCCGACCGCGACGTCACGGCGGTGGAACCGTCGGCGGTCATGCGGGCGCAGCGTCCCGCGGGCGCGGCGCCGTGCGTGGCCGCCGCTGCGGAGAGCCTGCCGTTCGAGGACCAGTCCTTCGACGCCGCGATGGCGGTCAGCACCGTTCATCACTGGCCAGACCCGGTCGCTGGGCTGCGTGAGATGCGGCGTGTGGCCCGCCGCGTGGTGGTGTTCACCTACGACGCCGATGACACCGGCTGGCGTCAGCGGTTCTGGCTCACCCGTGACTACCTGCCTGAATTCGCTGACCTTCTTGTCGGCTGGCCTTCATCGGCCGACCTGACCCGTGCGATCGGAGGACGCGCGGAGCCGGTGCTCATCCCGTGGGACTGCGCTGACGGTTTTTTCGAGGCATACTGGCGCCGGCCCGAGGCCTACCTGGACGAACATGTGCGCCGCGCGGTATCGGTATGGACCAGAGTCGGGCCGCAGGCTGAGCGGCGGGCAGTGAGCAGGCTTCACGAAGACCTTTCCTCAGGCCGGTGGGCCGAGCGCAACCGCGAGCTCGTCGCCCTCGACGCGGCAGAGCTCGGCCTCCGGCTGCTCGTAGCCTGAACCACCGTGCGGGAGAACGGCGTAGCACAGTCAAGAAGATCATCGGTAAGCCGTGTGCGGGAAAACCGCACGCACGGAATTGAAAGGGGGATGGGGAAACGGACCCGCAAGGGCACCGCGCCCCTGACTACCAATGGCCACGATCGTTGCCGCTGTCCAGGCAGCCCCGGTCTTCCTGGACCGGGAGGCCACCATCGACAAGGCCGGTGAGCTGGTCAAGCAGGCGGCCGCCGCGGGTGCGCAGCTCGTCGCGTTCTCCGAGACGTTCGTGCCGACGTACCCGGACTGGGTCTGGCGCGCGCCGGCCTGGTCCGACGGGGAGTTCGTCCGCCGGCTGTACGCGCAGTCGGTGACGGTTCCGTCGCCGGCCACCGAGCGGCTGGGCGCGATCGCCCGGGACTGTGGCGTGTACCTGGCGATGGGCGTCAGCGAGTTGGCTGGCGGCACGATGTACAACTCGCTGGTGTACTTCGCCCCGGACGGCAGCCTCGCCGGGCGGCACCGCAAGTTGATGCCAACGGGCGGCGAGCGCACTGTGTGGGGTACCGGCGACGGGTCCACCCTGGACGTGGTGCGCACCCCGTTCGGGGTGGTCGGCGGGTTGATCTGCTGGGAGAACTACATGCCGCTGGCCCGGGCCGCAATGTACGCCCGCGGCGTGGACGTCTACCTCGCCCCGACCTGGGACAACAGCGATACCTGGGTGGCGACACTGCGGCATATCGCCAAGGAGGGGCGGGTGTACGTGCTGGGCATCGCGCCGCTGCCTGTACGCCGAGGTCGACCCGGCCGTCGCGCGGGCGTCACGCCAGCAGTTCGACCCCGTGGGCCACTACGCACGTCCGGATGTGTTCCGCCTGTCGGTGAACACCACTGCGCAGTCCCCGGTGATCTTCGAGGCAAACGGCTGACGTCACCGGAAAGCCGAGATGATCTTGGACATGCGTTCCACGGGTCCGGGGTCGGTCAGGTCCGGCAACCGGACCATCACCTCGTCGGCCCCGGCCTCGGCCAGTTCCCGGAACCGCCCCACGTGGTCGTCGATCGTTCCGGCGTTGACGGCGGCGGCGTACCAGGCGGGGTCGCGCCCGCGCGGCCGCAGCCGCGCCACCAGGTCGGTCAGGTGCTCGTCGTCGGTGCCGACGAGCGCGGTGGAACAGGTGGGTCAGCCGGACCTGCGCCGGGTCCCGTCCGGCGTCCACGCAGTGGTCGCGCAGGACGGCGGCCTTGTGCCGGATGGCGGCCGCGTCGCCGAAGACGTTCGCGGCATCGGCGTACCGGGCGGCCAGCCGCAGGGTGCGCCGTTCGCCGCCACCGCCGACGATGATCGGTACCCGTTCCTGCAGCGGGCGCGGGTAGCACGTCGCCTCGGGCACGGTCAGGGTGCGGCCCTCGAACCGCGGGGCGCCCGGCCCCCACAGCATCGGGAGCAGTTGCAGGGCGTCCTCCAGGAGCGCATAGCGCTGGGCGACGGGCGGGAACGGCCAGCCGTACGCGGTGTGCTCCTCCGCGAACCAGGCCAGGCCCAACCCGCAGACGGCGCGGCCGTTGCTCAACACGTCGAGCGTCGCCACGATCTTGCCGAGGTGGGCGACGTTGCGATACGTGATGCCGGTGACCAGCGCGCCGAGCCGCACCCGGTCGGTAGCGGCGGCGAGGTAGGCGAGCGTCGTGTAGCTCTCCAGGAAGTCGTCCCAGGCGCGGCCGATCTGCGGGATCTGGCGGAAGTGGTCCATGACGTAGATCGCGTCGAACCCGGCCGCCTCCGCCGCGGCGGCGATCTCGCGTAACCGGCCGGCGGTGGCCACGGTACCCCCGGCAAAGCCGAAGCTCCCCAGGTGCAGGCCGAACCGCAGGCCCGTCGGCTGTTCCTGTTGCCGGCGTGCGGCGGCCGTCGCCGCGACGAACGCCTTGGGGACGACCCGGACCGGCGCCGGCCGCAGTATCCCGGAGTAGCCCTCGGCGGGCAGTGCCTCCCGGGTCCGCGCCCAGGCGCGCAGCTGGGCGGTGAGCACGTCGGCCGGGATTCGCTTGGGCCGCTCCCGGTTGCGCGCCCGGCATTCGGCCGGCGGCGTGTCGAACCCGACCGCGACGCACGGCAGGTCGTGGCTGCGCGCCAGCGCCAGCCACGCCTGGCGCTGCTGCGCGTCGAGGCCGAGCGTGTCGATGACCGTGGTGAGCCGCCGGGCGAGACGCCGCCGCACGATCTCGTCGAGCAGCGCGAAGGCGTCCGCACTCGCGGCGACGTCGTCCTCGCCCGAGCCGACCAGAGCCCGCAACCGGTCGCTGGAGACGACGCACTCGGCGGGAAAGTGTGCGGCGGCCCAGGTGGACTTGCCGGACGCGCCCGGCCCCACCAGGACGACCACGCACGGCGACGGCAGGTTCAGCACCTCACTCACGCCGGCCCGTCCACGGCAACGCGGTCATCCTGCGAGGATACGGTCACGGGGTGGTCAACCGGTCGCGGTACCGATTTCCCGCTTCGCGGTGGCGAATGCCGCGGCGGCCGCGAGGGCGACCGCATAGCCGGTGAGTAACGCAGCCGCCGCGCCGGCCGCGAGCGTTTCGGTGGTCCAGGGCGCGCCGTGCAGGACCGCGTTGGCGGCGTTGCCGGGCAGCCAGCGGGTCAGGCCGGGCACTCTTGTCACCGACGGGAGTACGCCTTCGATGACGAGCGCCCACATGAGTGCGGTACCGACGGCCACCGCGGTGTTGCGTACCAGCAGTCCGAGGCCGACGCCGAGGACGCCGTACAGGGCGGCGAGCAGCGGCACGGTCAGGAGCGCGCCGCGGACGCCCGGACTGGTCCAGTCCAGTGGTACGTGGTGCGTGGACAGCACGATGGCCGAGGTGACCGCGCTGAGCACCTGGGCCACCAGGCCGACGACGGCGCCGGTGACTGCCGCTGCGGCGAGCTTGGCCGCCACGACGCGAAGCCGTCGCGGCTCACCGAGGAAGGTCGTGACCGAGGTGCGGTGCCGGAACTCACCGGCGGTCAGGATGATGCAGGTGAGCAGGACGGCCCCGTCAAGGAACCGCCCACCGGAGCCACGCATCAGCTCGGGCAGCCAGCCAGCGGACAGCGGTGGATTGCCGCCGTGACCGGCCAGGGAGGTGGCGGCGACCACGGCGAGTACGGCGTACAGCAGGCCGGCCACGAGTGGGATCCAGGCGCTGCGGGTGCTGCGGAGCTTGACTAGTTCTGCGGCGACGAGCGGTCTCATGATGAACTCCCGGAGTGCGTCGAGGTGGCTTCGAGGAAGAACGATTCGAGCGAGGCGGCGTCCGTGCGGTCGAGCAGTTCGACCATCGGGGCGTGCGCCACGAGCCGGCCACGGTTGATGATGACGATGTCGTCGACGGTCTGCGCGAGCTCGGCGAGCAGGTGGCTGGACACGAAGACCGTGCGGCCGTCGGCGGCGAGCCTGCGCATCAGTCCGCGCAACCAGGCCACCCCCTCCGGGTCGAGCCCGGTGGCCGGCTCGTCGAGTACGAGCGTTTCGGGGTCGCCGAGCAATGCCGTAGCGAGGGCGAGCCGCTGCCGCATGCCCAGCGAGTACCCGCCGACCCGGCGGTGCGCGGCATTGCCGAGCCCGACGAGCTCGAGTAGCTCGTCCACCCGGGCGTTCGCGATGCGGGCGGACCGGGCGGCAATCCGGAGCGCCGTACGTCCGCAACGGCCGGGGTGGAACACACTCGCGTCGATGACCGCGCCCACGTGCCGGAGCGGGTCGCGCAGTTCGGCGTACGGCCGCGCGTCGATCGTGGCGCGGCCAGAGGTCGGCCGGGCCAGCCCGAGCAGGATCCGCATCGTGGTGGACTTTCCGGCGCCGTTGGGACCGAGGAATCCGGTGATGCGGCCGGGCGCGACCCGGAAGGTGAGATCGTCGACTGCGGTCACGGCGCCGTACCGTTTGGTCAGCGCCTCGATGGAAATGGTGCTCATGTCGGGCTCCCGGGACATCGGTGAGGTGGATGCGTACGACGCTAGGGAGCCCGACGGCGAGGGGCGTCGGCCACGGCGACGCACTGCGCCGTACGACTTTGGCGTACGACGTCGGCCGTGAGATGTACGCGTCAGCCGCCGGGCGTGATCAGCCCGGACTCGTACGCGGCGATGACGAGCTGGGCGCGATCACGCAGTCCGAGCTTGGTGAGGATGCGGCTGACGTGCGTCTTGGCCGTGGCCGGGCTCACCACGAGCCGGCCGGCGATCTCGGCGTTGGAGATGCCCTGCGCGACCAGCAGCAGGACCTCGCGCTCCCGGGCGGTCAGCTGGTCGAGCAGTTGCCGGTCGGGCCGGCCGGGGCCGGGCCGCGAGACGAACGCCCGGACCAGGTGGCCGGTCGCCGCCGGAGCAAGCAGGGTGTCCCCGGCCGCGACCACGCGGATCGCCGCGAACAACTGTTCCGGTGTCACATCCTTGAGCAGGAACCCGCTCGCCCCGGCCCGCAGCGCGGCGAAGACGTACTCGTCGACGTCGAACGTGGTCAGTACCAGCACGCGCACGTCCGACGTCCCCGGGTCGGCGGTGATCCGCCTGGTCGCGCTGATGCCGTCGAGCACCGGCATCCGGACGTCCATGAGCAACACGTCGGGACGCTGGCGGCGGGCCAGTTCGACGGCCTGTTCCCCGGTCGACGCCTCGCCGACGAATTCCATGTCGTCGACCAGGCCGAGCTGGACGCGGAAGCCGGCGCGCACCAGCGACTGGTCGTCGGCGATACCCACCCGGATGGTCATCGTGTGCCCTTGTCGCCGTAGGGGATCGTCGCGCGGACCCGCCAGCCGGGATGGTCACCCGCAGGGCCTACCGTCAGCTCGCCGCCGAACGCCGCAACCCGCTCGCGCATGCCGACCAGACCCCGACCGCCCGTCCCTTCCCGGGGCGGCAGCGCCGGCCGCTGCGCATAGTCCTCCACCACAACGACCAGGACGCCGTCGGCGGCGTCGACGTCGACCCTCACCTGGCTGCCGGGAGCATGCTTGACCGCGTTGGTCAACGCTTCCTGCACGACCCGGTACCCGCCGAGCGACGCTGCTTCCGGGAGGTCGCCGAGCCCATCGGTGGTCAGCGCGACCGACACGCCCTGTGCCCGCAGCCGGTCGACGAGGCTCGGCAGGTCGCGCAGCCCCGGTGCGGGACCGTACCCGCCGGTGTCGTCGCCGCGCAGCAGGCCGAGCAGTTGCCGCATCTCCGCCATCGCGCCACGGCTGCTCGCCTCCACCGCCGTCAGTGCCTCCCGGGCCTGGTCGAGCCGGCCCGCATCGAGCGCGAGCCGTGCCGTACCGGACTGCACGGCGATTCCGCTCAGCCCGTGCCCCACCAGGTCGTGCATGTCGCGGGCGATGCGTAGCCGCTCCTCCACAGCGGCACGGGCCACCGCGGACTCCCGTTCCCGCTCCAGGGCCAAAGCACGCTCGCGCAACGCATCCATCTGCAGCCGTCGGGAGCGCACCACGGTCGCGAGCAGCGCGGCGGTCACGGTGACGAACGCCAGCACCACGAAGGCGGCGACGGTCGTCCGGTACACCAGCGCTCCGATGCCGATCACGGCGACCAGAGCACCGGTACCGGCCGTCACCGCGTAAGCCGCACGCCGCCCTGGCCGGGCATAGACACCCGCCGCATACAGCGCCACCCAACCGGCGAACGGGGGTACGCCCGGAACCAGCGCCGAGTTGACCGCGTATCCCGCCAGGCACACGGCGAGTACCGCCACCGGGCGTTGGCGGCGCCACAGCATCGACATGCCCTGCACCAGGGTGGCCACCGGGATGAGAACCGCGCCGAGCACCCCGCTCAGCAGTCCCGATGGCTCGACCGGCCGCCCCACGCGCAGTCCGAGGACCTGCACGATCGTGATCAGTACAGCCAGCACTACGTTCGTGGTGCGAGCCCGCCGCGTCCCCATGGCAGGGATCACCTCACCACCGTTGCGGTTGAGGTACATCGACAGCCTACTGGTAGCGCCAGCGCCGCTCGGCGGTAATAGCCGGTGGCGGACTCGGGGACCGCGTCCCTGGACGCCGGGGCGCGGTCACGGACCAGCAGCCAGGTGGCGAGTCCGCCCACCGCCAGCGTGGCGGCGGCCGCGCCGCTGGCAAGCCCGATCGCGGGTGCCGCCACCGCCATCGGCGCAACCCGGCGACGTGATACGGCGCGAGAACCCAGCCGGCGAGCATGCCGATACCCCACCCGGCACTGAAGGGCGAGCAGCATGATGAACCCGCCGCCGGCCAGGAGGCGTACCAGCAGCCGTGGACCTGCGTCCGGACCACGCCCGGCGGCCGCCGGCCCCGATCCGCTGGCGCCGGGTGCCGTTGGCCTTTCGCCCAGGGTTCGGGGTGCTACGCACCTGGGCATGGCGGGTACTGGCCAGCGTGGGGAGCAGGCAGACACCGTACAGGGCGGCCACGCCGACGAGTAGAGCCGCGGGCAGCTTGCCGTGCGGCCCCGATCGGCAGCAACGCGGCGAGACCGGCACCGGCCGCCTCGACGGCCGCGATGGCCCGGGCGTAGCGGGTCATCGCGCGGGGCGCTGCCGGGGGCGTGCTGCGCGAGCTTGTACAGCTCGCCCTCGGAGTCGAAGCTGAAGCGCCACAGGCCGGCCCGGTGTGCTGCCGCGATGTGCGAGGGTGGCTTGATCGGGTTGCTGTAGAGCACGTCGGCGGCGTCCACGCCGATCTGCTGGAGCATGTTCAGCTCGCCGATGGAGGCGACCTCGAACCCGGAGCCCAGGCCGGCGAGCCTCGCGATGGTGCTCGGCCACCTCCCGGGTGTCGAGCTGGTCGGCGTCGCGCAGGACGGGGACGAGGTGGTCGCGCCGGCCACGACGCATCGTCCCGAGGTGGTGTTGATGGACCTGCGGATGCCCTCAGGCGGCGCGACGGGCTGGTGGTGCGTACCCACGACGTACGCCGGGATCGGCCACCCGAAGGCGGACCGTTCCAGGTCATCCATGCCCGGCTCGTCCTGTTGCACCTACCCGAGCGCCGACAGGTGCTGCGTACCCTGGCCGGCGCGCTCGCGGCCGGCGGATGGTTCGTGGTGGAGGAGTTCGTCTGCACGGCGGGACCTCGGCTGGGCCGCGAAGGTACACGGTGAGATGGCCCGCGCCGGCCTGACCGACATCGACACCGTCACGCACGCGGAGAGCTGGCCGGGCCGCTCGCCAGGCGCGCGGCTGTACGAGGTGAATGTCAGCCAGCTTCAGCCCGCGCTGCTCGATGCGGGCCTCGGGGTGGCACAGTTTGGCCTCTTCCGCCGCCTCATGCACGATCCGCGCTTCGTGGCGCTGTCCTATCCTTTCGTGTCCACCCGGGGCCGTCGCCCCATTCCGACTGCGCGACATGCCGCTACCGCTCCGTTGTACTGAGTCACTTCGAGGCGCCGGTGGGATCCGGAGCTATGCCGTCGCCGGGAGGTGCTTGCGGATCTGGTCGGCGTAGTAGGACTCCCACGGCTGCTCGGGGTGGCCGGTGGTGTACTCCTTGTCGAGGCGTACCAGCAGGTAGATCAGTTCGCTGCGGACCGGTGTGACGCCGAGGATCTCCGGCAGTTCGGACAGGGTGATGAGCCATTGGGCGTACCAGGAGGCCCAGTCGGGGTCCTCGCCGTCGACGATGCGGTACACCCGATGGTGTGTCTCGGCGGCCTCATGCAGGAGGGCGGCGAGCCGGTCCGCGTTGCTGGGCATGTCTTTCTCCCTTCCGGAATGGGTTTCTCGATGACAGTCTCGCAGCGCGCCGGAACGTGACAGTGCCTCGTGTGGGCCGGTCTCGCGCCAGGTGGGACAGAACGTTTGCCCCGGGGAGTGCGGGATGTCAAGCGGTGTCCCATCGTTGCCGGGTTTCGATCCAGCAGCGCAGTGCGGCGAAGGACTGGCCGAACACCTCCTTGATCATGGTTGTCAGATCGTCGGCTGTGGCGGGGTCGGCCGGGTCGATGTCGGTGTCGAGGGTGACCAGGGCGGTGCCGGAAGCGCTGTCGGTGACGGTGAACCGGCCGCGCAGATCGCGGACCGGTAGCGGCGCTGACCGGCCCGTGCGGCGAGACCCCTGGTACCTGGGGGTGGCCGCCGATGAGGACCGCCCGGGACCGCGACCGCGCGCATGTCCCGCTGGGGGATCCGGTGAAACCACCCCGACGTGGAGCCCTGGGCAGGGCTTCCGTCGCCCACCTGAAGGCGGCCACGAGCCATCTCAGGTTCGGGTTCTGGCCGGGCGCGTCGATCGCCGACCGGCCGGGGGCGTCTGGGCTCCGGTGTCCCCGCGGCCGGCGTCGTGGTCGTCGCCGTCGATGGCGATCGGTTGGGCTGCGCGGAGCCGGCGGTACCCGCCGGGCGAGGTTCCGTATTCGCGTTTGAACGCCTTGGACAGCGCCGCTTCGCTGTCGTAGCCGGTGCGGCGGGCGATGGTGGCCAGGTTGTGGTCGGTGGTGGTGAGGTAGCCGGCGGCGCGGCTCAGCCGGACCTTGGTGAGGTACCGGATCGGGGAATCGCCGACCAGTTCCCGGAAGCGGGCGGTGAACAGGGTGCGGGACAGGCCGACTGTACGGGCGAGGTCGCCGACCGTCCACGACTTGTCCGGGCGGCTGCGCAGCAGGTGCACCGCCTGGGCGATCGCCGGGTCCCGCAGCGGCGCGAGCTGTACCAGCCCGGCGTCCTGGGCGCCCAACAGGTAGCTGCGCAACGCCTGGGCCAGGAAGACGTCAGCCAACTTGGTGAACACCGCGGCGGCGCCCGGCTGTCGGCCGTCGGCCTCCTCGCGCAACAACTCGAACAGCGGCTGCAGCCACCGGCCGAGCCCGCCTGGGCCCGCATCGAGGCTCACGACCGTGGGAAGCAGGGCCAGCAGTCCGGAGGGAAGCGCGTCGGCGAGCTGGAACCCGCCGCAGACAAGGCGGGTACGCCGGCCCCGGCCGCCAAAGCTGAGCCGGGCATCGCCGTCGAGGGGGTGGTCGGTCAGGATCCGTTCCAGGTCACGGATCCGCGAGCCGGGCCGGTCGCGCACCGCGTGGCCGGTCCCGGTCGGCAGGAGTACCAGGTCCCCGCAGCCGAGGTCGACCTGCTCGCCGCCGTCGAGCGCCAGGACGCACGAGCCTTCGAGCACCAGGTGGAACTTCGCCACTGCCGAGTCCTCGACGTGGAACCCCCACGGTGCGCGAAGATCCGAAAGGCAGTACACGGTGCTGTGGACCTTGACGCCGCGCAACAACTCACTGACCGCATCGCGCGGATGCTCGTTAAGGCGGTGCATCGCGGCAGGCTCTCGGGACGCGGGATATCCACCCGAGCGTAACGGATCCTGACCGGCGTCCAACCTGTGTCCGGACGCATGGACATGAGTTATGTCCTGCCGAGCATGGCCGGGCCGGCGCCGACGCGATCACATTGCGGGATAGGGAGACCGCGACACCGAGGAAGGACACCCACGATGACCGACGACGCCCGTGCGGTGGTCGACACCTACTTCACCGCTTGGAAGAACAACGACTTCGCCACGATGCGTTCGGTACTCGACGACAAGGTCGACTTCGCCGGGCCGATCGACCGGTTCGACAACGCCGACGCTTACCAGCAGGCCATCGCCGGTCTGTCCCAGATGAAGACCGACATCGTCATCCGGAAGACCTTCGTCGACGGCCCCGACGTACTCACCTGGTATGACCTGTACACGAAGATCGCCGCCCCGGCGCCGGTCGCCGAGTGGAGCCACGTCGACAACGGCAAGATCACCATGGTGCGGGTGGTATTCGACGCCCGGCCGTTCAGCCCCCCAGCAAGCCACTGACCCAGGATCCGTGCTCGCGTCGAGACGGGCCCGCACAGGTCGATGCCGTTGCGCGGCAGGCTGCCGTCGGCTTGTCACTCTTCGAGTCAGCTTCGGCGGGTGAGCCTCAAGCGGGTGGATACCTGTAGGCGGTCAACGCGACCAGCGGCACGGTTCTCTACAAGATCCGGAGCGGTTCGCGGATCGGGCAGTGGTGGTCGGCGGCGGTCGTTCGTGGGTTGGGGGTATCGCGCGGCTGTACCGCACGCCGGGCGGGGGTGGTCAGGACTGTCCGGTGGCGTCGGCGTGGGTGTGTCGGACCGCTCGAACAAGCGCTGGCAGGCCGGTGAGCAGGGCGTCGCGTTCGTCGTGGGTCATCGCCGCGACCCACCGCAGGTAGTGGTCGTGGAACGTGGCGGCCATCCGGGTATGCAGGGTGCGACCGTGGTCGGTGAGGCACAGCCGGTACAGCCGCCGGTTCCCGGGATCCCGCTCGCGCACGAGGAGCCCCTTGCGTTCCATCTCCGCGGCCAGCCGGCTGACGCTGCTCTTTTCCAAACGCAGCCGCTCGGCAAGGTCGCGTTGGGACAGCGGCGGGTCGGCGTCCAGCTCGTGCAGCGCGAAGGCCTGGGACATGGACAGCGGCTGTCCGGGCACGGTCTGGTCCGGTTGCAGCAGGCCGGTCGCCCGGATGAGATCCATGAGCAGTTCGTGGAGCCGTTCCGAGGTCGCAGTGTCCACATCGGACGGTCGCTGGAGGCTGTCCGGGGAATGAGAGTTGTGGGTTACAACTTTCCGGCGTACCGTGGACATGGTTGTAGGGTACAACTCAGGGGGTGCTCCCATGCATGTACTGCCGCACGCGTTCCACCGCAACGTGCCGAAGGTCTTCGAGGGTCGTCGCAGCCGGATCTACGACGTGGTCGCGCGTCGCCTGCTGCGAGGCTTCTACCGCCGGCTGGCCGAGGACGTCGCAGGCGTCGCACCGCGGGCCGGCACGCTGCTCGATGTCGGTACCGGGCCCGGGGTGCTCCTGGTCGAGCTCGCCCGCCGCCGGCCCGACCTGTACCTGACCGGAATCGACCTCTCCGCCGACATGGCGGCGGCGGCCAACCGCAACCTCGCCCCGTTCGGCGCGCGGGCCACCGCCCAGGTTGGCGACGTCACCGACCTGCCCTTCCCGGACCGGTCCTTCGACCTGATCGTCTCCTCACTGAGCCTGCACCATTGGGACGACCCCGAAGCGGCCGTCGCCGAGTTGGCCCGCGTCCTTCGCCCCGGCGGCCGGCTCTACATCTACGACTTCCGGTTCGCCCCCTTCGACACCCTCACGGCCACCGCCCGGGACCGGTCGCTGTTCACCGGCCAACCGCCGCAGCGCACCCCGTTCCGCACCGGCGTCGTGTTCCTCCCGCGGTGTTTCCGGTACGTGCTGTCCGCCGCGCCCTAGACATTCGGCGGTGCTCAGCGGGGCGAGTAGATCCAGGGTTGATTGAGGTCGAAGAACTCCGGCTCTCCGGTGCTGAGCTTGTCCATTTCGGCCATCTGTGCGGCGAGCTCGGGTGGCGGCTGCTTGCGTTCGCCTTCGCGGGCCTCGGCTTCGGAGGTGAAGTACATCGCCATCGTGTAGGCGCCGCCCTCGTGCCCGGCGGCCACGCTGCCGATGACATCGGGGCGGAACGCCGCCCACTCATCCCGGTTCTGGCCCATGAGTTCCTTGGCCCGGTCCGGATCGGTCCCGCGGCCCTGCATGACCTGGACGAAGCCGGCATTGTCCGGGTCGCCGTTGACATCGACGGTCACATCGGTGCTGTCGCGGAACGTGGCCTCGCCGGTGAACAGCTTCGAGGTCTGCGTCCACCACTGGTCCTGCTCGGGTCGGTTGCTGTTGCGCCGGGCGGCGTCCTCCGACTCGAACCGGGCCAGCGCGATGAACCGGCCGTCCTCGGTGACGCCGGCGGTGGAGCCGAGCCACCCGGTCGCACCGGGCGCCAGATCCTGCATCCACCGGTCGAGCGCGGCCCGGGCCTGATCCGCATCGGATACCTGGCCGCGGATCACCTGAACGAACATGGCGAGCCTCCTTCAGACGTCGTTGTCCTTTTGTTTGTTGCGGCTGGACTCTCTCTTCGGACGCTACGACCGCCGGTTGCCCGTGTCTACAGGTCCAACGGTCGACGTGTACGCCCTCGACCGGGACTTGGCTCGCGGCCGCCGTCAGGCGACACTCGCGGCACCGGCGCAGCCGGAGACGTGGTCCCGCCAGGCCGCCGAGGGCCTCCCGAACACGTCGGATGTGATGAGGCAGGGGCCACCCGGTTGCACCGGGTCGGTCAGGGACGGTTTCGGCCGCGCAGATCGCCATCTGGCATCCTCGACGTCGTGGACGCTGTCGTGCCCGTACCTGCATGCGAGTTCACCTTGCGCCGCGCGGTCGCCGAGGACGCACCGGCGATCGGCGCGGTGTTCGACGCTGCTGTGCGTGATGGCTGGACGTTCCTCGGCGAGCTCGCACAGCGACCGATGTTCTCGGCACAGGATTGGGACCGCCTGGTGGCCGACCACACGCCGCCCGACGCGCTGCTCGTCGCCGATGACGCCGCGCACGGCGTCGTCGGCTATTGCGCTGTTCACGCCGAAGAGGGCGAAATGTTCCTCCTCTTCGTCGACCCGGCGCATGCCGGGCGTGGCGTCGGCCGCGCGTTGCTGAACGCGGCCCATGACGTACTGCGGGCCGCCGGACGCACCGAGGTGTTCTTGTATACCGAGGAGCGCAACACCCGTGCGCGAGCGGTGTACGCCGCGGCGGGCTACCGCCCCGACGGCACGGTTCGCGAGTCTGAGCTTCACGGCGTCCTGCTGCGCGAGCTGCGTCTGGTCAAGACGCTCGACGGACCCTCGTCGCGGTGAGCGAGATCCAGCTCAGCCGACCCGGACAAATCCTAGCCCGCCGCCGACTACGTGGGACGAACGAGTCGGCGCTGCTTGGCAAACAGTGTGCACCTTCCGTCGAGGAATCCGATCAGGGCGCGTCCGGCGTCAGCGAACGGGCTGGCGGCGAGCGAAGGCGGGCGCATGTTCGGGCCGGAACCCGACACCGATGAGGTACGCGGGCAGGTATGACACCTGGGGCACGAGCTTGAGGAGGGCCAGTACCGGCTTCGGCGGACCCATCCGGCGCTCTTGGATGATCGGCTCGACGACCACCTCGTGCATGAGGTGCTGCAGTTCCTGGACCAGGATGGTCGGCAGCAGCCGGCGCGACCGTACCCGGGCGAGCGTCTCCTGGGTGATCGTGCCCTGCCGCAGCGGCTCGGCAAGCAGTGTCGCGGCCGCGACCGCGTCCTGGACTGCGAGGTTGATGCCGACACCGCCAACCGGGGACATGGCGTGCGCCGCATCACCGATGCACAGCAGACCGTCGATATGCCAGGGGTCGAGCCGGTTGAGCCGGACGTCGAGGTGTTTGACATCATCCATCGACGCCAGCTCACCGACCCGGTCCGCGAGCCACGGCACCAGCTCAGCGATATCGCGACGGAACGCCTCGACGCCCCGGGCGCGCAACTGGGCGTCGGTGCCCTTGCGGCCGATATAGGCGATCTGATAGAAATCCGGCCGCGGGATGACCACCGCGAACCGGCCGGGCCCGGCGTGCGGCATCAGCGCCGATGGATTGTCGTCGGGCCTGCGTGGTAGCCGGAACCACCACGCGTCGATCGACACCGAGTACTCCCGGGGGCGCAGGTCGGCCTGTTGCCGAGTGATCGACCACCGTCCGTCACACCCGATGACCAGGTCTGCGTGGATCGCGTTCGTCGAGCCGTCCGCCGTGCGGTACTCCACGCCGCGCACTCGCCCGTCTTCGCGGATCAGGCCGGTGACCTCGCAACGCATCCGCAGGCTGAACGACGGCTCTTCCCGGGCGGCGTCGGCGAGCAGGTCGAGCAGGTCCCACTGCGGCACCATCGCGATGTACGGATAGCGCACCTTGAGCCGGCCGAGGTCGCCGACGACGATCAGCCGGCCGCCGACGACCGGAAAGGCGATCCGGGTCAGCCGGCTTTGTGGCAGCCGGTTGAAGCGCTCACCCAGGCCCAGCTCGTCGAGAAGCTCCATGGTGGACGGATGCACTGTGTCGCCACGGAAGTCGCGCAGGAAATCGCCGTGCTTCTCCAGGACCGTCACCTCGACGCCGGCTCGGGCCAGCAGCAGGCTCACGACCATCCCGGCAGGCCCGCCACCCACGACTACGCACGTCCTGCGCTCGATCATCCGTCCTCTTATTCAACGGGCGGTGAATAAGCTCATCGTACCCCGTCGGACGCATGCAGCGCAGAGGGCGACCAGTGCCGAGGCGTCCTCAACCCGCCGCTGACTGCGCGTTCGCGGTGCTGGCCAAGGTCACGCCGATGACAGTGGGTCGTGCCGTCACCCGCACCGAATCGCTTCCTCGCCCGATCCGTTCATGCGTCGGGGCCGAGTGCTTCGAGCGTGGTCATCGCTTTGCGGAGATCGGGCGGGACGGTGGCGTCGCGCTGCGCCTGGTAGGCGGCAGCCCATCTGCCGTCGCCTTTCGCGGCCTCGACCTCGGCCAGGCCGGACGGTCGCATCCGCCCGGCCGCGATCAGCTCCTCGACCTTGGCCACGTTGACCTGGGACCAGCGGCTGCGGGGCCGGCGGGGCACGTACTTCTGCAGGTAGTAGATCTCGTCGTAGGCTTTGCGCTGGCCGGAGATCCAGCCGTAGCACAGGCCGAGGTCGACCGCCTCGTCGTCGGTCAACGACGCGACGCCCGATCCCTTCTTCGCGATCTTCAGCCAGACACCGGCCCGCAGGCCTACATGCGCGTCCAGCCAAGCCTCGAACTCCGCGGCGTCGCGGAACACGATCACCTCGGCTTCGTTGACGGCAGGTTTCGTCGACACGTGTGACTCCTCCGGTCGGATGAGCTCGCCCACTACGCTCCTCCGGGACGCCCCAGGATGTCGAGGTAGCGGCGGTTGTACATGATGCCCAGGACGTTGCCGAACGGGTCGACGACCGAGGCGGTGACGAACCCGGGCCGCCATGGCCGGGCCGCCGTGCGCCCCCGGCACCGGATCGGGTGCGGGGACGCACGGTCATGGCGTCAGCGGACGGTGAAGGAGGCCTGCAGGCCGCCCACCGAACTGTCACCCGCGAACACGTCGATCTGACCCGGCTCCACGGCGAAGCGGCCGCGGTTGTCGTAGAAGCCGAAGTCGTTGGCGCCCAGGGTGAAGGTGACCGTCGTCCTGGCACCCGCATCCAGCGTGACCCGCTGGAACCCACGCAGCCGGCGTACCGGCTGGGAGATGCTGGCCACCGGGTCGTGGATGTAGAGCTGCACGACCTCGTCACCCGCGCGGCTCCCGGTGTTCGTCACGTCCACCGAGGCGGTGACACTGCCCCTCGCAGCGACGGTGGCCGCGCTGAGCCGGAGGTTCGTGATCGAGAACGTGGTGTAGCTGAGCCCGTAGCCGAACGGGTACAGCGGCTGGCAGGTGTTGAGGTCCCGGTACCGCGAGTCGTCTTTCTGGGTCACGTCGCACGGCCGCCCGGTGGGCTCGTGGTTGTAGTAAATCGGCACCTGGCCCAGGTTGACCGGGAACGACACCGGCAGCTTGCCACCGGGGTTGACCTTGCCGAACAGCACGTCGGCGACCGTGTTGCCGGCCTGGACGCCGGGGAACCACGCCTCGAGGATCGCCGGCGAGGACGCGGCGACCTTCTGCAGCGTGAGTGGGCGCCCGTTGAACAGCACGACCACGAACGGCTTGCCGGTCGCCTTGATCGCGTCGATCAGCTGCTGCTGATCGCCGGGCAGGTCGATGTTGCTGCGCGACGTCGCCTCCCCGCTCATCTCACGCGACTCGCCCAGCGCGAGGACGACCTGGTCGGCGGCCTTGGCCGCGGCGACAGCCTGGTCGAAGCCCGGCCCGGCCGGGCAGTCATCCGCCGGGTTGTACTGCGGCGGCTCGGTATGCGGGAGCGTGCAGGCCTGCACGAACGTCGTCGTGCCGGTGCTCTGCGCCTTGATCCCGTTCAGTACGGTGACGGCGTCCTGGTCGCGACCGGTGCCCCACCACGGGCCGAGCATGGCGTGGCCGTCATCGCCGAGCGGGCCGATCACGGCGGTGTTTTTCGCCGGGTTGAGCGGTAGCGTCGAATTGTCGTTCTTCAGCAGCACCATGGAGCGGGCCGCGTCCTTGCGCGCCAGCGCCACGGCGTCGGGCAGCATCTGCGCCGACTCGGCCTTGGATACGTCGACGTACGGGTGCTCGAACAGCCCGGCGCGGAACTTCACCCGCAGGATCCGCCGCACCGCGTCGTTGAGCCGGGACATCGAGATCCGGCCCTGGGCCAGCAATTGGGCGCCGTAGTCGCGGATGAGCGTGCTGGTCATCTCCGAATCCACCCCGGCGTTCAGTGCGAGCGCTGCGGCGTCCGGGCCGTCCGCCGCGACACCGTGGCCGCACGGCTTGCCCCACGGAGCGTCACTCGGATTCACCGGCGGGCAGGCGCGCAGTTCGGCCACGGCCGTCCAGTCGCTCTCGATGAAGCCGTCGAAGCCCCATTCACGCTTGAGAATGTCGGTCATCGTCTCGGGATTGGCACAGCCGGGAACGCCGTTGATCGCGTTGAAGGAGCACATCGCCGTGCCGGCGCCGGCGTCGACCGCGGCTTTGAACGGCGGCAGGTAAAGATTTCGCAGCCGCTGCTCGGACATTTCGGTGGTGTTGTAGTCGCGCCCGCCTTCCGGCTGGCCGTACGCGGCGAGGTGCTTGACGCTCGTCACCACCTTGTCCGGTGCACTGTAGTCGCTGCCCTGGGCCGCCTTGACGCGCGCCGCTGCGAAGACCGACCCGAGGTACGGGTCCTCGCCGGCACCTTCCGCGATCCGGCCCCAGCGCGGTTCGTGCGAGACGTCGACCATCGGGCCGTAGATCTGCTTGAGTCCGACGGCGGCGGACTCGCGGGCACCGATCAGGTCGTCGTCCGCGGCCGCCTGCTGGTCGAAGCTACTGGCGGTACCCAGCGGGATCGGGAAGATCGTGCGGAAGCCGTGAATCGTGTCGAACGCGAACAGGATCGGGATGTGCAGCCGGGACTGCTCGACGGCGACGTGCTGTAGATGGTTGATCCTGACGGGATCGGTGAGGCTCAGCACGCTTCCGAGCCCGTTCTTGGCGTCGTTGTCGGTGACGAGGAAGTCGGGGAGCAGCTGAACCTGCTGTAGCTTCTCCGCAAGGGTCATCTGCCTGAGCAGGCTGTCAACCCGCTGCTCAACGTTGTGGTCGGCGGCGAGCCGAGTCTGCGGCCCGCCGGAAGCCGAGCACGCCATGGCCGTGCCCAGCAATATCACACTGACCGCGATCGCCAATTGCCGTCCCCGCCTCGCCATCTGCTCTGCCTCATGGGACCACCCTTCCTTCGAACGGGCCCGTTGGTACGGCTGGGAGCGGAGCGCGCCACAGAGTCATCCACGCCTCCCGCGTTCGCAGGCGACTGCCGACCCGCCGCCCACAGGTCGAGCAATACACCTTCAGGGCGCGGCACCCAGACGTCGCCGTCACCCCTCACCTTTGTCGCATTCGATCGAAACACGCCGTTGCGCAGCTCGCACGGCAGGGCGCGAGGTCTGCGACCCCGCGCCCGGACCCGCCAGCGAGGGGCTGACCAATATCCCGGTCACTCCCGGCGGTTGACCGCTGGAGCGTGGCAGGCTGAGGAAGTCCACCACGCACCGGGAAGGATCGTCGCCACGACTCCCGCCTCCGGGCGGAAGAACCGGTGGTCAGGGCAGGAACGCGAGCAGGGCGATGTTGACCAGGTCTGGGCGCTCGAGCGGAAGCAGATGGGCG
>WNGL01003378.1_pt1 | contig 19181 bp, 18 predicted proteins | sample 5400591 | NCBI WGS metagenome assembly WNGL01 (sample SAMN13153377, study PRJNA577476) | soil metagenome | isolation source: 80 cm soil or saprolite under Garry oak tree replicate 1 | place: USA:California | collected 2016-06-15 | reverse complement strand
CAGTAGCTCGAGCCTGCGACCTCGCCTACGGGATCGGGACGAACGAGGTCTCGTTCGAGGGCGGCAATGGCAATCGGGTCACGTCGCGAGGCAATGCCATAACGATTTGGCGAATGGAGAAGGGTACCTGGAAGTGCGTCGTCGACATCTGGAACGACGCCCCCCCGGCATCTCCCTGAGATGTGTATGCATGCGGCCGCCATGTGGCGTTCGCCTAGGGGTCAGGTGTAGCGGGACTAGGGTTCGCTTCAAGGGTGCGTTCAGATTCGGACAGAGACGGAAGGGAGTGACAAGGAATAGCCTTAAGATCGAGTAGGCTTAGTTAGATCGATTTTTCAATGTCCAAGGTTGCGCCTTTTGGTTCTTGGAAGTCTCCGATAACTTCTGAATTGTACGCGTCAGCCTATGTCGGGCTAAGCGAGGTGCAGGTCGAAGACGGGATCGTCTACTGGAACGAACTACGCCCTAAGGAGCAGGGCCGATATGTGGTCGTGCAACTGCAACCTGATGGTAAGACACGGGACATTACACCGGTTGGATTCAACGCTCGGACACGAGTCCACGAGTACGGCGGCGGATCATACATTGTCGATAAGGGAACCGTCTACTTCTCCAACTATGCCGATCAGTGCCTTTACAGGCAGAGGCCCGGGTCGAGCCCAGAGGCCGTGACGCCGCCGGTTGACTTGAGATACGCGGACGGCGTAGTCGATCATCAGAGGAATAGAATCATCTCGGTTCGTGAGGATCATACAATGAAAGGAGAAGCAGTCAATACAATCGTGGCCCTCGATCTCGCATCCGGCGGTCCCGGAGAGATCCTTGTTACAGGGAACAACTTCTACTCCAACCCTCGAATCAGCCCCGACGGACGCCAGCTCGCCTATCTTACTTGGAACCATCCCAACATGCCCTGGGACGGCACAGAACTCTGGGTCAGTACTCTCGATGCCGATGGAAAACTGGCCGACTCTTATAGAGTCGCTGGTGGACTTCGAGAGTCCGTCTATCAGCCTGAATGGTCTCCTGATAACCGGCTCTACTTCGTCTCCGACCGGACCGGCTGGTGGAATCTCTACCGCTCGAATAATGGACGCGCAGAACCAGTCTGTCCGTTGGAGGCCGAGTTTGGGGGTCCCCAGTGGGTCTTCGGACAGTCCCATTACGGTTTCGCATCGCCCCGGCAGATCATCTGCATTTACACAATGAAGGGAGGCACGCATCTTGCAAGACTGGACACCGTGACTGGACGGTTTGAAGAGATTCTAACACCCTACTCTGGGGGAGCCCGACAGATCCGAGACATTGCGGTTGGTCCCGATCACGCCGTCTTCGTGGGAGGCTCGCCGACCGAAGCGGAGTCAATTGTCCAGATAGACTTGAAGACACCGAAGCTGACCGTTCTCCGTCGTTCGAGAGACGTCACAGTCGACAATCGCTACCTTTCAATCCCAAGACATGTGGAGTTTCAGACAACAAACGGGCACACAGCCCACTCATTCTACTATCCAGCGAAGAACCCTGACTATTCTGCTCCCGCCGGCGAGAAGCCTCCGCTCATCGCTATCTGCCATGGAGGCCCCACGGGTCAAACATCGACTGCTCTTCGATATTCCATTCAGTACTGGACGAGCCGGGGAATAGCAGTGCTCGACGTCGACTATGGAGGAAGCACAGGCTACGGGCGACCCTACCGGGAACGCCTTAACGGACAATGGGGCGTGGTTGATGTTGACGACTGCGTCAACGGCGCACGACATCTTGTCCAGAATGGAGAGGTGGATCGAAACCGTGTCGCAATAGAAGGCGGAAGTGCGGGAGGGTATACCACCATGTGCGCTTTGACTTTTCGGGATTTCTTCAAGGCCGGTGCCAGCTATTTCGGGATCAGCGACTTGGAGACGTTCGTGAAGGATACTCACAAGTTCGAGTCTCGATATCTCGACCGTCTGGTCGGACCCTATCCGGAGAAGAAGGATCTCTACAGGGAACGCTCGGCCATCCATTATGCGGAGCGTGTATCCTGCCCAATGATCCTGTTTCAGGGACTGGAGGACAAGATCGTCCCGCCCGACCAGTCAGAAAAGTTCTACAAAGTTCTACGGGACAAGGGACTGGCTACCGCGTATCTCGCCTATGAGGGAGAACAGCACGGCTTCAGAAAATCAGAAAACATCAAACGATCCATCGAGGCAGAACTCTACTTCTACGGGAAGGTTTTCGGCTTCGAGCCAGCCGACCAGATAGAACCAGTACACATAGACAATCTTGAAGCCCCCAAACGAACTCCGATGATTCAGGAGGCGCGCTAAGAAGGTTGGATTCTCGGACGTGACAGTCCTAGTAGGCACCGAGTTCGGAGAATACAGAAGCAAGGTCTTTCGGTATTATGAGCAGAAGAAATACAGAGAGGCCCTAGGGAGGCTTCGAAGAATTTTCCTGACTATGACGCCAAGACATCTTTCTGGATCGCCTGTCTCGAGAATCGTCTAGGCAATCATGATGAAGCGATTCAATCTCTTCAGAGAGCAACGAAACGTGGTGTTTGGTGGCCTCCCGGTACACTTCAGGATTCCGACTTGGATTCTATCCGCAATAGGCCGGAATTTAGAGCAGTTGAAGATGACTGCAGGCGTCTCCAGCAGCAAGCACCGAAGATAGGGAAACGAGAGCTGATGGTTCGAGTTCCCACCGGCTATTCAGATAGAGAGAATTGGCCTGCATTAGTTGTGTTCCATGCGCGTGGTGGAGAACGTCCTGAATTGTCGGCTGAAGAATGGCTTCCCGTGGTATCGACTGGGACGATTCTCGCGGCACCGTGGTCATCGCAAGTGGGCGGTTCAGACGTTCGTTGCTGGGACGACTGGGAACTCTCAGAGAGAGACGTGAAGTGGACGTTCGAGGAGTTGGGCTCGAAATATCGTTTGAGCCTGGACAGGCTCGTCCTCGGTGGATTCTCTCAGGGCGGTGCGTTATCGATCTATTCAGTCTTGAAGAGGCTCGTTCCCTGCCGGGGGTTTGTGGCGGTTGCTCCCTCAGACTGGGTCCGGCCCGAAGAGAAGCGTGCAACAGAGAGGAAAGAGCTCAGCGAGCCTTTCGCAAGTTTCGTCAAAGCGAGCGACTGTCGAGGACTAAGAGGGGTGATAATCATCGGAGACAAAGATCCATTCTATCCGAAGATCGAGGTGCTGTATGCGTTGATGGTGGAGAGGGGTCTTGATGGAGAGTTGGTTGTTGAGCCGGGTCTTGGACATCAGTATCCAGACGGATTCGAGGGCAAGTTGAACAGAGCAGTCGATTTCGTGCTAGGAGATGCAAAGAAAGCAACAAGGTAAGGGCCCCAGTTGAGTGTTGAAAGCTCCTTCAGATTCTCACCCCACACGATTCCTCCTCTTTCAATGGATCGATTGCCTAGAATCTCGCAGCTAGAGCAAGAACCGTAACTGTTCTCCTATTGTGAAGTGGTCCGTGAGTCCGCAGGATGCATTCAATGCTATCCGCATTAGGCGCCTATTCGTTCCGGTTTTTCTAAGGACACGTTTTCCGAGCCAAGAGTTGAAGCGGCTTTCTGTGGATGTAAGCCGGGCCGATCTGTCTGCTTGTTTCTGGATGAAGGTCGTCTGCTTGCGTCTAGCGTTTTCGTAGGTTTTCGGTCTGTCCGAGCTGAAATCATCAGACTGAAAGGATCCTTCGATAGTGTCGCCTAGACTTATCGCGTCTTGAAGTGTCATATTCGCTCCTTGGGCCCATGATGGATCGAGTGCGTGAGCTGCGTCACCGATGATGGCGACGCGGTCGCCAACCCAGCTCTGAACTTTAATGCGTTTGGGGGCGGCGTAAGTCATGTCGTCCCAGGATTGAAGGTTGTTGATCGAGCCAGCTAGCTCGGGCATGATTTTCTGCAGTTCGTTCTTGAACGAGTCTAGTCCCTCTGCCTTCAGACCGTTTAGCTTTCCTCTTGGGAGGTAGTAGAAGATGTACGTTCCCCCAGGGACTGGAAAGAATCCAGCCATTTTTCCAAGTGATAGATACTGTCTCGCTTCTTGACGTAATGCATCGACTGGGCCTACGAGCATGAAGAGAAAGTGGTCCGGGCATTCTCTCGTTTGTGTTTTTACGTGCAACGCCGTTCTGACTCTAGAGTCTGCTCCGTCGGCCCCGACAAGGATCTTCGTGGAGCATTCGGCAGTTGATCCGTACCTTCTGCTTTTCACTTGGACGTGATCATTGCAGAGCTTGAATCCCTCGAAAGATGCAGATTCATGGACTACTCCGTTTTTTCGAGAGAACTCATCCCGAAGGACCTGCTCCAACTCACTCGGGACGACAGTCAACAGGTAATTTTGCGGATGATCTAAAAGAGAATAGTCGAGGCTTGCAAGTAGACCCCCATTGATCTCATACCATGCCACAGTGTGGATTTTGGAGCCCGTAGGAAGGGTCCTCTCTAGAAGCGCCAGTTTCTGCAATGCTTCCAGTCCATTCGGTTGAAGAGTCAGACCTCTATGAGACGGCGAGATTCCGGGTCTTGCCTCGAGGATCAGAACAGCTCGCTTGTCGTTTGCGAGCCGGCAACCAAGAGCGAGACCTCCAATTCCTCCCCCAACAATGACCACATCGTAGCTTTGCACTAGTACACTCTCGGTTCAAGTATCTTGATTGATCGCAGCTAAGTTATGACTTGGACACTTGGCATTGGAGATGCAGGAAGAAGAACAGTTGCAATCGCGAACATTCTTGGATCATCAGGTTCCCCTCCTCTTACTAATGGCTAGCAGATGGATTGCCATTAGTTCTATCCAGAGGAAGGGGAAAGCCAAGAAGAGACGTTGCAGCAGCCCTACGTACAAAAGTGAATACAGGGCAGCGATTGAGAATGCGATGAAGAGTCCCAGGGCTGCGAATCCGGTAGCCAGAGAATAGGCCTGATAGCTTCTCCATAATTTGTCACGTTTCAACCGGACTGAAATTAGGAGAGGGGCGACTGCAATCGCCGTGAATGCCACTGCCGCAATTCCATTGTGTACCAGCTGGGAGAGTGATTGCGGATTGGTCAACAGGCAGCCGGGGTCACATGGGAATGCGGCGGTTGCGATTTCTCCCATGCCAAACAATCCAATAAATATTGAGCCAGCCCTAGACCAGAACCCTGTGCGAATGCTGGTGAGCAGGCCGAGAGAGAATGACACAATCAGAATGCCTGTTATGAGGAAGTTCGCGTTCATGATAACAGAATTATCGCCGGCGCCCAACTCGCTACCGTATTGGGTAAGTTGATCGTACCCGGGTCTCAACAGGCTCGCAACAGCCCACAGGGATACCATCAAGAAGGGAGCCATGATTCCGGACAGAGCGGGAATAGCGACAATTTTTGGACGGACCCGCATGATAAAGTCCTTCACCTTCATACCCCATCCAGGAGAGAATCGGTTAGAAGGGTACATGTGTTCTCCTGAAGGTTTCCGATTGGGTGAGTGGGAATACCTTAACGACATATTCTCCAGGACTCTTATCTCATCGCTAAGTGTAAGAACCGGCTTATGGATTCCAAATACGGCAACTGAACATGAAACAGGCCATCGATACAGATCCATACCTTCTTCCCGCAGACCTACCCGTCCCTGTCGATGACGGTGGCTGTCGCCACCTTCGCGCGATGAAGGTTCCCTCTATCTCGCTCCGATCGACGAAAGTACGAGACGTCAACTTGGCGAGTGCGTCTAGCGGCCGAGTGGTGTTCTTCTTCTACCCGGAAACGGGAAAGCCTGGGACTCAGATTCCGAAAACTTGGAATGAGATTCCCGGGGCCCGAGGTTGTACTCCTCAGTCATGTTCTTTCCGCGACCGCTATCGAGAGTTTAGGGAACTGGGTTTCGAAGTGTTTGGTATCAGTGCTCAGAGCCTCGATGAACAGAAAGAGTTCGCCAAGCGGAACAATCTTCCGTACGAGCTCTTGAACGATTCGGATTTCAGACTGACCAATGAGTTACGGTTACCCACGTTCAAGTTTAAGTCCAAGACTTTCATCAAGAGATTGGCGCTTGTTATCAGACGCGGCAGAATCGAAAAAGTGTTCTATCCCATCTTTCCGCCAGAGAAGAATGCTGAGGTAGTCTTGGAGTATCTTCGAGGCAAATAGGTCGCCTAATCGTTCGATTACAATTCTCCCTTCAGTTCCTTTCCAAGCCTGTCGTAGAATGCGTCCATGAACGCCGCTCTCTCCTTCGCAAGCCTCTTTCCTGTCTCTGTGTACATTCGGTTCGCAACCGCCTTGAGGCTAAGTTCGTATTCCAAGTTTGACGAGTGCAGTGCAGGGTCGATGATTGTTCCGTCCTGTCGAATGTTTCTACGCCTGTAAGCTTCAATGTCATCTACTTCTTTGTAGAATTCTTGCTTATGGTCGAATGATACGAAGGCGCTTCGGACTGTTCCAATCGCACCTATGCAGTCGAGCTTATCGGCGTCGAAGAGACATTTTGCTTCGATTGTCTGGGGTTCGGTTCTTCCGGATCTCTTCCTGTGCGATTCTATGCAATGACATACAGCATCCACAGTCCTATCTGCGAGTCCAAGCTTTGTCAGAATCTTCCTTGCTTCCTTCGACCCTTCAGTTTCGTGCCGAAATTCTTCGATGCTGGCGTGCGCCTCTCTGTTCTGGAAGATATCGTGGAGTATCGTTGCGAGCTCAACAATCTCCAGATCCGCGCGTTCCTGTTTTCCAATTTCTATCGCCATCTTCAAAACGCATTCAATGTGGCTACTTCCGTGAGCCCAGTCGTGCTTGGGATAGTACGAGTCTGCGATCTCCCAAACCTTTGTCCGCAGAGGTTCGGCCAACATAACGCACATCTTGCTCCGCCATAGCACTAAAGCGTTGAGATTATGACAGTTCCAAGATAGGAGTGCGGTTCCAACCATGGAAAAATACAGGATTCCACTTCTGGATGAAACTGGAAGGACAATTGGTTACGGCGATAGATGGTGGAGCCACAGAGTTAGGGTTGGCCCTGACGGTCCCATTCTCGGACAAAAGCATACAGGAATAACCATCGCGTGCCTAGACGATAACGGAAGAATCCTTACTCAGCACAGGAGACACAGGATATTCGACAGGGTCTGGAGCCTCTCAGGCGACACTCACCCTAGGAAGTACGGAAACAGGAGAGTGGAAAGCCTCTCGGAGGCTGCAAGAAGGTGTGCCTGGGAGGACCTTGGAGTTGTGATCAAGAACTGGACCCAGAGGCTCAGCATACCGTATTCTGCCCGAGATCCGCGCGACTCAAGATACTGCGAGAACGAGCTATTGTACATTTTAGTGGCGAAGCATGACGTCCCATTGTACCTGAACAAAGAGAGCTCTTACGAGCTGCGGTGGGTTGAGATCACTGAGATTTCGAAAGACTCACGAACAGACTTGAAAAGGAAACCAATTGACCGTAAGTACGCACCCTGGGTCAGTGCCGTGTTCTCGCTCTCGTCCAAGAGGGTTGAAGAAGTTTTCCAGGTCAATTGACCCTGACTCGCTTCCCCAGAGTACGGACGATACTCACCAAGGTTATGTTATCTTCGAGGCAGGTTGGACTGGGTCAAGAAGAATTTCGATAGCTCTCGAACGTCCGAGAATAGGTGATCGGGGCTCGCCATTCTCGGGTCTCCCCAGGTTTCGGAGCCCCAAAGGGCGGCTCCGGTTACTAATCCAGCCTTCTTTCCGGCCGCTATGTCCGCAGCGGAGTCGCCAACTAACATGCAGTCTTCGGGGCCTAGCTGAATCTTCTTGAGCGCTAAATGGATGCCCTCGGGATCTGGTTTTGTCTTGGAGACGTCATTGCTCGTGACCAAGGCGTCGAAATAATCGTGTAGACTGAAAGCTTTCAACGCGTAGTCGGAGAGCGCTGAAGTTTCCGAGGTTACTATTGCAAGAGATTTCCCCGATTTACTCAATCCTTGCAACAATTCTGGTATGCCTTGAAAACCAACAGCCATGTCTCGAAAATTGCTTCGGTAGAGCGAGTCGTAGTAGTCTACGGCTTCGTTAACGGGTTTATCAGGGTTTGAGGCGACTAATTGACGGATGATGTTCCGGACTGGTGGCCCGAAACTCCAGAGGCTATCTTCACGAGGTAAGCTCCTCTTGAGATACTTCTGAGAGGTCTCGTTCACGCAGTGGACGATGAGGTCTTGAGTCCTGAATAGCGTCCCGTCCATGTCGAAGAGTATTCCTCTTATTCCAGAGGCTGTGTGGGGATCTTTCAATCCTTCACCTCTCTGGGGTTACGCCCATCCAACTTCAGTCGCGTCGCGCAAGCCTCCACCTCACGCAAGTCTCTGACGCGTAGACAATCGGCGTCAGAGTGACGGTCATCCCTGTCAACCAGGATCGGTGTAATCCCCATCTTCCGAGCTCCGAGAACATCCGACTCGTATTTGTCGCCTACGTGTACTGCTTCATGTGGAGAGCACCCTGCCCGTTTCAGGGCTAGTTGAAAGATGGCCGGTTCGGGCTTGTTCGCTCGCGCTTCTTGAGAGTAGGTTATGGAATCGAAGTATTCGGAGAGTCCTAGCCATTTGAGCTGTCTGAGAAGGTCGTCGTTGTTGCCGGAGATGATTCCAAGCTCGTATCCATGGTTCTTCAAGGCTTGGAGTGCTTCTCTCGTCTCTGGGTAGAGGCGATACCACTTGGGCTGGTAGAACCACTTGTTGACCTCTTTGACGAGAGATCCTTCTTTGTCCGCGATGCCAAGCTTCCTGAAGATTATGCCATCATACAGGGTCCAGAGCTCTTCCATCCGTCCATGGTAATCGTATAACCGAGCCTCATAGAACGCGTCTGCCTCGTTCAAGGCCTGTTCGAGAATTGAAGGCTGGGCTTGGAACCCTGCGGTCGCCAAGAACTCTAGCCAAATTTCGTTGCGTGAGGGCGAGGCGTAGAATAGAGTATTGCCGACGTCGAAGAAGACCGTCTTGGCCCTCATACGGAACATACATGCATAGAGTAGCGCTTAAGTTTGCACGACGGTGTGGAAGTGAGGTCTAGCCCAGGACGGTGTCGATTTGGCGCCTAAGTTTAGAGTGGCTGGCGTGACCTTCGACTTCTGGGAGACGCTGTTCATGGATACTCCCGAGCTGGACCGCCGACGCGACGAACTTAGATGCCAAGGCCTGCGAGAAGATCTGGCGAAACTGGGCGTCGATGTCTCAATCGAGGAGCTCGCAGATGGCTTCCGAGAGAGTACGACGTGGCTTACCAGCATATGGAAGAGGGGCGAGCAAGTATCGACACTGGAACAGATTCGTTACATCGTCAACCATGCCACAAAGAATCGGGCTATTCTTCCCATTGATCCAAAGGCCTTAATGGGGCTTGAAGAATCCTATTGGAGTCCAAGCCTCACAGCGCCCGCTAAACTGAACGTCGAAGCTCCGGGAGTATTTCAACGACTCCGTGAGCGTGGTTTGAAGATAGGATTGATCTGCAACACTGGTCGTGGCCCGGGCCATGCTCTTCGAGAACTTATGCGGAGAGAAGGCGTCTTGGATTATTTTGACGCAACAATATTCTCAGACGAGGTTGGATACGGAAAGCCGGACACTCGAATATTTCTGACAGCCGCCGAAAGACTCAGACTAAAGCCAAGCGATATTCTGCATGTCGGCGATAATATTGAGAATGATGTGCGAGGAGCCCAAAGCGCAGGCATGAAGACACTACTGTTCGAGTATGAAGTTCCTTCAGGCTTCAGAGAGCAACCTTCCCTCCTTGCCCTTACAAGAGCCTCCGATTCGAACTCAGGGATTAAGCCTGATGGTAGAATAAAGTCGCTGAGCGAACTTCTGAACTTCATTCACTGACGCTTGTTTCTACAGACTCCTCTTGAGATCAAGAAATGTGATGCTGAATACTAACCAGAAATTTAGTCGGAATTCACTTGGTTCCCGTCACTGGGCCTTAGCTGGCGTCTTGATCATGGAAAGACAGTCCCTTCCGTTAAAGAATCTTATCTCTCTACCTGTGCTCCTGTTGTCGACGAAAAAGATGAAAGTTGCGAGGCTCGCTGGTCCACGGAAGCAGTTTGCCGTAGTTCATGCTGAGAGGCCGGAGCCGGGTCCCGGTGAGGTTGTTGTCAAGATTGTTGCCTCGGGAGTCTGTCACAGCGATCTCCACATTGCGAGAGGTGAGTTCGAATCAGTCAAGTATCCGATAATCCTCGGCCACGAACCGGCAGGTTATGTGTTCGAGTTCGGAGAGGGCGTAACCGGCCTCAGGAAGGGCCAGCCTGTTGTTGTATATCCGGCACGCGGTTGTGGACGATGCCGGTTCTGCCTCAAAGGAGAAGAGAATCACTGTGAGGACGGGAAATTCATTGGCTTCGACCAGGACGGAGGATATGTCGAATATTTATTGGTCGAGTCGCCTCGCTACCTCTTTCCTCTATCCGGACTGAGCCTTGAGGAGGGAGCCCCGCTCGGCTGTGCCGGGATAACTGCCTATCACGCAGTAAAGGAAGAGGCGCTGCCTGTTCTCCACGCCGGAGACTATGTTATCGTAATAGGTGTCGGCGGACTCGGACACATAGCGATTCAACTTCTCAAGAAACTGAGCCCATGCTCGATAGTGGCGGTTGATGTGCGACGGCGAAGTCTCTCGTTCGCCGAGAAGCTCGGATCAGATGAGACCATCCTCGCCGGAAAGAACATGGCCACGCAGGTCCGAAGAGTAGCAAAGAAGGGAGTCGGCGCCGTTATCGATTTCGTAGGGTCGACATCGACACTCAACTCATCCTACCAGATGCTTAGAGCAGGCGGTAGACTCGTAGTCGTGGGAGCAGCTGGAGGCCAATTGAAAATGGATAGCGGTTCAACCAATGGGCGAGAGGTTCACGGGTCCATTTCAGGGTCCCTCAGCGAAATGAGAGAACTGATGGAACTGGGAAGACAGAAGCAGTTTAGAGTTGTGGTAAAGGCGTATCCTTTAGAAGAGGTCAACGAGGTCTTGAAAATGTTAGCGGAAGGACGGATAGAAGGGAGAGCAGTCCTCAGACCCTGAATTCTAATACTAGAAGTCTGCGGTAGATCGTCGGTCGATCAAGCGTCGGCTTTCTCTTTCTCGATGATTCCAATGTATGCCGGGCTTTTCTTTGATTCTATGAATCGTTTTATCTTCCAGCCCGTTCCTCGCAGTATTCCCATCATTTCTAGCTTCGACACCAACAGGTAATCGAACCATGGCGTGGCATAGATACTATACCTAATCCTCATGCGTACTTGTCCCGGCATGCGGCCCAGTCTGCGATTTCGCATTTGATACCGTCGGTGCACCGGGTCCACGGGGGGCCTGTAAATGTTCAAGCTCTCAGCGATAATACCAGCGTCTGGACTTGTCATATCGCAGAATCGTTTCAATAGTTGTCGTGCTTGTTTCGGCCTTCCGAAGAGTCCGAAGTTGTTTCCCATCATCAGAATCGTATCAAATCTTCCCAGCCTGGAGCTAACTTCAGAAATAGACCTGACCCCCACATTGCGCAGTCCTCTCAACTTGCAAACCTTCACCGCTAAGGGTGAGATGTCAATCCCCAGGACATCATGGCCCTTCTTCTGGAGATAGAGGGACCATCTTCCACCCCCACAGCCAATGTCAAGAACCCTCCCTCTCACATATCGTGCGGCTTGTCTCTCTCGGAGAGACCAGTCCTTGTACTCGGACAGATAGTACTTCGGGTACGTATCGCTCGGGTCTAGGAGGCCGTCGTCTCTCTCCACGACCTCAACAACTTGACGGCCCTTATAGGAGTCGTACAGCTGATGACCATAAGCGTCCTGACTATCCTTCAGCACATCACAGTCCTCCTGCGAAACGACAAGAAGAAGTCATAGGGTTTCATGACTATTTATCGACGGACGCGCAAGTTTGACAGCTCGATATCGAAACAGAACCTGGCTGGACCCTCGATGAACTAGGACCGTCCTCAATCCACGGCAAAGGACTCTTTGCCACCCAGCTCACCATGATCGGCGAGGTCGTCATCGTATTCGGCGGGTCTCTCCTCTCCAAAGAGGAGATTCTTGCAGAAAGGGCGACTAATCCTACTTTGATGCAAGTGAGCGAGGAGCTGGTGGTTGGGAGATCCAAGAGGCGATAAATACCTACTCGGCGAGATGAATTTGGTTGCATTCTTTGGGCTCGAGACTTGGTCTTGTTCTCTTGGCTGTTGGAATAGGTCTCCTTGGCGGGGGAATTATCGCTTATCTGACTGGAGCGATGACGATTGCTGATGTGTCAAGGGACTGCAGAGTGCTCGGGGGCCCTTGCCCCGCGGGTGAGGGAGAAACTCTTCGCATAGGTCAAAGTGAGGAGCTTGGAGGAGCAACCTCCGTCGTTGCGGGGTTGATACTAACGGTGTTAGGGTTGGGAATCGGAGTAAGACCCAAGCAGCTTTAGTCGTCTAGGACAGCCGGCAAGAATGGTAGTGTGGATATGCCCGCCCATCAGCCTCTGCCCCTTAGACGAATTCCTCCCGATCTAGAAACTCTTTGTGGTTTGACGGTCGAACCTCGTTTCTTTCGATAGTTTTCCAGCAGGCATGTAGCCACGTTTCTTTGCCAAAGAGAGAGGGCTTCCTTCGCACTCGATCGTGTGTCTCCCTACTCTCCCTTGAAAGGTCAGTGATGTGCAGTATAGATGTGTCTGGTTTCAATTCACGGATCTATGGTTTGGGGAGATAGACATCGGCCCTCTGCTTCTAGATCGCTCCTCACTCGGTTGAGTATGAGACACACTTCCAATTCGATCCAACCTCCACCTCCTCATAGTGGCCGCATCTCTTCGATACTTTTCGCTCAACAGGTGACACACGAACCGTTCTCAGGCACGAGGCATATAGGTTGCGTATCTCTAAGACCACTTCGAGTTTTCCAATGTAAGGACTCAATCATGCAATCCAATGATTGCACGGAATTGAGCCGGGTCTCGAGGCGAACGGTATCGAAAATCAACGCATCGAATCAGAAGATTTGGCTGCTTGTTGGCGCTCCAGTTACCGACAAGAGGAGTAGAGTTCTTGTAGTCAAGTATGGTAGCAGTCGTCGGAAAGTCCGACGGGTACGAACATCAATCATCTCTTTTACCAAATTGCTGTGTCCGAAACATTCTCTTGGTATTGGATCACTGCAATGCACGAGAATCATGACGGGCAGAGATCGGATGCCAAAGGATCTGCAAGAATGCCACGAGGTTCACTTTTCTACGCTTCTCAATAGCCGCATTTCTCAGATACAAGACTCTCAACAGTCATCTTGGGGCAACCATCATCATCTACCAGCACGCTTGGGGGAACAGTTCAAGATATATGCAGATATTCTTAGAATGCACGACGAACCGATCTTCTCAGGTCAAGAACGTGCAGTCTTTTATACTTGCACAGATCAAGCCTGCCTCGATATTCTTGTCGGGTGGTTTGATGGTTATTGTGTCGGTCTGGGTGATGCTTGTCCTTACCGTTACAGGGGTGCCTGCTGAGACGTCCAGCTTCATTCATCCTGGAACAGTGTTAGTAGGCGACTTACCTCAGTCCGCGACGGTTCTTCCTGCACTGTCTGCTGGGTCTAACGTGGGCATTGTCGGTGATGCTCCTCCGGACCGTCAACAGGTTGAACCTACAATTGCGATTGACCCGCGTAACCCCAGTATTATAGTTGCAGGTGCACAGGATCTCAGACTTGTATCTGTCGGTGAGCATCGATGGCATGGATTCTACCGATCGACGGACGGCGGCCAAACATGGACGAGTACGCTCCTTCCAGGTTATCCGGGTGACTTGTCTGCGCAAGGACTTGCCTCGCCCGTTCGAGGGTTCAATGCAACTTCGGATCCAGTGCTCGCCTTCGACAGAAATGGGAATCTCTACTACGTTGGTCTCGTTCTGAACATCACCCGTGGAGGATTCATTCCCAACACCGGACTCTTTGTGGCAAGGTTCACGAATGATGGCGGGACATACTTCAACACGACTCTGATCTCCGCAGGTATCTTCCCCGACAAACCATGGATCGCGGTGGACACTACGGGTGGACCTTTCGACGGAAATGTGTACGTGGCTTATGATGCAAACCTGACTGCTACATCTTTCTTCGGGACTCTCTTCACTAGGTCGATAGACGGAGGTCAGACTTGGTCGGCTCCTTTCTACGCTCCAGCCGACGAGACAGGGGAGCTTCCAGGTATGGCCATCGACGCTTCAGGTAATGTCTACGTTTCTGATGATGCTTTCGACCCGGTCTCAGAAGCGTTCCTCGGCTACGTGGAGGTAACAAAGATTACGAATGGCGGAACGACGATCGCGGAGACGACGAGGGCGGTAAGCCCTGCTTCTATAATACCCTCACCCCTCCCTGGGGGAAGCTTCCGAGCGTTCACCATACCTCAAATGGCTGCAGACCAGAACGGTGTCTATCTGGTCTGGGACGACTTCCGGACCGGAAACGCCAACGTCTTTTTCACACGATCAACAGATGGCGGCACTTCGTGGATTGCACCGCTGATGGTCAATGATGTGACAACCGGTCAACACTTCTTTCCTACAATAGCCGCTTCGGGAGGAATAATCAGCGTCGCATGGTATGACAGCAGACTCAACACCGGAACGACAATGACCCTCCTTGACGTTTTCTACGCCCAATCGCTTAATGCAGGTTCCACTTTTTCGCCCAACATTCGAGTTACTTCAGTCAGCTTCAACCCGAACATCGTCTTGCGAACCGACCCTCCTGGCGCAAACTTTCCGTTCATGGGAGACTACATCGGCATAGCAGCCACGCAGACAACTGCCCAGCCCATCTGGAGTGACAACAGAAATGCCTGCGACACGGTTGACCCGACCTACGGCTGTGTCGACCAGGATGTCTTCACTGCCACGGTGAGCAAGGCAGACTTCACAATCTATGCAAGCCCAACCTCCTTGACCATAGCTAGGAAAGCATCTGGAAGCTTCACCATAACTGTTCAGAGCTTCGGAGGTTTTACAGGGACTGTTAGTCTAAGCGCGACTATTACTCCGACAAAGAAGAGCCCGACTTTGTCGAGCATCTCGTCCGTCGCGATCTCTCCGAATAGTCCCACGGGCACCACCTCTCTCTCGGTCACAACTGCAGGCTCGACTGTAAGCGGCACCTACACGATCATTATAACGGGGATCAGCGGTTCGACGACGCATTCGGTAGTGGTCACGGTCACAGTAACAAAATGACCGTTCACGAATAAGCCTCGGGCCTCATAATAAGCATCGGCCTCGGTAGCAAATCTCCGCTGTGATGGGAGCGACCTACACAACGGTTCGAAGCAAGGATGGCGTTCTACCAGATGCTATTGGAACTTTAGCCCCAGCCCTTCAGACGGGAATCCAACCGAATAATAGCATGTTGTCGTAAAGAGTGATGCCGAATCGATAGCGCCTAAGCTGAGGTCGGGAGATCGAATCAGAATTGTTACTCCTTCCAGATCCGTTAAGCTTCCATTCATCACATCAGACATAATCGGGCTTGCGGAAAACCGGCTAAGGGAGCTAGGCCTACATCCGTCTTACGGCAAGCACACAGACGAGCGGAATTTCTTGGACTCATCCGAGATTGAAAGTCGGGTAGAAGATCTGAACCAAGCCTTCGCCAACACTGACATAAGCATGATTCAGACTGTCATCGGTGGATTCAACTCCGGAGAACTCCTTCAGCATTTGAATTACGACCTGATTAGAAGGAATCCAAAGGTTCTAGTGGGCTACTCAGACATCACTAGCCTGGCAAATGCCATTTATGCCAAGACAGGGCTCGTTACTTACTCCGGCCCTCATTTCTTCGACTTTGGAGAGAAACAAGGCTTCGAGTATACAATGGAGTATTTCAGAAAATGTTTATTCAGCTCTGATCCTTTTGACGTTCTGCCCTCTGAAAAGTGGAGTAACGACAGATGGGGACTTGCTCAAGACCAGAGAACTTTCTTCCCGAACGAAGGACTCATCATAGCAAACAAGGGCGAAGCCAAGGGAAGAATAATCGGCGGTAACCTAGTGACGCTCACGAGCATCAACGGGTCCCCCTTCTTCCCTCCACTGAAAAGAGACACGGTGCTGTTTCTTGAGGAGGACAGAGGGGAGGATCTGTACACTTTCAACAGAAATCTCAACTCGCTCATTCTCCGCCCTGACTTCCAAAATGTCGTTGGCATAGTGATTGGAAGGTTCGAGCAGGAAAGCGGAATCACCACGCAAAGGCTGCTCGAAGTTCTAAAGTATCATCGGGAGTTGAATGGGATTCCAATAATCTATGGGGTTGATTTCGGTCACACAACTCCGAAGATCACGTTTCCGATCGGCGGGACATGCAGGCTTGTCGCGGACCCAAACAAACCCGCCCTAGCAATCATCGAGCACTGACGCCACGCTACGGTTTACTAGCAAGGTACTCTTTTCGACGACTTTTCCTAGTGGTAATCTTCTCCCTTATTGCTTCCCACTCTTTACGACCCAACAAATCATCCAAGCTCTCGCTTAGGGGTCTTCTACTGTCAATTGCTGATCTCATCACATCGGACAATTCGATAGAGTTCTGGATACTCTCGGCAACGGTCAGGATTCGTCCACAGGCTACACACCTCCATTTCGAGCCGACCTTCACCTGCTCAAAGTGGCCACATCTCTTGGGCTGGTTTCTGCTGGGCAGTTAACGTCTCCTTCGTTTCGGATGATCAGTTGGACACGTGGTTAGAGCTTGATACGGAGTCCGTCGTAAGCAAACTCGAGTTTGTGGCCATGGTGCTTCTTCTCAAGTTCCAGATAGTCTTCGTAGGAGCGATCCCATAGCTGCTCTATATGCGTCAGTATAGCCTTCTGGGGGTTGATCCGGCCGATTATGTCGACGGTTTCCTCGAATGACGCTTCCTCGTTGCGAATCGGATGTCCAGGGGGTACGATAACGCGGCCTCCCGGGTCCCGCTCGAACCATCCGGTTTCCAGCACCAGAAGGTCGGGGTCCGAGAACTCAGTGCTTGGCTTCCAGTCTTTCGTGTCGTCGAGCGCGAATACCAAGCGTCTAGATTCTCGTTCTAGGATGTATGCGGTCAAGCCAGGCTGGGCCATCCTAAACGGACGCACATTCATACTGTCTAACTGAAACGTTTCTCCTTCCCCCACCTCATGTATTCTGGCTATTCCTGCTCTCTCAAAGTACTCGAGGTTCTCCTCTAGGCCAAGTCTCTTGCGAAAGTCTTCGCGAACCCAACTTGGAAGCCAGACATCCGTTACCCGCCTCTTCTTACGGTCTAGCCAGTCCATATTCAGCTGTTCCAGCACTCTTCTACCTGCGGTATGGTCAGGGTGCCAGTGAGTGTAGACTAGATGCCGAACCTCGTGGATTCCTTCACGTTCAAGACTCTTGTCAGCATCTTCTGGCGTATCGAACAGAACGCTTGCTCCAGCCAGGAAGACGGAAGGCCCATTTCGGACAAATCGTCCTCCCTTAAGCCGAGCCTCTTGACAGACTCGGCATAAGCATCCAACCTTTGGAGTGGTTTCCGCTCCTCCCGTCCCGAGAAATACTAGTTCCATTGGTTTCAGTCTTGCAGATCGCACAGTTTGAAGGGTCCGGCATCAGCATAAAGATAGTCTATGCCAGAAGCCAAGCGTATCGACCTCGCCTCGTTACTGTTAACACGGGTAACAAGGCTATTCTAAGATGGTCAGAAGCTTGAGAAACGAATAAAGACAAAGATATTCGAAGGCTACTTGGTTTGAAGGTCAAAGTCGAGAACCTGAGTAAAAGGTCGCTAGACGACAGAATCTCCGTGTGCGGCGAAGACCACCCAGACTCACCGTCGATTCGCCGGGGAATAGAGGAGAAGAAGCACTGGCTTCAGAGAATGCTCGGAGAACATGGTCCTCCCTCGAAATTGGCCTATGTCGATTCCAAGCCTGTTGGACACATTCAGTTCTACCCAGAATCATCTATACCCTACCTGGAGAATCCAGACCCTAAGACTCTACATGTAATGTGTAGTTTCGTCCGCCTCGCCCTGCAGAACAAAGGTTGCGGAAGTGCGCTCTTCAAGTCCCTCTTGGAGGATGTGAAGAGAGAGGGGCGATTCGACAGAATCGAGACCCTCGGATTCGACCCTCCTGGCTGCGGCAAAGACCCGTGGGATTACTTCTGCGTGCGTCTACGTCAACGGCCATCCAATGAAGCATTCTATCTTCGAACCGGAGAATTTCAAGAAAGAAATCCAGACACTCATCTCAGACAGGTAAACCCTCGGACACGCGACTACACGGATTCTAGAGGAGTCCCACTGAGGATGTCGACGGTGTATGTTGCATCAGAAACGGAATAGGACTGAGGTTGCAGAGGGCTCAGTCTTCTCGAATAACGCTCGAGTTTCAGATCGACTATAGGTGATTACGCTGAACCATCGTATCAGCCTGGTCATAGGCGAAGATGGGAGCACTATGGCTCATGTTCATGAGCTGATGGGATGTTTTGCGCTTTCACGCTCAAAGAACAGGGCTCTAGAAAAGCTCGTTGCAGTAATACCTCAATACCATCAGTGGTTGGCCGAACATGGAGAGAGCACTACTATTCCGCAACACGTCGAGCTTAGTGTCGTTGAAGAGGTGGATGCAAGAGGAAGTGCTGGTAGTGCTGGAGGGCCGGACCCGCTGCGTGATTGTGACAGGGTTCCTGCGACCAATCACGACATAGAACGTTGTCTCAAACTTCTGAAGTATACTCGCGACGATCTAAACCAAGTGATCACAAAGTTGCCGAAGGCAGCCTTCCGCTTCAAGCCAACGGGTGAGCCGCGGAGTGTGCGCAACACGCTTAGACACATAGCCGACGTTGATGTCTGGTATCTTTCGAGAATCAATGCTGACCCACCAATAGACGAACCAAAAAGGAGGAACCTTCTCAGATGGTTAAAGTACACTCGATCTCTCGTCGAAGAAACTCTTCCAAACCTTACAGCTGAACAACTTAGCCAAGTATTCTATCCCCGCAAATGGTCAGATGCCACTTGGCCTTGGACTGCCACTAAGGTAGTGCACAGACTGGTTACCCACGAGCGACAACACACTGGTTATCTTAAGAGAATCCTAGATTTGCCCGATAGTCCCCTAAAATAGCGAACTGGGGCGAGGAATCGT
>WNGL01007575.1_pt1 | contig 19187 bp, 17 predicted proteins | sample 5400591 | NCBI WGS metagenome assembly WNGL01 (sample SAMN13153377, study PRJNA577476) | soil metagenome | isolation source: 80 cm soil or saprolite under Garry oak tree replicate 1 | place: USA:California | collected 2016-06-15 | reverse complement strand
TGAATGGAATTGCCACGTTCCGTTCCGGGGAACCGTTTACCGTGCGCCCGGGGAAAAATGTTTCCAAGAACGGGGACAGGTGGTCGCCAGACCGCCCCAACTTGAACCCAGGCTTCAGCAACAATCCCACCTCGGGAGGCTCGGCAGGGTGCACGATTGGAAAGACTGTAATAGCCCCGGGAACACCGTTGGGAACTCCCACCCTGTGGTATGACCCTTGTGCCTTTTCGCAGGCGAAGCCAGGGACCTATGGCAACCTCGGAAGAAACACGCTCACCGGTCCCAATCTTTTCAATGTCGACTTTTCTACGGACAAGAACTTCAAACTAACTGAGGCAGTAAACTTGCAATTCCGCGCGGAGCTTTTCAATCTTCTCGACGCGGCCCATTTTTATACTCCTTCGTTCAACCCCTTCGGGGGAACCGCCGGTCAAATCAGTCAGGAAATCTCGAACCCCGGCGGCAGATTAGTTCAATTCGGGCTGAAGCTGGCCTTCTAAAATCGCGTAGCTCTGGGGGCGGGAGCCTTTCGGGCAAAATGATCTGACTCCTCCCGCCCCCAAATACCTTCGGCACCATGGGCCGGAACATCTTCCGAAGCCCGGACTTCAAGATACCCCTGCTACGTGTGCGTCGAGCCATTTAAGAATGTAACCGGGGCCTCGATCGTCGAGCCATTTGAAATGTAACGGAACGACCCAGAAACGGAGTAAGTCAGGCATATTGAGCGCTCAGTCCATGGGTGCATGGTCCGGTGGCTTGGTCTTCTTAAGTATCGTTCCGTACGCCATCAGGACCTACGAAGGCAAGATTCAACCGGTCCCAACTACGTGGTCGCTTTGGTCCCTCATCGGTCTCGCCGTGTTGCTTACCTACCGAAGCTCAGGCGCAGAAGCTAACGTTTGGCCCGCAGTCTTCGGCTTCATAAATCCGACCCTGATCACAATTCTGAGTGTCTGGAGAAACGGCAAATGGAAGAGACCGAGACTCTCGGAACGATTCTGTTTCTTGTTTGGCGTGTTGTCGCTGGCGATGTGGATCTTCATGCGGCAAAATCCGAATCTTGCGCAATATGCCCTGTACGTTGCGCTCGCTGCTGATGTCTGTGCGGCTATCCCCACGATCGTTTTTGTCTGGACAGAGCCGGATCGGGACCGACCGCTCGCCTGGGTAATCTTCGCCATGGGTTACTTCCTGGCAGTATTTGCCATTCAACAAGACACATTGGCGAACTGGATTGTGCCGCTATACATGACTCTAGTGGCGCTGGTTGTGGCTTTCCCTCTCGCTCTATACCGTCTTCGCCGAGGGGTGCCTCTGAAGCACTGGGCATGATCGCCGGCGGCGGACTAAAGCGACATCCATTTGGATAAAAAGAGATAGAAGACCGCCGATATCACGATGAGGTAGGCGAGGACGACCAGGGTCCACCCCATATTGTGCCGGATCACCTGGCCCTCGCTGCGCACCAGTTTGCTGGTGGAAACACCCACGCTGGCCGTCTGCGGCGCAATAGGCTTTCCCACCTCGGCCCCCACGGAATTGAACGAGGGCAGCAGCAGGATCGGCAGGTTCAACAGCCTGCCGGTGAGCATTTGCACCGGTCCAAACATGGCGTTGGTAGCGGTGTTGCTGCCGGAGAGCGCGACGCCGATCCACCCAAGAATGGGCGCCAAGACCACGAAAAACACGCCGATCTTAGAGAGGCCATAGGCCAGCGAATTGGCCATACCCGTGAACACGAAAATATAAGCCAGGGCGAAAATGAAAAAAGCCACCAGCAGCGCGCCCCACATCTGCTTGAACGTCTTGGAAAAGACCTGCGGGATGATCTGCCACTGTGGGCGCAAGATGAGCAGGAGCACCACCCAGGAAAACAAAATCGAGGTGCCGCCGGCGAAGGGAGTGAAGTTGAAAACCGACAGAATCGGCCTCTGCGTAACCGAAGAGTTGGCCGACACGGACCAGCGGAGCCAGCTGATGCCCGGCAGAGGAGACTTCGGATTAGTCCAGGAGACCACCACGGCGATCAGCACAAGATAGGGGAGCCAGACCGAGAGAGCTTCTCTCACCGAACCTACTTCTAGACGGGGCTCGGATGGATTTGACGCAAGCGACTTTTCCGCGGACGCCAGAGGGACCCCGCCGAACGCGCGAATCTTTTTCGGGTGCCAAACCTTCACAAACAGAAAAAGAGTCCAGAAAGAAACCATCGCCCCGCTTAAATCCGGTATGTACGGACCCAGGTAACGGGCCACCGGCCACTGGCCGGCGATGTAAGAAAGAGACCCCACGATCGCCAGCGGCCAAGCCTCGATCATTCCATCCCAGCCGCTCACCAGATAGATCAGCACCCAGGGAGGCAGTAGCGCCAGAATCGCAACAATGCTACCGACGGAAGCGGAAAGCGCCATCATGGGAAGACCAGTCACGGCCGCTAATCCCAGAATCGGCGCTCCCAGTGCGCCGTAGGAAACCGGCGCATTATTCGCCAAGGCGGCCACGCGGATGGCGTCCAGGTCCGCAATTCCCAAGCCGACCAGAATCGGCACCACCACCGCCCAGGGATAGCCGAACCCCACCAATCCTTCCAGCAAGGCCCCGAAAGCCCAGGCCAGCATGATCGTTTGGATCCGGATGTCGGCGGTGGCGTGGTGAATCATCCATTTCTTGAACCTTTCAAACATGCCCGTGAGTACCAGGGTATTGAAGATGATCAGGCCCCAGAACGTAATCCAGTCAATCGCCCAGAAACCGGTGAACCCGCCGTACAGATAAGATTTCAGCGTGTCCCCAGCAGGCGCGTGCCACACCAAGACGCCGAGAAGCATGGTGAGGAGCCCGCCGATGATCGTAGCGAGCCAGGCGGTGAGACGCAGGGCAGCCAGCATGTAGAGTAAGGCGATGAAAGGGACCATGGCGATCAATACGGTCAGCCACAAATTCCCCGCGGGATTGAGTGTCTGCTGAAACATGTGGTCTCCAATCTCCTTTTATTCCGGATGTAAACCGAGACAAGATATCCGCGCGAAAAGGGCCCGAGTGGTCAAACTGGCGGCGACTGTTATATCCGCCCGAGCCACACAAAACAAGCAGGCATGTTCGCCAGGGCCTCCGGGCGGGCCATGCATTCCTTTCCCGCAGGGCAGTTATGTTAATCTCGCGTCTCGCGCAAAACACGCGCACTGAATGGATCGGCCCAAGATACTGGCCACGCATCGCTTGTTTGAAGAGCCGCGGGCGAAGCTTGCGGAACATTTTGACGTGGAATATTGGAGCGATTCAGACCGCCCGTCGCGAGCGGAAGTCCTGCGGCGCGTCGCGGATAAGGACGGCTTGATCTGCCTCCTCACCGAAAAGATTGACGAGGAACTCCTGGCCGCCGCGCCGCGCCTGCGCACGGTCGCCAATATTGCCGTTGGATTTGACAATATCGATGTGGAAGCCTGCACGCGCCACAACGTCGCAGCGAGCAACACGCCGGGCGTGCTCGATGAGACCACTGCGGACTTTGCCTGGACTCTACTGATGGCGGTCGCGCGGCGCCTGATTGAAGGCGATGCGCTGGCCCGTTCCGGCGGGTGGAAAGGCTGGAACCTCGATCAGCTCTGCGGCGCCGATATCTGGGGCAAGACGCTGGGCATCCTCGGCTTCGGCCGTATCGGGCGCTCGGTAGCGCGTCGTGCGTACGGTTTCGGCATGCGCGTTATTTATAATGATGCGGTTCGCGCGCCCGTTGAACTTGAAAGCCAATTGGACGCAGAGTTTATGGAACGCGACGCGGTTCTCAGGGAGGCCGATTTCCTCAGCCTGCACGTGCCTCTGCTCCCGGCGACGCGCGGCCTGATCGGCGCGCGTGAACTGGCCCTGATGAAACCGACCGCCTTCCTGATCAACACTTCGCGCGGGCCCGTCGTGCAGGAGGCCGCGCTGATTGCGGCCCTGGAGGGGCGGCAGATTGCCGGCGCGGCCCTGGACGTTTACGAGCGCGAACCGCAGATCGGCCACGGCTTGCTTCGTCCGAACGTGGTCCTGGCGCCGCACCTGGCGTCGGCTTCGCTCGAAACGCGCTCCCGGATGGCCATGATGGCAGTCGAGAACACCATCGCCTTCTTCGACGGCCGCCGTCCGCCAAACATCTTGAACCCCGGCGTATGGAAAAAATAATGGGAAGGAGAGATGACCGTGCCGGCCCTGACTCGCAATAACCCCAAACTGACCCTCGAAGGCGCCCAGTTGGTCCTCACTGCCGCGCAAGCGCGCGCCGCGGAAATCAAAGTTCCCATGGATATCGCCGTAGTTGACGACGGCGGCCACCTGCTTGCCTTTGCGCGCATGGACGGAGCGAAACTTTCTTCCGTCGAAATCGCCATTCGCAAAGCGCACTGCGCCGCCATCCGCCGTCTGCCTTCCGGGCCTTCCCGCAGCGGAGACGAAGTCAACGTCCTGCTCTCTCTGGGACTCTCCGTAGCCAGCCGCGGACGCCAAATCCCCTTGCGCGGCGGAGTTCCTTTACAAGTGGATGGCGTCTGCGTGGGCGCAATCGGCGTGAGCAACGGCACGGAAGATCAGGACGTGGACGTAGCCCAGGCGGGCGCTCGCGCCCTCGAACGTGTCTGACCTGAAGCAACTCGCGCGTGAAATCTTTTACGAAACGCTCGCGGCTATCGATATCCCCTTGACCATGCGCCAAAAGCTGGCGCGCATGGGCTCGCGGATAAGCTTCGAGGGCGATGTCATCGATCTCGGCACGTACGATCGCATCGTCGCTATTGCTCTCGGCAAGGCATCGGTGGCCATGGCGCGCGGCTTTGCCGAACTCCTCGGCACGGACTTTGCCTTTGAAGGCATTTTGGTCGCGCCACATGAAAGCCTCGCAGAAATCCAAGGGTTTCGGGCGGTGGGTGCGGCTCATCCAATTCCCGACAACGGCAGCATCGCCGCTGCTCACGCCATAATCGATCTGCTCTCGCAATGCGATTCGCGCACGCTGGTATTTTTTTTGCTTTCCGGCGGCGGATCGTCGCTGGTGGAATTGCCGCTCGACCCCAGGATCGGCCTGGAACATCTGCGGCAACTGAATCGCCTGCTGGTCAGTTCTGGCGCCGCGATCAGCGAGATCAACGCGGTGCGCAAGCATCTCTCCGCGGTCAAGGGCGGGCGCCTGGCTGGCTTCGCCGCCGCATCCATGAAACTGACTCTCGCCATCACCGATGTGCCCGCCGGATGCGAATCGGCGCTGGCATCCGGGCCCACACTTCCCGATCCGAGCACGGTCGCGGACGCCTGTCGCGTGATCGAAACGTATGATCCCGATGCGAAGCTGCCTCCAGCTATTGGCGCCAAATTCGCCCATCCTCAATCGATCCCAGAAACTCCAAAGCCCGGCGATCCCGTGTTTGCGCGGGCTCGATTCTCGCTTCTCCTCGGCATGCACGATCTGTTTCACCATGCCCACCAGGCTGCCGAAGCCCGCGGTTTCCTTACCCAGTGTGACAATTCGAGCGACGACTGGCCCATCGCGCGTGCCGCCGAATATTTGCTCGGCCAACTCGCCCGGCTTGCGCACGCAAATCGCGGCCGCCGCGTAGCCCTGATCGCCGATGGCGAAGTCAGTTCGCCCTTCCACGGCGATGGCCTAGGCGGTCGCAATTCCGCGTTTGTACTGGATTGCGTGGAAAGGATCGCCGGCAAAGGAATCGCCGTTTTAAGTGTGGGAACCGATGGAAAGGATGGCTCGAGCCCGGCAGCCGGAGCTGTGGCCAATGGCCAAACACTTGAAAGCGCGCGGGCAGCAGGATTAGATCCCCGAGAGTTCGCGGCGCGCAGCGATTCCTACAGCTTCTTCCACAAACTCGGAGACGACATCGAGACCGGACCCACCGGAAATAATCTCCGCGACCTGCGCATCTTCCTTTCGGAATAAGTGCGGGCTTTCGGAATAAGTGCGGGCTTGCGGAATGATTACGGCGTCACTCCGCTCTGTTGCTGCTGCTCGATTTTCTTCAGTCTCTCGTTCATTTCGGCCAGATTCTGCTCGATTTTATCCAGCCGCTCGACGATCTGCTGGTTTCCAGAGGCCCGCCCGTCCGCGGCCGGCGACGCGGGCCCTGCACTTTCACCGTTTGGCGCCGCCGCGGATTGCCGCTCAGGTTCTTGAGCCTCGCCGGGATTTTTGATTCGAGCAATCTGTCGTTCGATCACCGGACCGCCGCCCGAGGGTATGTCTCCGCTCTTCCGCAAATTCTCCAGTGGCTCGATCGCAGCCGGATCGCCGCGTTCACCCAGTGCGTAGACTGTCGCAAGCCGAATGTCGAAATCTGAATCATTCAACAGCGCGATCAGGCGCGATTCCACCGATTCGTCTTTCTTCGCAATCCGTCCTAGACTGTCAATCGCCGCGGTTCGCAGCCGCATCGGCTTGCCCGGTTCCACCCACTCCAGCAGTTGCCGGGCGGCCTGGTCGTTACCAAGGACGCCCATGGCGCGCAGCGCCGCGCGGCGGATCACGTCGTCCGGAGAGTCAGCCCTGGCCGCATTTTCAAGAGTGATCATCGCGCCTTCGGCCTTGCGCTGGCCCAAGGCCAGCAAAGCCGCGGCACGCACGCGATACATACGGTCTTTGCCGGCAATCTCCGTCAGCCTGGCAGCAAGCGCTGGATCATCGGAGAATTTGCCGAGTTGCTCCACCGCAACCTCGCGCACCCAAGGCTCAGGATCAGTGAGCCCCGGCAGAACCGCTTTCTCGGCCTGCGCTCCGCCCATCCGGCCCAGCGCCGTCAGCGCCTGCACCCGCACTCCCCAAAAATGGTCGCGCGCCGCTGCTTCGCCGAGCGCCGCGATTGCACCGTCGTTTCCTTTCATATCGCCCAGCGCCTGGGTTGCCTCAAGGCGGTCGGGCAGGTCCTCCGCATGCTGCAGTTGATAGATCCACTGCGCCGCCGGCTTGTGAAATTCCACGGTCTTGAGGATCTTGTCGCCTTTATCGAACAAGACCAACAGCGGCTCCGACTCCACAGGAAAAGAAAATGTTTCGTCCGCCTTCGTTACCGCGATGGAGAAGGTCTTTGTACCCGCGGCCGTGGTGACGGCAATTTCCACCGGCGCCTCAAAAAGTCCCACATGCCCGCGCACGTCCTGCGTCTGCTTCACTTCCATGCGCACTTGCTTCGCGCCCGCGTCGTAGGTCGTGCTCACGGCAAAACGTGGCGCGCCGGCGCCATAGATCCATTCGTCGAAGAAGCGGTCCACACTGACATGCGCGGATTCCTCGATTGCTTTGATCAGGTCCGCGGTGGCGACATTTTGCAGGCGATTCACTTCCAGATAATGCTGCAGCGCATGAAAGAAGGTTTCGTCGCCCAGTTCTTCCCTCAGCATCTGCAGCACGAGGCCTGCTTTGCCGTAGATATTTCCCGCGTACTCCATCGAGTTTCGAAACTCGTGCGTCACAATGGGAACGTCAAACAGCCGCCGCTGCCGCCACCACGCCGCTTGCGCGCGCCAGCGCGAATAGGCGGCATTGTCCGCGCCGTAGTGGTGCTCCTCCCAAAGTGTGGCCATAAACGTGGCGAACCCTTCGTTCAGCCACAAATTCGCCCAATCCTTGCAGGTCACCAGATCGCCGAACCACTGATGGCTCATTTCGTGCGAGATCAAACCGTCTGAGCCTTCCAGGGTCTCCTGCGCCAACGCCGGGTGCAGGAGGTTGCGCGCCGTCAGCGTCGTCGCGCTCACATTCTCCATTCCGCCCAGCATGAACTGGTCTACCGCCGTCTGGTCGTACTTGTCCCAGGCGTAAGGCACGCCCAACCGGTCAGAGAAAAAGCCCAGCATCTCGGGAGTGCGCGCAAAGGTCGGCTCGATGCGGCCGGCCTCGCCGCGGGGCACGCGGTAATCCACGGGAATGTTGCGCCAGGTCTTCTTGCTCTCGTCAAATTCGCCCGCCACCAGGGAAATCAGATACGTGGAGATGGGCTGCGATTGACGCCAGCTCCACGTCCTCATGCCCTGACCGGCGTCGACGACGCTTTCGAGTTTGCCATTCGACACGGTCACCCAATCGCGCGGAACCGTAACGATCATCTCCGTGGTCGTGCGATCGTTCGGGTAATCGTAGATGGGAATGTAGTAACGGGTCTCCTCGGCTTCCCCTTGGGTCCAAATCTCCTTTGGCTGCGCCGAATAACTCTTGTTCGGCAAAACGAAATGGAGGCCCTTCTTCGGCGTACCCTGGTAACGAATGATCACCTCATGCTTCTCGCCGGCTTTGCTGGCGCGGCCGAGGTCCACGCGCACCTTTGCCTCGCCGGCCGAAAAGTGCGCATCGTTGCCGTCGAGGCGGGCGCTCAGAATCGTCAATCCCACGGAATCGAAAGCGAGCTCGCGCAAGCCGTCCTTCAACATAGTGAGTGTGTGCGTGACCTGGCCAATCACCTGCCGCTGATCCAAGTCGAATCGCAATTCGATGCGCGCGTTCTGCAGATCGTAGTCGCGGCTGCGGGCAAAGGGCTCGTCCGCGCGAGCCAGCGGCCCGAGCGCCGCTCCCAAAACCAGCAGGAAAAATGAAATGAGGGCGACGCGACCGCGGCGTTTCGTCCGCCGATTCACAAACGATTGACCATTGGTTTCTTTAGCCATTCCGCTCTCCTGAAATCGTCCTCGCCCGCTCAGACGCGCTGTTCGCGCAGGTAGGCGTCTTCTCTGCGAATCCAGTCCTCCCGCCTCGGCGCGAAAAAGTCGATGTCTACAGTATCCTCCAGCGCCACGGCCGAATGCGGGACATTCGCGGGAATATAAAGGATTTCGCCGCCGCGAACGACCACCTCTCGATCGTCAAACACGAATTTCAGCGCTCCCGACAAGATCAGCGAGAATTGCTCGCTCACGTGCCAGTGCCGCGGCACCACCGCACCACGCGTCATGAGCAGGCGCGCGATGGTGGCATTGTCGCCGCTCAACATTTGACGCGAGACCAGCTTATTGAGCTGCTCGCCCTCCAGCTTTTCCCACGAGGTCTTTTGCATCTTCGCTCCTTCGCTATGGCCCCCTTCGCCATCGGGACTGTGATAATCTCCGCATCGTCGCGCGAAAGAGCAATCGCCGTCAATGCCTGCCGCTCCGAATCGATGACCAATTTCTTCGAGAGGGCCAGCCACCTCATCGCCATTGCCGTCCTGGCCTTCGAGATGCCTGTGCCCGTCTACTGGCTTACTCTGCATACCCGAGTCTTCTTCTGGCGCAGACACATCCGCGCGGCCTTTCCCGTGGCGGTGCTGGCAGCCTGGGGTGTTATTGATTTCCTTCTTTATCGCTTCCACCTGGAACTTTTCCGCCGCGGCGGCATGTCCTGGCCGGCACTTGTGGGCACGCTCCTGATCGCCTTCGATGTCTTCACGTTTTGTACATCGGAAGCCGTGATGGGCGGCCGCCGACTGGCAGGACATGCCGAACTGGCCGGCAGCCGCGAATTGATTGCTCGCGGACTCTACGCGCGCGTGCGCCATCCTCGCTACCTCGGTATGATGACGGGCGTGTTCGGCGCTTGTCTCGTCATCGCATTACCGGCTTTGTGGGCGGTGAGTATCCTCTGGTTTCTTCTAGCGCTTCTCGCCATTCGCGCTGAAGAACGCGAACTGCACACTCGCCTGGGCCCGGCCTACGCCGCTTACGCTGACCACGTTCCCGCGCTCCTGCCATTTCGGCTGGGGTCGCGCAGTAAGCAAGCTTCCGGGCGCCGAGAGCATCGCCCTTGACCCAATCCCAAGCGAAACTCCGCGTCGCCTTCCAAGGCGAGCCAGGCGCTTTCAGCGAAGAGGCCGCCGTCAAGCTCCTGGGCGGCGAAATCGAGACCGTACCGCGCCCCACGTTTGAAGCGATGTTTGCGGCCATCGCGGATGGCGCCGCCGACCTCGTTCTGGCCCCGGTCGAGAACAGCCTGGCCGGCTCGGTCTATCGCTGTTATGACTTGCTGCTCGAAAGCAAGCTCAGCATTACCGCCGAAGTGATTCTTCCCATTGCGCACAACTTGATCGGCCCGCCCGGCGCAACCATCGGTCAGGTGCGGTTCGTGCAATCGCACCCCGTGGCTCTGGCGCAATGCACGCGCTTCTTCGAAGCGCATCCCGGAATCACGCGTGCGGCCGCGGAGGACACCGGCGGAAGCGTCCGCGAAGTGGTACGCGCCGGAGATCCCCAGCGCGCGGCCATCGCCAGCCGCCGCGCCGCGGAAATCTATCGCGGCTCTATCCTGCAATCTCATCTCGAAGACCACCGCGAGAACTACACCCGTTTTGTCCTTCTCTCTCCTGAGCCCGGCATGCCCGCGGGAGCCAACAAGATTTCGCTCGTTGTTTTCCTGCTGCACCAACCCGGGGCCCTGCATCAGGCCCTGGAACCGGTCGCGCGAGAAAACATTAATCTGGTGAAGATCGAAAGCCGCCCCATTGTGGGCCATCCCTTCGAGTATTGTTTTTATCTCGATTTGATGGCCTCGCCCCAAGCGCCGGGAACGCAGGCGGCGCTCGAGGAATTGCGCCGCCGCACCAGAGAAGTGCGCATCCTCGGCAGTTACGTCGCCGCGCCGTCCCCCACAACTTCATAGGGCGCATTTACAATACATACAGCGCACTTTCTGGGTGGTTTGCCCTTTCCTGCCCGCCGCGTATAATCTTCAGACTGCTGCGTCCTCGGCGCCCGTATGCGTGCGTCCAAAGAGCGCCGCGACAGGATCACCGATCGGCGCGATTCCATGACTTCCGCTTTCCTGCAATGCATCGAGAAAGGCTGCGAAGGGCGCTACCCGCTCGACAGTAAAGAGCATCAGTGCCCGGGATGTGGCGGTCTGCTCGACGTCCAATACGATTTCTCGCGCCTCGATCGGCATTCGGTGTTCAAACTTTGGCAACAGCGCAAAATGAACAGCGCCATCATCGACCAGAGCGGCGTGTGGCGTTTCCGGGAGCTTTTGCCTTTCGTGCCTGCTGGTGCCGAGGTGGTGAGCCTCTCCGAGGGCCGCACGCCACTTGTCGAAGTGAACCGCACCGGAGATTGGGCGGGCGTGCGGCTTTCCATCAAACATCAAGGCAATAATCCCACAGGTTCGTTCAAAGATTTGGGCATGACCGCCTGCATCACGCAGGCCGCCATTCTCGGCAGCCGCGTCACGGCTTGCGCCTCCACCGGCAATACCTCCGCTTCCATGGCGGCCTACGCTGCGCGCGCGGGGATGAAAGCAGTGGTGTTTGTTCCCTTCGGGAAAATTTCTACCGCCAAGCTGGCACAAGCTCTCGAATTTGGCGCCGTGGTCATCGAGATGGGCGAAAACTTCGATCAGGCTTTCCGAATGCTTCGCGAACTCACCGACGAGCTGGGCCTCTACCTGGTGAATTCCTTGAACCCATTTCGTCTGGAAGGCCAGAAAACCATCGTCTTCGAAATCCTCGAGCAACGCGATTGGCGCGTACCGGATTACCTGGTTCTCCCCGGCGGAAATTTGGGAAACGTCTCCGCGGTCGGAAAAGGCTTGCTGGAACTCCGGCAGCTCGGGCTCATCGATAAACTGCCGCGCCTGGTGGTCGTTCAAGCCGAGGGGGCCAGCCCGTTTTACACCATGATCGCCGCGGGCGCGGACGAGATCATTCCTGTTCAGCCGCGCACCGAGGCCTCCGCCATTCGCATTGGCAATCCCGTGAACTGGAAGAAAGCTCTTCGCGCCCTTCGTTCAACCGAGGGCCTGTGCGAGGCCGTTACTGACGAACAGATTTTCGAGGCGAAGGCCGCCTTGGCGAAAGATGGCGTGGGCTGCGAGCCAGCATCCGCAGCTTCGGTCGCGGGCATTCACAAATTGGTTCGCTCCGGCAAAGTGGCGGATGGCGCGGACGTCGTCGCCGTGCTCACCGGTCACCAGCTCAAGGACCCGGAGATCAGCATCAAGCGGCGCAGCGAGCGGGAGTTAGCTCAGCAGAGACTGCATGTTGAGGCCGACATCCACAAATTGCGGGCGGCCCTGGAAAGCGTAATGCTGCAATCAGCCTGAGTGCCCGGCGGCGAGAGTCACATCCGGCTGGGATCGCCCCGGGCGATTCCGCCTCAGGCTGATGAGCTGGGATCTGTCTGGGGATTTCGCCTCACAAACAACAGCAGTGCAACCAGGAAAGCTATTCTCGCCACGTGAAGCTGCCCAGGTCCTGGGCGTTAGCTATCCCACGCTCAAGCAGTGGATCTACAAGGGCAAGATCCGCACCGTCAAGACCGCCGGCGGCCACCATCGCATCCCGGAACAGCAGATCGACAAATTCCTGTACCGCGCCGGGGAAACCGGCGACGTCCGCGAGCGCCGCAGCAACTTCCGCAGGATCAGCGGGAGAAATCAGCTTATCGGCCGCGTCACTGACATCAAGACCATGGGGCTGATGGCTCAGGTGACGCTCTCCATCGGCGGTCAGCACATCACTTCCATTATCACCGCAGATGCTGTTCGCGAGATGCGTCTGCAGAAGGGCCAAACGGTTGCCGCACTGATCAAGTCCACCGAAGTGATGATCCTCCGCGTGTGAGCCGTTCATTTCTGCTCCGTTGTCGATCCGTTTTTCCCGGCCCTTCGCTTGATTCGGGCGCGCCCCTGCTCGAGATCTTTATCCTGCGCGGGCGCCTGTTGACCTTCACGGTTCTCGAGAATTTTGTCTTGCGCGGGCGCCTGTTGACGTTCACGGTTCACGGGCGTGCTCACCCGTTGTCACGGGGCATGAGTTGGTCTACCTTCGAATCTCGGAGGCAATCTCATGCAATCGAGAAGATGGTTCTGTGCCTGTGCCCTGGGAATCTTTGCGACGAGCGGAAACTTTGCGCTCGCGCAGGGCCGCGGGAATGGGCATGGCAAGGAGCGCGGACACGGTCATGATAACGATGGCGATGATCGAGACGGCTCCTATAGCGATCACGACCGGGATGAGATGCACCACTGGTACGAAGAACATCGCGCCGGTTTGCCTCCCGGACTCGCCAAAAGGGATCAATTGCCCCCCGGTCTTGAGAGGCAACTCGTTCGTCGCGGAACGCTCCCGCCCGGATTGCAGAAGCGCATCCAGCCCTGCCCGCCGGACCTCGAACGACGATTGCCTCCTCCGCCTCCCGATTGCGCCCACGTCGTCATTGGCGCCCACATTGTGCTGCTGAACCGGCGGACCAATGTGGTTCTGGACATCTTTCATTTCGAACTCTAACCATTTTGAACTGTAACACCCCGAGGAATCGTCCTTCGGACTGCTGGATCCCTGCCGACGGGCCGCATTCAGCCATCGTCCTGCCTTGAATTCCGCGGACGCGATGCGGCAGCTATTGCCTCGGCAAGTCATTCTGTGCTAATAGCCTGTAAATGGGCTCCAAATGGATCCGCTCCGGAGGGGTTATATGAAGTTTAAGTCCGCAGCCTGCTTAGCTTTAATCTTGGCGTTTGCGCTGGCAGGCGTCCCACTCTTGGCACATCACGGAACAGGGGTGGCATACGACACGGAGAAGACGGTTACGCTGAAGGGAACCGTAACCGAATGGATTTGGGCCAACCCCCACTGCGGCATTCTGTTCGACGTGACCGATGAGAAGGGTAACGTGGAGCATTGGGGCGCCGAACTCGGCAATCCTCACGCGCTCTCCATGTCCGGCTTGAGCAAGGACATCCTGAAGCCAGGCGACAAGATCACCATCTCCGGCCACCTCGCCAAGTCCGGCGCGCCACGCATCGTGCTTCGGGAATTTACGACCGCCGATGGCCGAACCCTGCCGGAAAAGGGTCATAAAGGAAATGGCGCCAAACTGACCGACGAGCCTGGCCAGTAATCGGCCGCGCCCGGCGAGCGTCTGAATCACAAGGGAGTTGCAAAATGCGAAATCGCTTCATCGATTTGCTCGCGATCCTCGCGATGGTGCTGGCGTTCTCAGCCGTCACATTCGCCCAGACCTACGGTACCAAGGGATATTCCCCGGGAGCGTGGAAACCGGAGGAATTGCCGAAGGATTTATCGAAGCCCAAGCCCTACAACTCACACGACCTTGCAGGCGTTTGGTCCTCGCCCACCAGGGAGGGCTATTTCGAAAGGCATGCCCTTAACGACAAGTGGTTGGACATAAAAGATAAGAGCATTCCAGACCAAATGAGGTCCCAAACCTATCCGCCTCCCATGACCGAATGGGCGAAAGGCAAGTTTGAAGCCACAAAGCCCAGTTATGGCCCCCGATCCGTTCCTCCAGGGTTGGGCAATGACGATGTTTCCACCTGCGATCCAATGGGCTATCCGCGCGACCTCTACGAGGCAAATCTGCGGCCCTTCGAGATCGTTCAGGCTTCAGACAGAGTCTTAATACACATGCAGTACCACGACATATGGCGGACCATCTGGACCGATGGCCGACAACTCCCCAAGGACGCCGATGCCGCTTGGATGGGATATTCAGTGGGCAAATGGGAGGGCGACACGTTCGTCATTACGTCGACTGGTTACGACGACAGGACTTGGCTCGATCACTTCGGCAATCCGCATAGCGATCAAATGGTCCTCGTGGAGCGCTGGCGCCATCCTGATGCCGACACGTTGAAGCTGGACATGACCATTACCGATCCCAAGGCGTATACGGCGCCGTGGGTCGGAGAGACGGTCACATTTGTACGGGCGAAAGCGGCCATCTTTGAGGAACTCTGCGTCCCCTCCGAAGAGGAACACTTCAACGATAAGATCAGGGATGCCGCTGTTGGAACGGCAAAACCCTGAATTGATCTTCGAGAATTAGACTCAGGCAAGACGACAAAGCGCAATTCGAGCACCGCCCGCCGCGGGATTGCTAACGTTGCCCGAATGCGAAAATGTTCTACGTGGGCACCGTCTTCACGAAGCAGTCTCTTCGCAGCCTTCCATAGCAATGTGCTTTCTGCGAAACTCTATTTGTTCATGCTACCGCTCGAAGGCGTCAAAATTGTCTCCGTGGAGCAAGCGGTAGCGGCCCCATTAGCCTCACGCCAATTGGCGGACTTTGGCGCCCGGGTCATTAAGATCGAGCGTCCCGAAGGGGGCGACTTCGCCCGTGCCTACGACCACAAAGTGCGCGGAATGTCGAGCTGGTTCGTTTGGCTCAATCGGTCAAAGCAGAGTCTCACCCTGGACCTCAAGAGCCCGGAAGCCGCAGAGATCGTAAGGAAACTGACGGCAGACACCGACGTTTTCATACACAATCTGGCGCCGGGCGCTGCCGACCGAGCGGGCTTGAAAAGCGAAGTCATGCTCTCTCGGAATCACAGGCTCATTGTATGTGAGATAAGTGGCTACGGATCGGACGGTCCTTATCAAGATAAGAAGGCTTACGACCTTTTGGTGCAGTTCGAGACGGGTTTGGTTTCCATCACCGGAACATCAGAAACGCCCTGCAAGGCCGGGATTTCGGTGGCGGACATAGCGGCCGGCGTGTATGCCTTCAGCGGGATCCTGATGGCCCTATACAGGCGGGAAAGGACCGGCCGAGGAGGCCTCGTGCAGGTGTCATTGTTCGATGCCCTCAGCGAATGGGTCTTGCCTGCGGCCTATTACGGGGTATACGGCGGCTCGGCCCCCTCACGAAGCGGCGCAGAACATGCGTCCATCGCCCCGTATGGGCCTTACCTCACCGGAGACGGCAAGCAGATCAATATCGGGATTCAAAACGAACGAGAATGGCGGCAATTTTGTGCGCTGGTGCTGTTGAGGCCGGAAGTCGCGGCGGATCCGCGTTTCGATAGCAACTCACGGCGCTCGGACAATCGACAAGCACTGCGGATCCTGATTTCCGAGATTTTCGGCGCTCTGACGCTGGACCAGATTGTGGAGCGGCTAGAACGAGCGGGTACCGCTCACTCGCGAATGAATTCGGTGCAGGAACTTCTGGCTCACCCGCAGCATACGGCGAGGGGACGCCGGCGAAATGTTCCTTCCCCGGTCGGGCCGTTGCCGGCCCTTGCGCCGCCAGTTTTCCTGGACGGCGTAGAGCCTCGCATGGAGGCGATTCCGGCGCTGGGCCAAGATACAGACGCAATCCTCACGGAACTCGGATACACGCCGCAGCAGATTCAGCGCTTGCGCCAGCAGGGAGTGGTCTGAAAGACGAGCCGGCTTTTATCAGTTTCGGAAAAAACTTGCGCCAGATACTGGTTCGCCCACAAGCTGCGGTTCCGTGGCTCCCGAAGCTTATCCGGGCAAAGTCGCGCAAGCGAGGCGGTGCATGGTGGGAATAAGACGCGAACCCATTTCTTCCTTGGGCAAGAAAGCATTGGCGCCGCAGCGGTCGGAAATCTGCTGATAAGAGTTGCTGGGTATCGCCGTAACAAGTATGACGATGACCTGGGGCCACCTCTCACGAATGGCAGAAGTAGCCTCCAGGCCGTTCATTAGAGGCATGGCAATATCCATGAGAATCAGGTCGGGCTGCAGATGCGCGGTTAAGCTGATGGCCTGAAGGCCGTCGCAGGCTTCTCCGACGACTCGAATTTGCAGGTCGCCCTCGAGGAGATCCCGAACAGCCGCACGGAACTCCTGGTTATCGTCGACAACCAGAACCCTGATCATTGCTGATCTGGACCCTAAATGATTTGGTGGACCGGCACCCCGTTGCTCGATCATTCGATGCTCAAGGCCTTGTTAAAGGCACCGCGAGTGGGGCAAAGCCGGAACCCATGGCTACCCGCGTGGAGCATGGCTACGCCTCTCTGTTGTCACCTCGACAGGCACGCTCGAATCCGATGCAGCACGATGGCCTTCGCGTCCAGCCACGGTTCAACTCATCTGGCTGAGACCTCTTCCGAAGTAAAGAGTGGCGGGAGTTTGGTTGTCCCAGCCCACATTGCAAAATGGAATCGACCACCTCTGGACTTTGGCAGGCTCGAGCACAGGTTTTCCCAGGGCTGGGCTGGAGAGGCAATAGGTACCTTCGTGCGTGCCGATCCAGATAAGGTTACGGTCCCATTCGATAAAGACGTTCTCCGTGGTTCCGCGCCACCAACTTTCATATTTATCCATCTCGCCATCGCGCGGCGGAACGAACCAGGCGACTTCTTTGGGAGCGGTGGGATCGGAGATATCGAAAATGCGGATCCCTGCATTGAACCAGGTCATCGCGACGATATTTGGCTTGGCGGCGCCGGGCTGCAACCAGCAATGGGTGTTATGCGAGCCGAAGCGCCCGCGCGCGAAGCAGAAATCCGTGTAGGGAGCATCGGGCGGAGCCGCGGGGCGAGGAAAGAAGCCGATAATTTTTGGATTTCGCGGATCTTTTACGTCGATGACGTAAGGGGTATGGTAATTCTCACGGCAGTCGGCTTCCACGGACTCATGCGCGGCGACGACTATATTTTGTAGCCGCGGATGGGCCGCATCGGCAGTTATGGGCAGGCAGGTGTGAAACGGGATGGTGCCGAAGGTATCGAATTCGTACTGCACGTGCCCATAGGGCTTGGGGTGCTTGATATCAGATAGATCCATAACGTACATTCCGAACGCGCCAAAACCGCCATAGCCTACGGTACCACCGTCCTCCACGCGCTTGGGGACGGTGATGGCGCCGTGGTTGCCGGTCCAGGAAGTGTGGTCACCCGCAAACCGATACTTTTTGTATTCTTCTTCCTCGCCTAACCGTTGCCCCGGCACCCACCAGCGCGAGACCTCTTTGACGTTGGCGGGATCGGACATATCGACAATCATCAAAGCGTTGCTATAGGGCCGCTCGAGATTCTCCAGGCGCAACTGGTCATCCCAGCCGCAATCGAGATAAGCGTACTGGCCACCATCGTAAAAATTGTGATGAGTGCCATTTCCCTTCGCGCCGGTGTTGTATTCCTGCAGGAGGATGGGCTTGTGCGGGTCCGTGACGTCGTAGGTGCGAATGCCCCGGAGGCCCTTGTACGCGAGTATTTTGTCCCGCAATTCCTTGTCGTATTGGCCGTGCGGATATTCGGGAACCTCCATTGTGAGCGGCTGCGCCGCGGTGACCATCATGATCCATTTCTTGAGTTTGGTGTTGTAAGCGACAGCGCCGAAGGAACTCTGGGTGACGCCCTTGTTCAAGACAGTAGGATTCTTGGCGTCGCTAATATCCACAAAACCGGCGCCGCCTGGCAACAATCTCTGCTTGCCTCGCGCCCACATGACGCACAGCGGCTCGCCACCCGTAATCGTGGTACCCGAGAGATGAGCGTGAATCTCCATATTGTGGATGTACGGTTTGCGATCCAGATAGGTGAGCGAGCCCATCGGAAGGGGAATTTCGGGCGGTTCATTGGAGGTATAAAGGCCGGAAACCTGTGCGCCAGCACCCCGCACGCCTGTAAGGCCCACTGCAGCGGCGCCCAGAGCGGCTCCAGCTACATTCTTCAGTAGTGACCTCCGGCTCAGCCCCATAGTCTTGTCCGATCCCTCAAGCTTACCTGCGAAAAATTCGGAATCTTGGCGAGATTGGGACATAAATCACCTCTTTTTGGATTCGAGATCGCCCGGTAGAAACGTCGTATTCGCCTCAGCTTTGCAGCGCCAGACGTTGCTTGCCCCATTTGTGCTTACGAAGGGCATTTATCACAACAGCGGAGACGCTGTCAAAGAAAATGGACCGCGTCTCTGGCGCGGGCGGGCACCTCTTCACCCTTAGCCATGCTTGGTCTGCGGTCTTGGCGGCGACCAGAACGAAGCATTGGCGCATTCCAAGCCGCAGCCGAGCGTCCTTGGGATCAGGTTAGCGATCGTTCTGCCTGCACTTCTTCTGAGTTTTTCCATCTCATGAGTGGGTTCCTCGAAGCTGGTCAAAAAGGACTTTGCTCATGCTCACGATCCTGCTCATTATTCTTCTCTTGGCGCTCCGTGGGAGTGCTGCCGACTTGGCCTTATAGCCATGCGTGGGGTTATTACCCGAGCGGTGGATTGGGAACCAAGCAAGCGTGCTCGTCCGCTAGGTTAGGTGACACATTCTGTGCATTTGCGGAGATGCTTACCGCAGCAGGAACTGCCGCCCTGATGCGAGGCTAGGTCTAGCGCGAAGCGCTGGTGGGTTTGGGCACCGCCGGAGCCGGTTTGGCAAACTTCGTTCCGTCGATGGGCACATTGGCCTGCACCGAACTCAGCTCCGTGGTCGACTGCCCGTCCACCCAGGTCACCGTCCAGTGAAACGGCACCTTCACTCCC
>WNGL01003370.1_pt1 | contig 19192 bp, 14 predicted proteins | sample 5400591 | NCBI WGS metagenome assembly WNGL01 (sample SAMN13153377, study PRJNA577476) | soil metagenome | isolation source: 80 cm soil or saprolite under Garry oak tree replicate 1 | place: USA:California | collected 2016-06-15 | reverse complement strand
GAACGCGGCTTCGCACAGCCACACGCTGCCGTGCGGCCAGCGGCCATGCTGCAGGACGTAGGGCAGATGACCGTGGAGCGTGAGCACGAAATCCATCGGGGAGCCTTTAGCGACGGGCGTTCACGCCTCGTCCACCCTTGCCACGGGCGGACCGCTTGCGGGGCGCGCGTTCGCCCTTGTCGGCTGCGGATGTCTCAGGAATGAGGCGCGCCGCCGCCGCGCGGCGATAGACCGCCGCATACAGCTCGGAAGGCTGGCGCCAGGAGAAGTCCTTGCGCATCGCGCCGCGTGCCAGCTCGCTGAACCAGGCGCGATCCTGAAAAAGCGTCACGGCGCGCTGCACGGCATGGTCGAACGCTTCGGGACTGTAGGCATCATAGAGAATGCCGGTGACCCCGTCTTCGATCGTATCGGCGAGCCCGCCGACCCGACGCGCCACCGGGAGCGCGCCGTACAGCTGCGCACGCATCTGCGTCAAGCCGCACGGCTCGTACAGCGACGGCATCATGAGAAAGTCGGCTCCGGCGAGCAGATGATGCTCGAGAGTGTCGGTAAACGCCGTGTTCACGCCGACCCGCTGGGGGAAGCGAGCGGCGAGCTCGCGCAGCGCCGTTTCGAACTGCGCTTCACCGGCACCCAGGAAGATGAATTGCGCGTCGAGCAACCGCAGCGATTGTGAGGCGACGATCTGATCGAGGCCCTTCTGCGCGACCAGGCGCGCGCTCATGCCGAACAACGGCACGTCGGCGCGGCGTGGCAGGCCCCATGCTTCCTGGAGGGTCGCCTTGCAGCGCGCTTTACCCGACATGTCGTCCGCGGTGAAGCGGGCGACGATGTCGGGGTCGTCGGCGGGATTCCACTTGTCGACGTCGATACCGTTGCGGATCCCCACGAGCCGATCACCCAGCTGCCGGAAACTGTGCTGGAGGCCGAAGCCGCCGACGTCCGTCAACAGCTCGAACGCGTGCGTCGGGCTCACCGTCGTCACCATGTCGGCGTAGTGCAACCCGCCCTTCAGGTAATTGAGTCGGCCGTACCACTCCATGTATTCGGGCGACCACATATCGTCGGGGAGACCGATTTGTTTGAGCACCTCGAATGGATACACGCCCTGGAAGCCGCCGTTATGCACGGTCAACACGCAGGGCAGGCGCTGCAAATCGGGCTCATCGCGATACACACGGCGCAGAAATACCGGCACCAGCGCGGCGTGCCAGTCGTGCGCGTGCAGGATCAGATTGCCTTCGCCGATCCGCCGCGCGATCTCGATCGCCGCCGAGGCGAACAGCGCGAAACGCTGCGGGTTGTCTGGGTAGTCGCCCTTCGCGTCGCCATAGATGCCAGGCCGATCGAACGATGGGTTGTGCTCGAGGAACATCGTCTTCGGATAGTCGTCACCCACCTGGTGCCAGCAACGCACTTCCTGACGCCGCCCGCCGGCCTCCACGGTGAAGGGATCGGTCAGCGGCTCGATTTTCCCGGCGTGGGCACGTGCTTCGCGATACAGCGGCAGGACGACGTGGCTCTCCGTCCCGCTCCCCGCCTGATAATCGGCGAGGCCGGCAACCGCCTGGCCCAGGCCGCCCGTGCGGGCGTACGGCCACAATTCGGCGGTGAGGTGGAGAACCCGGGTCGTCAACGAACCCCTCGTTTGCTACAGTGGTGGAGCGCCGGGACTGGCTTCGCCGGCCGCTGCGGGAACGTAGTACTGTGTGACGTACGCCTGGAGCATCCGGCGCGTGGTGAAGCGTTCCACCGCGACCGCCAGCGCTCCTTTCATCATATGTACCCACTCCACGGAATGCTGGCCAGGGAGTCGATCGTAATACATCGGCACGACCTTGTCTTCGAGCAGGCTAAAGAGATGCTCCATGTCCTGTTGGTCCTGGTCACCGTCCGACGCAAGCGGTATCGCCCAACCGTTCTCGCCGGTGTATCCCTCGGCCCACCAGCCGTCCAACGTTCCCAGCTGCGGCACCCCGTTCAGCGCCGCCTTCATGCCGCTCGTGCCACACGCCTCGAGGGGCACGCGGGGCAGATTGAGCCAGAGGTCAACACCGGCGACCAGGCGATGGGCCAGGTGGAGCTCGTAGTCCTCCAGGAAGGCGATCCTGCCCTCGAAGCTGGGATCCTGCGCCGCCATGAACACCTGCTGCAGCACGCGCTTGCCGGGGTCGTCGGCTGGATGCGCCTTGCCCGAGAAGATGATCTGGACGGGACGCTGCGCGTCGGTCAAGAGGCGCCGCAGCCGATCCCGATCGCGGAGGAGCAGGTCGGCGCGTTTGTAGGTCGCGAACCGCCGGGCGAAACCGATGGTGAGGACGGCGGGCGAAAGGAGCGCACCGGATGGTGCCAGCTTCGCCGAATCCTTCCATTTGTCGCGCCAGCGGTTGCGAGCTTCCTCACGGATGTAATGAAACAGCAGATGGCGGAGGCTGTCGTGGACGGCCCACAGCCGGTCGTCATCGGCGGCGCGCACCGCGGCGACGACGGCAGCCGGTTCAGCGTCGACTTCCCAGTCCGATCCGAGGGATTTGGCAAGCAGATCTCGAATCGGCCGCGCCATCCAGGTGCTGAGGTGCACGCCATTCGTCACGTGGCCGATCGGGACGTCCGCGGCCGGCTTGTTGCCCCACATCCAGCGCCAGATACGACGTGATTCTTCGCGGTGTCGAGCCGACACGGCGTTCACGCGGCCGCCGAGCCGCAGCGACAATACGGTCATCTCGAAGCGTCGATCATCCGTGTCCGGTTTTCCGAGCGCCATGAACTGGTCGCGGGTGAGACCCATCGTATTCCAGAACGGCCCCGTCACTTGTTCGAGCTGCTCGGTGGTAAAGACGTCGTGCCCCGCGGCCACCGGCGTGTGCGTCGTGAACACGCTCGTCCCGCGGATCTGCGCCTCCGCCTGCGCCGGGGTAAGTCCCGTTCCGGTCAGCTCGCGCATGCGCTCGATGAACATGAAAGCCGCGTGCCCCTCGTTCGCGTGCCAGACCTCCGGCTGAATGCCGAGGGCACGCAAGACGCGCACGCCGCCGACCCCTAGCACCCACTCCTGCCGCACCCGCCATTCCGCCGCGCTGGTGTACAGGCGCGCGGTCAACTGGCGGTCGTCGCCATGATTCGACTCGAGGTCAGTATCGAGCAGGTAGACCGGAACCCGGCCTACCATGACGCGCCAGGCGCCGACCTGGACCTCGCGGCCGGAGATAGTCACCGCGACCACGCAGGGCTTGCCGTCGGCGCCGATGACCCGGAAGACGGGGTTCATCGTGGGATCGACGGGATCACTGGAATCGCGCTGCCATCCATCCAGGCCGATCAGTTGATCGAAATAGCCGCCGTGATAGTAGAGGCCGACGCCGATGAGCGGGACGCCCAGGTCGGACGCCTCCTTGCAATGGTCGCCGGCGAGCACGCCGAGGCCGCCGGAGTAGATCGGCAGTGAGCGGTGCAGGGCGAATTCCGCGGAGAAGTACGCGATCGGCCGTTTCAATAGCTCGGGATAGCTGCCGGCAAACCAGGTCCCGTTTTTCTGCGTGAGCAGCTCGAACCGCCGCACCACGCGATCGTAGCGCTCGACGGAAATCGGATCCTCGGCGTGTTCCGCGAGACGATCCGGCGAGACCTGCCGCAGAAACTGCACGGCGTTGTGCCGTGTGGCTTCCCACAAGCGGCGGTCGATGCGGTGGAACAGCTCCCGCGCGTCCAGCTGCCAGCTCCACCAGAGATTCTGACTGATGTCCGCCAGCATCCCGATGCGTTCCGGGAGATGGTTCGGCGTGTCAGGGGGAGTCGGAGCGGACGCGCGGGCGGGAGGGGCCGCGGGAGCGGCCGGCGGAGACGGCTCGGATGGTGGCATCGGGTGAGACATATCTAATGGAAGAGATTGTAAGGCTCCAGTCAGGGCCGCAACCTTTTTCCGCCGCGCTGCGTCCAACGTGGTATCCTGGCCCAAGTGACCACCATGCCGAGACTCACCGTCCTGCTCGCCGTGCTGTGTGCCCCTTCCTTAATAGCGCAGAACATTCATCCCACTCCGGCACCGGAGGTCACCGCGGTCCCGCTGCGGGAGGAGATCCATCTCGATGGCAAGCTGAACGAGGCGGTGTGGCAAACGGCGCCCATCGCGACCGGCTTCCGCCAGAATCAGCCGCACGAGGGGCAGCCGGCGACGCAGCGGACCGAGGTCCGGTTCGCCTTCGATGATGCGGCCATCTATGTGGGCGCACGGATGTACGATGACTCCGGCGCGCGTGGCGTTCGTACCAGGCTCGTCCGACGCGATGCCGACCTGGCCTCTGACTACTTCGAAGTCATTTTCGATACGTATCACGATCACATCGGCCGGCTCTTCTTCACCGTGAACCCGTCCGGCGTCAAACAGGACGCGAACGGCCTCGGCGGCGGCGGCGATCCGTCGTGGGACCCGGTATGGGAGGTGCAGACGAACATCGATTCGCTCGGCTGGACGGCGGAGCTGCGGATTCCGTTCTCGCAGCTGCGGTATCCCTCGACCGGCGAGGAGCAGACCTGGGGACTGCAGATGTGGCGGCAAGAGAATCGCCTGAATGAGCTGTCGCAATGGAGCTGGTGGGGTCTGCAGGAGACGGGCGGCCCACCGCGCTTCGGCCATCTGCATGGTCTCGTGATCCATCACGCCCCAGGACGGGCGGAGGTGCTGCCCTATCTGGTCGGCCGTAACTCTAACATTCCAGGCGACCGGACCGATCCGTTTTTCAATCCCCATGCGGTCGACGGGCGGGTCGGCGGTGACGCGACGCTGCGCGTCACATCGAATCTCACGCTCAATGCCACCGTGAATCCGGACTTCGGTCAGGTCGAAGTCGATCCCGCCGTCGTGAACCTCTCGGCGTTCGAGACCTTTTTCGACGAGAAGCGGCCCTTCTTCGTCGCGGGCGCCGGATATTTCGGCCTCGGTGGGATCAACTGCTTCTTCTGCTCCAACGTGTCGAGTCTCACCATGCTCTTCACGCGTCGCATCGGCCGGCCGCCGCAGATCTCGCCGTTCCGGAGCGGCCTCGCGACTCCTGTCGACTATGCGGACATGCCGGAGAACTCGACGATCCTCGGTGCCGCCAAGCTCACGGGCCGGACTCGCACCGGGTGGTCGATCGGTACGCTCGACGCCGTCACGCGACGCGAAACCGCGCCGGTGCAGTTCGATGACTCCACGCGCGGACAGTTCACTGTCGAGCCGGCCACAAACTACTTCGCGTCGCGCGTGGCTAAGGATCTGCGTGGAGGAGCGACGCAGGTGCGCGCGATGGCGACGTCCGTGTACCGCGATCTTGGCGACCCATACCTCGCCAGCCGTCTCACGCACCACTCCGAAGCGTTCGGGCTGGCGACCGACAGCTGGTGGAGCAAGCGCACCTACCGGCTCATGACGCAGCTCGCGGGCTCGCACATCTCGGGCGATACGGCGGCGCTGCGGCGCGTCCGCTTCGGATCGGCGCACTACTTCCAGCGACCCGACCGCTCTGATCCCGCCGATGCTCAGGCCCCCCGCACCGGCATGGCGGGGCTCGGCGGATACGCACGCCTCTCCAAGGAAGCGGGGCATTGGTTGTGGGAGGTGTCCACGAACTTCCGGACTCCGGCGTACAACAACAACGACATCGCGTTCTTCTCGCGAGCCGACTATTGGTGGATGCAGGCCAACATCTTCCCGATCTGGACCAAGCCGACCAAGTGGTATCGACAGCTGTTTCTCATCGGCGGTGGGCAGCAGCAGTACAACTTCGACGGCGATCTCACCGATCGCCAAGTCCAGGTGTACGGCCAGATCGAGACGCTGGGCTACTGGAACCTGAGCACATTCTGGATTCGCCGTCCGCAGGTGTTCGATGACCGGCTGACGCGCGGCGGGCCAGTCGTGAAACGCCCGTCGAACGACTTCTGGTACCTGAACATCAACAGCGATTCGCGCAAACGGATCGTGGCGCGGCTCAACGGCTCCTACGGTTGCAACAGCGACAGGGATTGCGGTAATTCGACGAGCCTATCGCTCGAGCTCAAGCCGCGCTCGAACGTCTCCGTCTCGTTGGGCCCCTCATACGATCACACCGTGACCGGCATGCAGTTCGTCGGCTCGTATGCCGATCCCACCGCGACCAACTTCTTCGGGACGCGCTACGTGTTCGCGCATCTCGCGCAGAACACGATCTCGATGAATACGCGCCTCAACGTCACCTTCACGCCGACCATGACGCTCGAGCTCTTCGTGCAACCGCTCATCGTGTCCGGTGCGTTCTCGCGCTACAACGTTTTCGCCGCGCCGCGTTCGGTGCGACGGCTGGCGTATGGCCGGGACTTCGGAACGGTCGTCATCACGCCGGCGACGAAGCCGGCCATCGATCCGGCCACGATTCAACTCGATGCCGACACGCTGGGCGGTGGGGCTCCCACGTACACGTTCACTGACCCGACGTTTACGTTCCGCTCGCTGCGCGGCAACGCTGTGCTGCGCTGGGAGTACCGCCCCGGGTCGACCCTGTTCGTCGTCTGGACCCGCAGCAGCCGGATTCCCGACCTGCCGCGCGGCAACATCCAGTTCGGCGACGACGCGAGCGCCCTGTTTCAGGGGCCGTCGGAGAACATCTTCCTCGTCAAAATGACGTACTGGCTGGGCTTCTAGACTCGGGTTCCGGGTCCAACGCGCCGCGGCTAACTTAGCGGCGCATGCGTTTGGCCTGCATCGCCATCGTCATCGGCGGGGTCGCCAAGCTCGTCGCGCAGACCCCCTACCAGATCGGGCCGCCCGCGTCGTGGGTGAAGGTCCGGGAGCCGGTGCTCTCGGCGCCGCACCTGGCGACGGAGGGCACCGAGACGCTGCTCTCCGATCGCCAGGAGGCGGTTCGCAGCTCCGGCGTCGAGCAATACTGGCATGTCGCCTACCGCGTGCTCGACGAGGGCGCGGTCCAGCAGAACTCGCAGCTCGAGATCGTCTTCGATTCCTCCTACCAGCGGCTCGTCCTCCATTCCGTGCGGTTGCGGCGCGGCGATCGGGTCATCGACCAGCTCAGGCCCGGTCGCGTGCGCGTGGCGCAGCGCGAAACAGAGCTGGAAGATCAGATCTACGACGCCTCACTCTCCGTGGTCGTGCTCCTCGAGGACGTGCGCCGCGGCGACGTCATCGAGTACAGCTTCACGCGGCGCGGCACCAATCCGGTGTTCGGCAGCCACTACACGGCGCAGCCCTCGCTGCAGGACGACGTCCCGGTGATGCAGCGGTACTTCCGGCTGCTGTGGCCGGCGGGCCGTCCCTTGTTCATCCACCCGCTGCAGAGCGAGCTGCAGCCAACGATTACGACCGCCGGCTCGGTGACTGAATACGAATGGTCGGCGCGCAACGTGCCGGCCCAGATCCCGGAACCCAATGTGCCGAGCTGGTATAACCCATACGCCGCCGTCCAATTGAGCGATTTCGCGAGCTGGGCGGCGGTCGCCGCGTGGGGCGACTCACTGTTTCCCGATGCCGAGATACCCGCCACGTTGCAGTCCACGATCGAGCACATCCGCGCGTCATCGGAATCGCCCGAACGTCGCACCCTGGCGGCGCTGCGCTTCGTCCAGGACGAGATCCGCTATCTCGGCGTGGAGATCGGCGTCAACTCCCACCGCCCCTATCTCCCCGCGACGGTGATGCGCCGCCGCTACGGTGATTGCAAGGACAAGACGCTGCTCCTCGTCACGATGTTGCGCGCGCTCGGTATCACCGCCCGGCCGGCGCTCGTCAGCACGACGTACCGCGAGCACGTCGCGGGTTTCCACCCGACCGCCACCGTGTTCGATCACGCCCTCGTGCAGCTCGAGCTCGGTGGCCGGTACTATTGGATCGATCCGACGGAACTGTACCAGCGCGGCGGTCTCCGCGACGTCGCCGCCTGGTTCGGCAGCGCGCTGGTGCTCGGCGGCGGCAGCGACTCGCTCGTGCCGATGGAGGGGATGGGGAGCCCCGAGCCGACCACCGACGTTGCCGTGACCTTTTCCCTCGGTGATCGTCGCGATTCGGCGACCATGCATGTGGTGACCGAATACCGCGGGGCCAGCGCCAATGATACCCGTGCCTGGATCGCCGCTCGATCACCGAAAGAGCTGCGGCAGCAATACACGAATTTTTACTCGGAGCTCTATCCCTCCATCCGGTCCGATGAGCAGCCGAGCGTGGATGACAATGAGACCGACAACGTCATACGTACTGTCGAGCGCTATACCATTCCGGACTTCTGGGCTGGTGGCACCGCGGAGCATCCCACCGGGAAGTTCGAGCCTCTGGAGCTCTCCCTGGCGGTGCCGCGAGCGACCGCGGCAGACCGGAAGATGCCCCTCGCCGTGCGACAAAACGCACACATTCGCTATGTGATCAATGCGGAAAGCCCGGGCGGATGGAATATCCGTCCCCGGGAAGAGCACATCACGACGCCCGCCGCACGGTTCTCGCGCCGGCTGAGCGTGGCGGGCGACGTGTTCAAGCTGGAGTGGGAGTACGAGACGCTCGCCGACCATGTCATGCCCGCAGGCGCCGCCGAGTATGTCAAACAGATGGCCCGGGCGAACGACCTGCTCGTGTTCAGCGTGACGCCGCCGGGCGATCGCGCGGAGACGACTGACGAAACGCGGATCAATTGGTCCGTGCTCATGGCCGCGCTCCTCGCCGCCGCCCTCGCCGTCATGGGCGCCGTGCGGGTAGCGCGCGCGCCCCTGGCCGTCGCCGGCGATGCTCCGGTCTCGGGCGCGGCTCCCGCTGCCATCCCGCGCCATGAGCCTGTGGGCCTGGGCGGCTGGCTCATCCTCGTCGGCTTCGGCATCACGATCTCTCCGATACGAATTCTCTTTACATTGTCCAAGACGTTGCCGGGGTACAGCGCGTCGACCTGGGCAGCGCTCACGACCCCGGGGATGAGCAACTATCATCCCCTCTGGGCACCGCTCCTGATGTTCGAGCTGTTTGGCAACATTGCCATGCTGGTCTTCACGGTCCTGACGGTCTGGTTGTTTTACACAAAGAAGCGCCAGTTCCCGAGGACGTTCATCTGGGTGGTCGCGGCCTCCATCGTCTTCTCCCTGGCGGACATGCTGCTCATGAGTTTTGTGCCGGTGAGTGATCCAACGGCGACCGAGTGGAGTCGGCAGTTCGGCCGCATGGTCGTTGCCGCCATCTGGATCGCGTACATGCTGCGTTCGCAGCGCGTGCGGAATACGTTCGTGAAGTGAGCCGGGAACCGATCGCGCCCCCGCAGGGTTAAGACACCATGTCCATCCGCGCCGTCAAATCGATTTCCCAGTCGCTGCCCACGCTCGAAGGCGCCGGCGTCAAGCTGCGCCGCGCGTTCGGGTTTGGCCGTACCGGCGACTTCGATCCGTTCCTGTTGCTCGACGATTTCCGCAACGAGCACCCCGAGGACTACCTCCCGGGGTTTCCGTGGCACCCGCACCGCGGCATCGAGACGATCACCTACGTGTTGAGCGGCAGTGTCCAGCACGGCGACAGCCTGGGCAACAAGGGCACCATGGGGGCCGGCGACGTCCAGTGGATGACCGCGGGAAGCGGCATCCTGCATCAGGAGATGCCGAAGGGTGACGAGCGCGGCCGCATGCACGGATTCCAGTTGTGGGCGAATCTGCCAGGCAGCCTGAAGATGACGGATCCCCGGTATCAGGACATTCATGCGCAGGAGATTCCCGAAGTCGTGGATGACGACGGCACGCGCGTGCGCGTCGTCGCCGGCGATTTCTGGGGCAAGCGCGGCCCCGTCGAGGGCGTCGCCGCCGATCCCCGCTACCTGGACATCTGGATTCCTCCGCGGGTGCGCAAGACGATTCCGGTCGAGGCGTCCCGCCACGCGTTCGCGTACGTGTTCGAGGGCGCCGGCACGTTCCGCGACGCCTCGGCGCCGCAGGGCGTTCGGACGGATCGCGTGTCGGCCGGCGGCCGGGATGCGGGCAGTGAAAGCGCGCAGCAAACGGGAAACCGCTCGCTCGTGCTGTTCGACTCGGGCGACGAAATCACGGTGCAGGCGGGAGAGCAGGGCATGCGGTTCCTGCTCGTGTCGGGGCAGCCGCTGCAGGAGCCGGTGGCCTGGCAGGGGCCGATTGTGATGAACACCAAAGAGGAACTGCAAACGGCGTACGACGAGCTGCGCCGCGGTACGTTTATCAAGCGCTAGCGAGCTTCGTTTTGGGGCGGTTATCCTTCACGCCGCCCTATGTGGACCTTCCTCCGACGCCGTAGCCTCACGCAGTGGATCGTCGCCGCCATGTTCGCCGGTGTGGCGATCGGCGTCTGGTTTCCGGCGTTCGCGGTCTCGCTCCTGCCGATCTCGACCGCGTTCATCCGGATCATCAAATCGATCATCGTGCCGCTGATCTTCGGCACGCTAGTCGTCGGCATCGCGGGGCACGGCGACGACATGAAGCGCGTCGGACGGCTCGCGCTGAAATCCATCATCTACTTCGAAATCGTCACCACCCTCGCCCTGTTTATCGGGTTGCTCGCGGTCAACATCATGAAACCGGGTGTGGGCGTGACGGCCACCGCAGCCGCCGCCGCGGCGCCGGTGGCGAGCGGGCCGGTCACCTTCGCCACCGTGCTCGAGCATATCGTGCCGCAGAGTTTTTTCGACGCAGCCGCGCGCAACGAGATGCTGCAGATCGTCTTCTGGTCCGTGCTGTTCGCCATGGGACTCACCCAGGTACGCGGCCGCTCCAAGGAGACGATGCTCGGTTTCTGTGAGGCCGTTGCCGACGTGATGTTCAAGTTTACCGGAATCGTCATGAAGTTCGCCCCGATCGCGGTCGCGGCGGCGCTGGCGGTGACGGTGGGCCAGCCCGGTGGCCTGGGAAAGTTGAAGAGCCTGGCGCTGGTTGTCGTGACCTTGTACGTCGCCCTCGTCGTCTTTGGACTGTTCGTGCTGTATCCCGTGGCACGCCTGGCGCGGGTTCCGATTGGCGCCTTCATCGCCGCCGTGAAGGAGCCGGCGCTCATCGCCTTCTCGACGGCGTCATCGGAAGCCGCGCTGCCCAAAGCGATGGAACGGATGGAAGCCCTCGGCGTCCCACGCCGTATCGTCGCGTTCGTGATGCCGACGGGCTACTCGTTCAACCTCGACGGCAGCACGCTGTATCTGTCGGTCGCGGCGATCTTCGTCGCGCAGGCCGGTGGCGTTCCGCTGACGCTCGGGCAGCAGCTGCTCATGATGCTGACGCTGATGCTGACGAGTAAAGGCGTCGCCGGCGTGCCTCGTGCGGCGCTCGTGATCCTCATGGGGACCGTAGCCTCGTTCCACCTGCCCGGCGAGATGGCCATCGCCCTGCTCGGCGTGGATGTCGTGATGGATATGGCGCGGACGACCGTGAACCTCATCGGCAACTGCCTGGCGACCGTCGTGATGGCCCGCTGGGAAGGTGAGTACGATGAGTCGAAGGCGCTCACTCCCCAAACGGCGGCCGCGGCATAGGTTCTCGACGTGTCCGACGAGATCCCGCCTGACCTAGCTGCCGCGCTCGCCGACCGCTACGCGCTGCGCCGCGTGCTGGGCCGCGGTGGGATGGCGACGGTGTATCTCGCCGACGACAACAAGCACCACCGCGCCGTCGCGCTCAAAGTGCTCCTCCCCGGCCTGGCGGCATTCCTCGGCGTCGAGCGTTTTCTGAAGGAGATTCAGATCGCCGCCCGCCTGCAGCATCCACATATCCTCACGCTGCACGATTCAGGCGAGGCGGGCGGTTTCCTCTACTACGTCATGCCGTACATCGAAGGGGCTTCGCTCAGGCAGCAGCTCGAAGGTCCGCCCCGTCGCGCGCTCTCCCAGCCGCAGGCGCTGGCGATCGCCGAGCCGGTCGCGGATGCGCTGTCGTACGCCCACCGCATGGGCGTCCTGCACCGCGACATCAAGCCGGAGAACATCCTCTTCTCGCAGGGACATCCCATCGTCGCCGATTTCGGCATCGCGAAGGCTGTGAGCACCGCGGGCGGCGCCAATCTCACGCGCACCGGATTCCCCGTCGGCACGCCGGGGTACATGAGCCCTGAGCAGGCGGCCGGTCTGACCGAGCTCGATGAACGCACCGATGTCTACAGCCTGGCGGTCGTGATCTACGAGATGCTCGTGGGCGACGTCCCGGGACGGTGGCCGACCGAGGACGCAGTTCGGGCCGGTCGATTCCTCGAGGCTTCGGCGAGCCACCGCACGCGGCTGACGAGCATCGGGCCGAGGGTCGAAGGCGCGCTGGTGCGCGGGCTCGCGATCCGCCACGACCAGCGCACCGCAACGACCTCGGCGCTGATCGAGGAGCTGACGCGCGGGGAAGCGGGTCCCCGGCGGCGCTATGACAAGGACGAAGTGCAGGCAATCGTCAAACGCGCCACGGAAATGGAGGCGTCCAACAAGACCGCGTCCGGCGCGATGACCCTCGGCGGTGTCGAGGCGTTAGCGGGCGAGGTGGGCGTCGCTCCGGAGGTCGTGCGTGCCGCGGCGGACGCGTTCCAGGCACCCTACGTCACGCCCGAATCCCTGGCGCCCAATCGCACCAACAAGTGGGTTTCCGGCCCCACGGAGATCTTCTTCGAGCGCGTCGTCGACGGTGAGCTGCCGGAGTCCGAGTATGCGACCGTCGTGGAGGAGATCCGGCGCGTGCTTCGGAACGCCGGGCAGGTGAGCCAGTTCGGTCGGTCGTTTTCGTGGATCGCGGCGCGCGGGCCGGCGATCCGGCGTGATCTGGAAGTCGCCGTCTCGGTGCGCCGCGGCCAGACGCGCATCACGATTCAGGAAAACATGAATCAGCTGATCGGCGCCGTGTATGGCGGCATCGGCGGCGGCATGGGCGGCGGTGGCATGGGCCCGATCATCGGCGTGGGGGTGGGCGCGTTGCACCTGGTCGGTGCCGCGGTCCTGACCGTCATTCCGGTATGGTTGGGGATCACCTATCTGACCGCGCGCACCGTCTATCGCCGCACCAGTACGAAGCGCTTGCGCGAGCTCGATGAGTTGGTGAATCGCCTCGAAGCGCTCGTGCGGGAGCTGGTCGAAGTCCCCCACAGACTCAAGCCGTAGCCTTGGTGTTGCGTCCACACCACACTTTGGTGTAGCGTCAGAACCTCGCCCACCGCGGTCGCACGATCGTTGAGTCGGTTCCACAACCATGAGTTGCGCTCGACCTGATCGCCGTGGCCGAGGCCCGGTTGTTGCGGACATGCACGATCGCAATGGTCACCGCCCCCAGCGTTCCGACGATCGTCCTGATCACGGTTGTCCGAGACCACTCTCTCGGCCGCGTGCTCGACACGAATGGGTACGCCGTCGTCCAGCCGGCGAGCGGCTCGCTCGCGCTCGAGTGGGCGCGGGAAATCCGGCCCGACCTCATCATCCTCGATGCCCAGCTGCCCGATATGTCGGGGATCGACGCCTGTACTCTGTTCCAAAACGATCCGCACATCGGACGCAGTGTTCCCGTCCTCATCGTGGCGGAGGACAAGCCGACGCCGGAACAACGCGTGACCGCGCTCCGCGCCGGGGCGTGGGACTTCCTGCGCTATCCGGGTGACCTCGCCGAGATCTCGCTCAAGCTCCAGACCTATGTGCAAGCGAAGCGAAACATCGACGCCGCGTTGGCGGAGGGGCCGGTGGATCCGGCGACGGGACTGCACAGCCGTTCCGGGCTGGCGCGCCGGGCGCGCGAACTCGGGGCGCTGCTGTCCCGGAGCCGCGGGGCGCTCGCCTGCGTCGTGTTCGCGGTGGAAGCGGACCCGGCCGAACCCCAAACCGGCGCCCTCGTCGCGCAGACAACGCGCCTGTCGGACGTCGTCGGCGCGTGGGGTCCGACGGAATTCGCGGTGCTGGCGCCCGGAACCGATGACGTCGGCGCGCTGAAGCTCGCCGGGCGCATCGGCGGGGCGTTGCGCGAATCGATCGGGCGGGGACCCCGGGTCTCCTGGCCGACGTTGCGGATCGGATACGATGCCGTGACGAACCTCAAGTACTCTCCGATCGATCCGGTTGCGTTGCTCGCCCGCGCCGCAGCGGCGGTGCGCTCGGGCAAGCCGGAGCCTGAGTACCCGTGGGTCAGCCGGTTCGCCGACGCCAGCACAGAGCCGGCGCAGAAGGATAGCGCGACGGCGCGCGTCACCACCGCGCGGTTGGCGCTCGAGGAAAGGACGAGACGTTCATGAAGGCTCGCTATCTCCTGCTCGCACTCGCCGCCCTCAGTTGCGCCGAGCCCTCGGCGCCCAGGCCGCAAGGGGATTTGTTCGATGGGTTGCCGCTGCCCCCGCCGCCTGTTCCGGTCCCCCTCGACCTCGTGCGCTGCTCGCCACTCGCGTACGACTCGGTCACCCAGACGATCGGCCCCGAGGGCGGAACCCTCCAGGTTGGCACCAGCACACTGTCGGTGCCGGCCGGCGCGCTCGACTCGGCGGTGAGCATCACCGCGGTGACGCCGTCCGACACGGTAAACCACATCCATTTCGAACCTCAGGGCCTGACCTTCCTGCAGCCCGCGTCCCTCACGATGAGTTACGCGAACTGCAACACGATGCTGTCGAGCGATCCGAGACGGATCGCCTACACGACCGAGGCGCTGCAGATCCTCGAGTACGTGCCGTCGGTGGACGACGTCATGACTCAGGCCGTCACGGGTCAGCTCCAACACTTCTCGGATTATGCCATCGCCTGGTGACGCCGGCGTCGTCACCGGCGGCGCGACCCATCGCGCCGCGGACTTGTTGCACGAGGCGCGCGACCGGGAGCGCGCGGGCTGTGTCCCCGAGGCGATCGAGCGCTACCAGGCCGCGATTGACACCGCCGAGGCGAGCGGGGAGCGGACGGTCCTGGTCGAGGCCCTCCGGCGTCTCGCCGTGGTGTGGCATCATCGCAACGAGGCGTCCCTGTCCCGCGGTCTGTGCCACCGCAGCTACGGTGTGGCGCGAGCCATCGGCAACTATGTGCTCGCGGCGGAGGCGTTGAACACACTGGGCGGGTTCGATCTCGCGGCCGGCGGCCTCGGCGAGGCGCGCAAGGCGTTCCTGGAGGCGCTCGAACTTGGCGGGGAGAACCGCGAGCTGCGCGCGCGCGTGGAGCAGAACCTCGGGATTCTGGCGAATATCCAGGGCGAGCTCGACGAGGCGCACACACGGTACGGGCGGTCCCTCGAAGCGTTCCGCAGTGCCGGTGACGAGCATGGGTGCGCTATTGCCTACCACAACCTGGGCATGGTCAGTGCCGACCGCGAGCAGTTCGACGAGGCGGACCGCTACTTCCGGGAGAGTCGCGCGATCGCCGAGCGCACCGGTGACCTGCATCTGCAGGGCCTCTGTCTCGTGCACCACGCCGAAGTGGATGTGGCGCGCCAGCGGTTCGAGAACGCGCGCCAGAACGCCGAGGCGGCGCTCGCCCTGTACGATCAGCTGGGAGCACGCGGGGCGAAGGCCGAAGCGTATCGCGTGTTGGGCATGATGTATCGAGAGGTGGGACGCCCCGCGCTCGCCGAGTCGCGGCTCCGCTCGGCAATGGCGTTGGCGGCCAGCACGGGGTCGGTGCTGAACGAAGCCGAAGCCGCCCGTGAGCTGGCGGTGCTGTTTCAGGTGACGGAGCGCAACCAGGACGCGCTACGCCTGCTCAACACCGCGTACGGAATGTTCCGCCGCCTGGATGCCCGCGTCGACCTGATCCACGTGGGCGGGAAGGTGGCGGAGCTCGAAGGCACGTACTTGGCGGTGGTCCGGGAGTGGGGCCGGTCTATCGAAGCCGCCGACCCGCACACGTTCGGCCATTGCGAGCGGGTCGCGCAAAATGCCGTTGCCATGGCGCGTTTGCTCGGGCTCGACGACCAAGCGGAGACCACTATCCTGCTGGGCGCCTACCTGCACGACGTGGGCAAGGTGCGCGTACCCCATGAGATCCTCAACAAGCCGGGGCCTCTCACGCGCGAGGAGCTCGAGGTGGCGCAGATGCACCCGCTCTGGGGGATCGATCTCCTGGCGGATGTCGAGTTTCCCTGGGACCTAAAGCCGATTATTCGCTGGCACCACGAGAAATACGATGGGAGCGGCTATCCCGACCGGCTCAAGGGAGAGGAGATCCCGCTCGCGGCGCAGATCGTCGGGATCGCTGAGGTCTATGATGCCCTCACGGCCTCGCGGCCCGGGAAGGCCGCACCGTCGCCGGACACGGCGCTCAGCGACATGATCGCGTACCGAGCCTGGTGGTCCGAACCGGTCTTCGACGCCTTTCTCAAAGCCGTCGCCAAGCCCTCAGCCTACAACACCGTCCGCCACTCCAACCGGTAGCCGGCTGGATCGACGAGAAACCGTGGCGGACCGAGGCCGAAGACGCGCCAGCGGCCCTCCATCACGTTGGCCGCGGTGATGCCCACCGTCGCGCCGGCCAGGACATCGGACAGCCAGTGCTTATGATCGTTGAGCCGCGACCACGCCGTTCCGGTGGCTCCGGCGTACAGGAGCGCGGTCGCCCAGGGCCGGTGCAGCTCCGCCGAGAGGGACGTGGCTAGGGCAAACGCCATCGTCGCGTGTCCCGACGGAAGGGCGTCGTGGTTCGAGAACGGTCGAAACACGTACTGATCGGTGGTATCGTCGGGGCGGAACCGTCCGGTAACCTCCTTGAGCGCTCCCGTCACCAGGCCGGCGGTCACGACGGAAGCGAGCACGCGCCCGCCGCTCCGCCGTAGTCCCGGCCGCCCGCTGATGACCCCCGCAGCCAGAATGCCGCCGGGAATACCGAAGACGACTTCGGGTTGACCGCCGTTGCGGAACGTCCGCGCCACCCGATCGCTGCTCGACGAGCGGTGGTTCTGCACCAGTCGTCGACCCCATGGTCGAACACGCTCACGACGCCGAGGGCGCCGACGGCCATCGCCGCTTCCCACCAGCGGATGTTGTGCGCCTGTGCAGAGGCGCCGGTCGCCAGCACGCACTGGCAGGCGAGTGCGAGCCCCCAGATGTGCTGCGCTGTTGGGATCAGGGCGCGGCGCGTTCGGTCGCCTCGACGTCGATCGTGATGCGGACCTCATCGCCCACGATCTGTGCCCCTTCCATGAGCCGGTTCAACGTGATGCCATAATCCTGACGCTTGAGGCTGGTGGTGGCCGAAAATGCGGTGCGCCGGCCCCGGGGCGAGGCGAGCACGCCGCCGACCTCGGCATCGAGCACGACGGGATGGGTGATACCCCGGATCGTCAGGTTGCCCGTGATGCGCAGGTGATCGGGCGCGACGCGCTCCACGCGCGTGCTGGTGAACGTGATCTCCGGAAAGCTGTCGGCGACGAGGTAGTTCGTGCGCAGATCGTTGTCACGCCGGTCATTGCCGGTCGAGATACTGGCCGTCTGGATGTGCGCGGTGACACTCGCCGCGTCCGGCTTGCTGGGATCGTAGCTCAAGTCGGCGGTCCACTGCCCGAAGGTGCCGTTCACCCACGTAATGCCGAGGTGCCGGACGCGGAACGCGACCGCGCTGTGCGCGGGGTCCGCAGACCAGCGATTGGTGGGTGCCGGCGGTGGCGTCGTTGCAGCCTGTTGCGACGTTTGCCCGGCCAGCGAGAACGCAGCTGGCGCGAGCAGAGCGAGGACAACGATGGATCGAGTCATGCTTCAAGATAACGCGGCAAAGAGACCGACGACCGCGATGATCAACCCCAGTGCGATTTTGATCGCGGCCCCAGCGGCGCGTCCTACCACGGCACCCCAGCCGGCGCGAGTTGCAACGCCAGTGTGCCGGGAATACGTGTACTCGAACAGTGCCGCGCCGAGAAAGGAGCCGATGAAGGCGCCGATAACGCTGCCGATGACGGCGACAGGTACGCCGATCACCGCGCCGACGAGTCCACCGATCAGCGCGCCCCAACCGGAGCGCGTGGACCCGCCGTAGCGTTTGGCATATCGAAACCCGATCCAGTTCTCGATGATTTCACCGAGGAACGCCAAACCCAGCACGATGGCGATCGTGGCGACGCCGACCGTGCGAAAACCGGTGAGCCAGCCGAAGGCGAGAATGCCACCGACCATGACCCACAACCCCGGAAGGCCGAGCGGGATCATGGCGAGGCCGGCGATTCCCAGGACGATGAGCAGAACGATCGCGAGCAGCGTCATGGCTTCGTGCGCACGTTCAGATGCGCCCAGATCACCCGCGAGTAGCGAAACACCATGGGAATGCAGATCACGTGAACAGCCACTACGCATGCGACCGCCCAGGCGATTCCGATGTGGGGCACGAGCAGGAGCTGCGCCAGTACTCCCAGCACCGCGAGATACGAAACACCCAGCACCCAGCTCACGTACATGGCGCCTTGGAAGAATCCCTGTTCACGCTCGAAGCGATGTCCGCAGACGGGGCACCTCGGATTCATGCGCAGGCGACCGTCAAACATTTGTCCCTTGAGGCACAGCGGGCAGCGCTGTTTGAGGATGGCGCGCAGGCGAGGTGATATGCGCATATATTGCTGGTCAATCTTAACGAACCCCTCCTCGATCCGGTGAAGCGCTGATCCTGCTCGCGGTCCTCTTCCAAATCGCTGTTCCGCCGCCACGCGGATTCGTCAACGACTTCGCGGGCGTCCTCGACGTGGCGTCCGTCCGGCACATGGAAGCCGTCATCGCCGAGGTGCGAGAGAAGACGCGCGGCGAGATCGCCGTCGTGACGCTGGCCGATATTGGCGACCGCAGCGCGAGCGACGTCGCGCTGGAGATCGGGCGGGAATGGGGCGTCGGCGCGCAAGGGGATGCCGGCGATCGCGGCAAAAACGCCGGCGTGGTCGCGCTCCTCGTTCCCCGGAAGAATCACCAACCGGGCACCGGCGATGTCTTCATCGCCGTGGGCCGAGGTGCCGAGGGCTTTCTCACCGATGCGCGGGCCGGCCGGATCCGGGACGCCATGCTGCCGGCCCTCGGCGCCGAAGACTACGGCAAGGGCCTGTCGCTCGGCGTCGACCTCATCGCACAGGCGTTTGCCGCCGAGTTCGGCGTCACGCTGACCAGTCCGGAATACGCGATGCCGCCGCCCATGCAGGACGATCGTAAACAAGTGGCGATCCCGGCCGGATGGGTCATTGCGATCCTGATCCTCCTCTTGATCGTCAGCCGCGGCCGTCTGCTGTGGATCCCGCTCTGGATCTTGAGTCAGGGCCGCGGCGGCGGCTGGAGCGGCGGGGGAGGAGG
>WNGL01003369.1_pt1 | contig 19193 bp, 22 predicted proteins | sample 5400591 | NCBI WGS metagenome assembly WNGL01 (sample SAMN13153377, study PRJNA577476) | soil metagenome | isolation source: 80 cm soil or saprolite under Garry oak tree replicate 1 | place: USA:California | collected 2016-06-15 | reverse complement strand
TGTCGTAGGCCTCGGAAAGCCCGTCAGGGTCGCCTGCCACGATGGCCGCTACGACCTCGCTGTCGCGCATAGGGATAATGGAACCGCGTGACGGCACATTTGGACAATACCGGGCCACATCGGGGTTACCGCTCCGCCGTACCTAGCCGAACGCCGGGAGCGTCCCCCCCAAATCCGGAAGGCTCCCGGCGTCCCGCTAGTCCTGCATTCACTCCCCGAAGGTAAGAGGCGGGGCCCCCGCATCCGCCAACACTTTTCCGGATACTTTTCCGGACGGCCTGCGGCCCCCGTCAGGACCAGCGGTCGACGTAGCCCAGCAGTTCGGCCAGCCGGCTGATGACCGCGTCCGGCGTGGCGGCCTCGAACGGAGGGACGTCGGAGTTCGTCACGAGCACGGCGCGCATGCCCGCGCTCTTCGCCCCGTGGATATCGTCGTAGGGCCGGTCGCCGACGAACACGCATGCCGCCGGATCCGTCTCCCCGATGGCCGCCATGGCGGCGCGGAACGCCTCCGGATGCGGCTTGACCCAGTCGATCTCACTGCTGTAGACCGCGCCGTCGATCAGGTCGACAAGCTCGTCCCTGACGAAGATCTGCTCGTGCGCGCTGCGCGGCCACATCGTGTTGGACAGCACGCCCACCTTGATGCCGCGCCGCTTCAGTTCGCGCAGCAGCGGCAGCGCGTCCGGGTCGGTCCACGTGTGCGGGTCCCACGCCTCGAAGTAGCTGGCCAGGAACTCGTCGGAGGCGGTGACCCCGGCCCGCTCGAAGATATGGTCCAGGGTCGCGCTCTGATGTGACCGCTCGCCCAGTTGCCACAGCTCCACCTCGGCGGCGCGGACCGCCGCGGCCATCGCCGCCGCCTCATCCGCCGGATAATGCCGTTCGCACACCGCGAGCCACAGTTCGCCCACGTCGATGCTGTGCCACGGGGTAAGCGTCCCGCCCCAGTCAAAGATGACCGCCCTGACCGCCATGCCCGAATCCTACGATCCCCCCATCCCGCCGCCCCGAACCATCCCGCGCCACAGCCGCACCGTGGACGTCCACGTTCCGCCCACCGCGATCAGACCCGGAATACCCGGTGTGGCACACTGGCTTATAGGAGTAAAAGCGTGCTCCGGGGTCGGTGAAACTCCGAGCCGGCGGTGACAGTCCGCGACCCGTCCGCAGCCAGCGGGCGGCTGACCCGGTGGAATTCCGGGACCGACGGTGAAAGTCCGGATGGGAGGCAGCACGCACGCGGCCGGGTGATCCCTGGCCGCGAGCCAGCGCGTACCCGCGCCACCCCCGGAGCCGAACCGCACAGCGCAGGCTTCGAGGAGGAAAGCGCGGATGTTCACCGGGATCGTGCAGGAACTCGGCGAGGTCACCGTCATCGAGCGCGACGGCGACGCGGCCAGGCTCACCATCCGCGGCGCTACCCGGGACACCGGACTCGGCGACTCCATCGCGGTCAACGGCGTATGCCTGACCGTCACCGAGATCCTGGACGGGACCTTCACCGCGGACGTAATGGGAGAGACCCTGAACCGGTCCGGCCTGGGCGCGCTGGCCCCCGGCGACCCGGTCAACCTGGAGTGCTCGGTCCGCCTGGCCGACCGCCTGGGCGGTCACCTCGTGCAGGGCCACGTGGACGCCACCGCCACCGTCATCTCCCGCACGCCCGCCGAACACTGGGACCAGGTCCGCATCAGCCTCCCCGGCACCATCGCCCGCTACGTGGCGGAAAAGGGATCGATCGCCGTCGACGGCATCAGCCTCACCGTCTCCGCCCTCAGCCCGCCGGGAAACCCGCACGCGCAATGGTTCGAGGTCTGCCTGATCCCGGAGACACTCAAGCGCACCACCCTGGGCACCGGGAAGCCAGGTGACACCGTGAACCTCGAGGTCGACGTGATGGCCAAGTACGTGGAGAGGCTCCTCAACTGGGAGGGCGACAAGTGACTCAGCAGGTGCTCGACGACGTCGACCGCGCGATCAAGGATATCGCGGCGGGCCGCCCGGTACTGGTCGTGGACGACGAGAACCGGGAGAACGAGGGCGACATCATCTTCGCTGCCAGCATGGCCACCCCCGAACTGCTCGCCTTCATGATCCGCTACACCAGCGGCGTGATCTGCGTGCCCATGCGCGAGGCCGAACTCGACCGGCTCAACCTCCCCCAGATGACCTCCCGCAACACCGAACAGCACCGCACCGCGTTCACCCTCAGCGTGGACGCCAGGGACGGGATCAGCACCGGCATCTCGGCCGCCGACCGCGCCACCACGATCTCCAGGCTCGCCGACCCGGCCACCTCGGCGGCCGACCTGCTGCGCCCGGGGCACGTGTTCCCGCTGCGCTACGCCGAGGGCGGCGTGCTGCGCCGCGCCGGGCACACCGAGGCCGCCGTCGACCTGGCCCGGCTGGCCGGGCTGCCGGAGGCGGGCGTGCTGTGCGAGGTGGTCAACGACGACGGCACGATGGCCCGGCTGCCCGAGCTGCGCGTGTTCGCGAACACCCACGACCTCGCGCTGATCTCGATCGAGCAGCTCATCGAGTACCGCCGCCGCCACGAGCGCCAGCTCAGCCGCCAGGCGCAGACCACGATCCCGAACGCCTACGGCCAGTGGCACGCGTTCGGCTACCGGCACGAGATCGACGGCACCGAGTACGTGGCGCTGGCCTACGGCGACGTGACCGGCGGCTCGGACGTGCTGACCCGGCTGCACTCGGAGTGCCTGACCGGCGACGTGTTCGGCTCGCTGCGCTGCGACTGCGGCGCGCAGCTCGACGCGGCGATGGCGGCGATCGCGGCCGAGGGCCGCGGGGTGGTGCTCTACCTGCGCGGGCACGAGGGCCGCGGCGTGGGGCTGCTGAGCAAGCTGCAGGCGTACGAGCTGCAGGATGCCGGCGCCGACACGGTGGACGCCAACACCGAGCTCGGCCTGCCGGTGGACGCGCGCGAGTATTCGGCCGGCGCGCAGATGCTCGCCGACCTGGGCGTGCGCTCGGTACGCCTGCTCACCAACAACCCGGCCAAGGTCAGCGGCCTGGCCGGCTGCGGCGTGGACATCACCGCCCGGGTGCCGCTCGCGTCCGCCGTCACGCCGTACAACCTCAGGTACCTGATCACCAAGCGGGACCGCCTCGGGCACCAGATTAACGATCTCAATGATCCCGAACGGGCCGGGCTGCGCGCCCAGGCCCCGCCCAACGGCCATCCCGTGGCGCCGCACTCCGGCGGATTCGCCCCCGGCGCCGCGCGCGAAGCAGAGTCGGCGTGAGCGGCGCCGGCCGCCCGGGCGCCGCGGTGGTGGACGCGTCCGGGCTGAGCCTGGCGATCGTGGCGACCCGCTGGCACCGGGAGATCACCGACTCGCTGGTGGCCCGCGGGACCGCCGCGGCCCTGGCGTGCGGCGTGGCCGACCCGGTGGTGGTCCGGGTCGCCGGCGCGATCGAGCTGCCCGTGGTGGCCGCCGAACTGGCCTGCCACCACGACGCGGTGGCCTGCCTGGGCGTGGTCATCCGGGGCGGCACCCCGCACTTCGAGTACGTGTGCGACTCGGTGACGGCGGGCCTCACCCGCGTCGCGCTCGACGCCCGCACACCGGTGGGGAACGGCGTGCTGACCTGTGACACGGTAGAGTCGGCTCGGGACCGGTGCGGACTGCCCGGTAGCCATGAGGACAAGGGATGGGAGGCCGTGGTGGCGGCGCTGGACACCGCGCTCGTGCTGCGCTCGCTCCGCTCTCACGTTTAGGTAACCCATGCTCTCACTCGTACTGCCCAAGGGCTCGCTCGAGAAGGCCACCCTCGAGCTCTTCGACGCCGCCGACCTGACCGTGCGGCGGTCCTCGGACCGGGACTACCACGCCTCCATCGACGATCCGCGAATCGACAAGGTCCGTTTCCTGCGCCCGCAGGAGATCCCGTCCTACCTCGAGCGCGGGCTGTTCGACCTCGGCATCACGGGCCGTGACTGGATCGCGGAGACCGAAGCCGACGTCGTCTCGCTCGGCGAACTGCAGTACTCCAAGGCCACCTCGCAGCCGGTCCGGGTGGTGCTCGCGGTGCCGGACTCGGCGCCCTGGCAGTCGGCCGCCGACCTGCCGGAGGGTGTCCGGATCTCCACCGAATTCCCGTCGCTGACCAGGCGGTTCCTCGACGCGCGCGGGGTCAAGGCCATCATCATCCCGTCCTACGGCGCGACCGAGGCCAAGGTGCCCGACATCGTGGACGCGATCGTGGACCTGACCGAGACAGGCTCGTCGCTGCGCAAGAACGGCCTGCGGATCCTCGAGACGCTGCTGACCAGCTACACCGAGCTGATCGCGGCCGCTCCCGCGTTCGCGGACACCGAGAAGCGCACGGCCATGGAAGACATCGCCCTGCTGCTGCGGGGCGCGATCCAGGCGCGCGGCAACGTATTGCTGAAGCTGAACGTGCCCGCGGACCGGCTGGCCGCGGTCACCGACATGCTGCCCGCCCTGTCCTCGCCGACGATCACCACGCTGGCCCGGGGAAACATGAACGCGGTCGAGACCGTCGTCCCCAAACGCGGGGTCAACACGCTGATACCGGCGCTGAAGGCGGCGGGCGCCCAGGACATCCTGGAGATCCCCATCTCCAAGATCGTCGAGTAGCGCGCTGGTGAGCAGCCCTGCCCCGTGGCGCCGGTCGACCGCGCGGGTGCTGCCGGTCGACGCGGAGGGACGCGTGCTGCTGCTGCACGGCTGGGATCCGCACCATCCCGGGGAGCCCTACTGGTTCACCATCGGCGGCGCGGCCGACCCCGGCGAGTCCCTGCGCGACGCAGGCGTCCGCGAGTTGTACGAGGAGACCCGCATCCGCGTCGACCCCGCGCAGCTCGGCGAGCCAATCGCGCAGAACACCATCGAGTTCTCCTGGGCCGGCCACCGCATCGTCCAGGAGCAGACCTTCTACGCGGTCCTGGTCGGCTCGCCCGAGGTGAGCTTCGAGGGTATGGACACATGGGAGCGGGCCACCACCGACACGTACGGCTGGCTCATGGCCGAAGACCTGGGCGGCGACGAGCGCCCGGCGGATCCCGAACTCCCCGGCCTGATCCGCGCCGCGGCCGCCAGCCTCCACCGGGAATAGACACTGCGGGGTCGCTGGTTCCGTCGAGATGAGCGGAGGTGACGCTGGTGCGTGACATCCTGGGCCGGATCACCAAGTGGTGGGAGGCGGGGGAGACCTTCGGCCTGGCCACCGTGGTGCGCACCTACCGCAGCGCGCCCCGCGATCCGGGCGCCGCGCTGGCGGTGTCCTGCGCTGCGTCCACCACCGGCGACCACGAGGTCGTCGGCAGCGTGTCAGGCGGCTGCGTCGAAGGCGCCGTCTACGAGCTGTCGCTGGACGTCTGCCAGGCAGGCGAGGCGGTCCTTCAGACCTACGGGGTGAGCGACGACGACGCGTTCGCGGTGGGGCTGACCTGCGGCGGGATCATCGACATCTTCGTCGAGCCGGTCGATCGGGCCCGTTTCCCCGAGCTGGGCGAGATCGCCGCGGCGGTCGAGCGCGGTGAGCCCGTCGCGGTCGCGACGGTGATCGCCGGACCGGGCCAGGCCGGCGCGCGGCGGGTGATCTGGGCCAGCGAGACCGCCCAGCCGGGCGGCTGGCGTGGCGGCGCCTCCGGCACGCTGGGGTCGGCGCGGCTCAACGCGGCGGTCGACGACGACGTCCGCGGCATGCTGGCCCAGGGGCTGACCGGCATCCGCAGGTACGGCGCGCACGGCGAGCGCCGCGGTGACGAGCTGAGCGTGTTCGTGAACTCGTTCGCGCCCGCGCCGCGGATGCTGGTGTTCGGGGCCATCGACTTCGCCGCCGCGGTCGCGCGGGTCGGCAAGTTCCTCGGGTATCACGTCACCGTGTGCGACGCCAGGAAGGTGTTCGCCACCGCCTCGCGGTTCCCCGACGCCGACGAGGTCGTGGTCGATTGGCCGCACCGCTTCCTGGCCGCGACCGACGTGGACGCGAGGACCGTGATCTGCGTGCTCACCCATGACCCTAAGTTCGACGTCCCGCTGCTCGAGGTGGCGCTGCGCACGCCGGCCGGGTACATCGGCGCGATGGGCAGCCGGCGTACCCACGAAGACAGGCTGGCCCGGCTGCGCGAGGTCGGCCTGACCGAGGACGAGCTGGCCAGGCTGCGCTCGCCGATCGGGCTTGACCTGGGCGCCAGGACGCCGGAGGAGACCGCGGTATCGATCGCCGCCGAACTGATCCAGCTCCGCTGGGGCGGCACCGGCCACCCGCTGACCTCCACCGAGGGCCGCATCCACCACCAGTTCACCGGTTAGGGCTTGCGGCCGACGCCCCCGCGCATGGAATGCTGTCGCCCGGTGGGCGCGGTCCCAGGCTCGGGGCGCCATTCGGCGATCCAGGTGAGCCCGGGCTCGACGAGCTCGAAGCCGTCGAAGAAGCGGCGCACCTGCGGCAGCGGCCGGACGTGCAGCTGGGACGAGGCCTGGCGGTACACGGTCTCGGCCTTGCCGCCCTCCCCGCCGGGGTCTTCCTCCAGCGTGCCGTGGCTGATGGCCAGGTAGCTGCCCGGCGCCATCCGGTCCCGGTACTCGGCGATGATCGCGTGCGGCTCCGCATCGTCCGCGACGAAATGCAGCGTGCTCGTGCACAGCACCGCCACCGGCTGGGCCAGGTCGAGCAGGCGCATGACGTCCGGGTGCCGCAGGATGCCGGCCGGGTCGCGCAGGTCGCCGAACGCCATGCCGACCTGGTCGCCCGACGCGAGCAGCGCCCGGCCGTGCGAGGCCACCACGGGGTCGTTGTCGACGTAGACCACGCGTGCGCCCGGCGCCACCCCCTGCGCCAGTTCGTGCACGTTGGCCTGGGTGGGCAGGCCGCCGCCCAGGTCGAGAAACTGCCGGATGCCACCGTGGGTGGCCAGGTAGCGCACCACCCGGCCGAGGAATGACCTATTGTCGCGCGCTATCGCCGCGACGTCCGGAATCGCCTCGATAAGCTGCTTGGCCGCCTCGCGGTCGGCGGCGAAATTATCCTTGCCGCCAAGCAAGTAATCGTAAATCCTGGCGACATTGGGTCGGGTGATGTCAATGCCGTTTCCCGGCGGGCTCTGCGGTGTCATTTACGTCGTCACTCCCGATTCGGGATGGATGCTACCAGGGTGAACGCATACGCTTGGGGATCGTGCGCGCTTCAGTCGCGGGAGTGTTGCTGGCCGCGGGATCTGGTTCCCGGTTCGGCCGGCCGAAGGCGCTGGTCGAGCTGGACGGGCAGACCCTGGCCGAGCGCGGCGTGGCCACCCTGGCGGCCGGCGGCGTGGCCCCGGTCCTCGTCGTCACCGGCGCCGCACCGGTCGAGCTGAGCCCCGGTTACCCGGTACGCATCGTGCACAACCCGGAATGGCGCACCGGCATGGGATCCTCGCTGCGGGCCGCGCTGCGCGCCCTTCCCGCGGACGTGGGCGCCGCCGTGGTGGCGCTGGCCGACCAGCCGCTGGTCGGCGCCGAGGCGGTCACCCGGCTGATCGCCGCGTACCAGGCCGGCGCCAGCGTGGCGGTCGCCGCCTACGACGGCCAGCCGCGCAACCCGGTGCTGCTGGCCCGCGAGCACTGGCCCGAGGTGATCGCGAAGGCCGCCGGCGACCAGGGCGCGCGGGCGTTCCTGCGCGCCCGCCCCGACCTCGTCACGCTGGTCGAGTGCGGCGACACCGGTCGTCCCGACGACGTCGACACGCCCGCCGACCTCGACCGCATCGCGGGCCGCGACGCGCGGTAGACGTCAGAAGGCCTGGATGCCCCAGGTGTGCGTGACCTTCTCACCCGGCTCGAGGACGAGCAGGTCGTCGGCGGTCACGAAGGCGTTCGGCGGGCACGTCATCGGCTCGATGGCCACCGCCTTGCGGCGGCGGTCCGGCCCCAGCGGGTCGCCGGTGAACACCTGCAGCCAGCGGTAGCCTTCGTCAGCCCACAGACCCACCCGGGGCCCGCCCCCGCCGCCGGCGGCGAGGAACGCCCAGGCGCGCCCGTCGCTGTCGCGGCTCAGGCCGGTGAGCGCATGATCGAGCCGGGTGCCGCCGATGGCGCGCGCCTGACGGAAGTCGTACTCGGTGCCCTCGACCGGCTCCGGCGGCCCGGACGGAATGCCGCGATCGTCCATCGGCAGCCAGAACTCCGCGGGCAGCGTCAGGTCGCAGCCGTCGACGCTGGGCGTCCGCACGGTGAGGTAGGGATGCGAGCCTGTGCCGTAGGGTGCCGTGTGACTGCCGCGGTTGCGCGCGGTCACGGCCACCTGCAGGCCTGTGCCCGGATCCAGGCGGTACTCGGCCTCGATTTCCAGGCAGAACGGATACCCCTGCTGGCCGTGCGGAGCGCTGCGCAGCCGCACCACGCCGCTGTCCTGGCTGACGGCGGTCCACGCCCCCCACCGGGTCAGGCCGTGGATGGCGTTGGCCCGGGCGGGCTCGGTGAGGGCCAGCTGGTACTCGGTGCCGCCGAAGACGTACCGCCCGCCGTCGATCCGGTTCGGCCAGGGGGCCAGCAGCTGGCCCGCGCCGGCCGGCGGCAGCTGGTCGGGTTCGTGGCCGGCGATCACCGGCTGGCCCCGGTAGGCCAGCTCGCGCAGTCCGGCCCCGAGTTCGGTCACGGTGGCGCGGTAGGGTCCGGCCTCGATCTCGTACTGCAGCCCGGTAAGCGGAACGATCATCGGATCAGGATACGGACAAAAGCAGGGCCGCGCGGCAGCCTGCCACCAGACCCCAGGCGAGATCGACGCCCTGGCCCGCCGCCAGCAGCCGGGACGCGGCCGGCTCGAGCGGTTCCTGGCCCGCCATGCCCAGCAGCACGGCGGACACCTCGGCCGCGGCCTGGCCCCTGGCCGCACAGTGCAGCAGCGACGCCGCCAATGTGGTGGTCCGCTGCGCCGCGTCGCACGTCACCGACGCGCTGAGCCAGTTCGCGAGCCATACGGCCCGGGTTCCGCCGGAGATGGCGCCGCCCAGCAGCCTGAGCGCGAGCAGCACGCCGCTGACCACGCTGTCGCCGCTGGGTACCAGGCCGGGGCCGAGGCCCACCAGGTGCTCGGCCGCCTCGACGGCGCCGGCCAGGTCGCCGCTCGCGCAGCACGCCGCCAGCTGCCCGGGTCCGTCGTGGCCCGCCAGGCCCGGCGCGTGCTCCGCCGCCGCGTAGAGCCTGGCCAGGGCGCTCGAGCCGTGATCGAGCCTGGCCCGGGACACCGGCCCGAACACCGGCGAGGGATCCCACCAGCGGACGATCCTGATATCCAGGCCGCACGCCGTCACGCGGCCCTCGCCCGCCCAGCACTCCGCCGCGCCGGCCGGACGCCCTGGCGGCCGGGCCTCCCACGGGCCGGTGATGATCGCGTTCGGCAGCCTGATGGCGTCCGGCGGCGAGACCGCGAGCACCCGCGGCTCGGGCACAGTGTCGGCGAATTCCAGGTAGATGGCCTGCGCCAGGGCCGCCAGGACCTTGCCGTGGCGGCGGGTCCCGCGCAGCAGGTCCCGGACCGCCAGGCTGGCCACCCCGGCGGTCACCGCGGGCTCGGCCGGGGGAATAGCCACGCAGTCACAGTACTGCCGCGCTGCTGTAACTATCGGGCCTGGAGTGAGAGAAATGCCTTTTTGGCCATTAATGATATTGGGATTTATTTATGGTACCCAGAATCCCAATTGCGAACGTCCGATACGGGAGGCCGACGGGGCTGCTTGGGGAGCGGGGGACCGTCAGCCCCGCCGGCTAATTAACGATAACTGGACGAGGTGCCGATGTGGGTAACTTCTTGCGCCGTAAGTACTTCGAAACGTTTTCCCCAGCGGCCGAGGGCACCCCGGCACCAGGGCCGCGCGACCCGTTGACGTGCCCGTTCGCCGCTCCCGGCCGCAAGCGCCCGCTGCGCACCGCCTCGGCCGCCAGAACGCCGAAAAGGTAGAAGTAGGCGGCTTCCTCGTCTTCGAAGAAGCGCACGTCGAGCCGGGCGTCGTCGGTCCGGCTGAACACCTCGAAGCCGCCGTCGGCCTTGACCAGGCACATGGCGCCCGGCACCTCCTCGTCGACCGCGTACGCCGCGTGCGGGATGGCGGCCAGGCTGAGAAGCTCCGCGAAGACGGACTGGGGCACCCGGTCCCGCCTCCCGGCGCGCCGCCCGGACGCCGCGGCGGCCTGCGGCCGGGCCTGCGGCCGCGGCGCAGGCTTCGGCTCGGGCCTGGGCTCGAGCCGCTGGTCCGGCCGTGGCTCGGACCAGGGCTCGCCCTCCGGTGAGCCGTGCCAGGCCGCCATCCGGTCCGGAGTGCTCGACGCGCGATCGGCGTATCCGCCACTCCCGCCCGGCCGCGGCATGACCCGCATCGGCCCGGTCCGCTCGGTCACCGAGGGCGGCGGCCCGCCCGGAGCCGTCCCGCGGCCCGCCGCCTCCGGCCGCCCGCGGGCGGCCGGGTCCCGGTTGGACGGCGGGAACATGGCCGAAGCTGGCGGGTAGTCCACCCGCTCCTCGGTCAGCCCGGTGATGTCCTGCCGGGCCACCACGACCTCGAACACCTCGCGGTCGATCTCCCAGTAGCCGAGCTGCCTGGCCCGGGCCGAGTCGCGGCCCAGGTAGGCGAGGTGCAGCCGGTCACCGAGATCGTCCAGCACCAGGCAGGGCTCGCCGCGGTACTCGCCGACCAGGCGTGACTGCCACAGCGCGTCGAGGTCGGTGAGGCTGACCTGCTTGCGCCAGTGCCCGCCCGCGGCGGTGAAGCCGAGCTCGTCCGGCGGCGGAGCCGGAGAGAGCAGCGTCGCCTCGTTGCCGTCCGGGCCGAGGCCGGCGTGGTAGGGGACGCCGAGGTAGGTGGCCATGAGCCGGTATCGCATGGCTACGGTTCCATCCTCTGCCAGGCCAGCCCGTCGTAGCGGGCGACGAGCTGATCCCCGTCCGGGCCGAGCCGGCACATCCCCGCCCCGACGGGGATCGCGATGGGCTCGATGTAGAACTCAGGGACGCCGTGACCGCTGGCGGGCACGTAGCCGTCGATCGCCCGGGCCAGCCAGGCCACCAGGTAGATCTCGCTCATGTGCGGCGTGAATTCCGAATCCTCCCAGCCCAGGCTCAGCGCGAGATAGGCCTCGGCGGGGTTGTGGAAGCGGACGTCCTGGGTACGGTACACGTAGCCGGCCAGCACCGTGCGCTGCCCGGTCAGGTACGGGCCGACCAGGCGCGGTGGCACGGCCTTCCACATCGGCGTGCCCGGTGCGATCGCGGCCAGTCGCTCGGGCTGGGTCACCCACGCTCCCTTCCGTACGCGTGCGGATGCGAACCCCCGCTCAACCGATTGTGCCGAGTTCATGACGCCGATTAGCCGGAAAGCGTCTCATTCAGAGAATTCATCACTCTCCGCAGTCTGTCGGCTACCCTAATAGTAGCGTAGGGTCGGTGAGGTGTTCGGGCACCTGAACCCTGGCGGGCAGCACTTCCGCGACGACCACGGCGCCGCCGATCCGCGCGTGGCCGCGGCGCTAGGCGCGTACCAGGCCGCCGAGGGCAGCGAGCAGGCGGCGCTGACCGCGCTGGCCGCGGCGCGGCTGCTCGTCCCGGTGGTCGCGGTCCTCGCCGACGGTTCGGCGGCCGGGGGGGACAAGAACAGCGAGATGATGCTGCCCACGCTGATCGGCAAGGACGGCAGGCCCGCCGTGCTGGCGTTCACCAGCCTCGACGCGCTGGCCCGCTGGCGCCGCAGCGCCCGCCCCGTTCCCGCCGAAGCCGGCCGGGTGTGGCGGGCCGCCGTCGCCGACCGCTGCGCGGTGGTCATCGACGTGGCCGGCCCGGTGTCGCTCGCGGTCGAGGGCGCGCGGCTCGAGGCGCTTGCCGCCGGGCAGCCGGTCCCGCCCGCGCACGAGGACCCGGACGTGCGCGCCAAAGTCGAGGCGGCGGTCGCCGCCGAGCCCGCGATCGCCGGGTTCGGCCTGGCGCCCAGCCACCAGGCGGACCTCGCGGTCCGGTTGCAGGTGACGACCGGCGACTGGCAGCCGGCGGTGAACCGCGTCGGCGGCGGCATCGCGGCCCGGCTGGCGGGCCGGCTGCGCCGCGGCATCGAGATCAGCGTCACGCGTGACCCCGTAGTATCTTGAGCATGTTCCGCTGGCTGACCGCAGGCGAGTCGCACGGACGCGCGCTGGTCGCGATCTGCGAGGGCGTGCCCGCCGGGGTGCGGGTCAGCACCGACGACGTCGCCGCCGCGCTGGCCCGCAGGCGGGCCGGCTACGGCCGAGGCGCGCGGATGACCTTCGAGCAGGACGAGGTGGAGCTCACCGGGGGCGTCAGGCACGGCCGTACGCTCGGCGGCCCGGTCGCGATCAGGGTCGCGAACACCGAGTGGCCCAAGTGGGAGACGGTCATGTCGCCCGACCCGGTGGATGCGGTGACGCTGGACAGCCAGGCCAGGAACGCGCCGCTGACCAGGCCCCGGCCCGGACACGCCGACCTGGCCGGCATGCAGAAGTTCGGCCACACCGACGCCCGCCCCGTCCTCGAGCGGGCCAGCGCGCGGGAGACGGCCGCGCGGGTGGCGCTCGGCGAGGTCGCCAGGCGCCTGCTCGGCCAGGTCCTCGGCGCCGAGATCCTCAGCCACGTGGTCGCGATCGGTCAGGTCGCCGCGCCCGACGAGGTCATGCCGGGCCCGGACGCCGCCGCGGCCATCGACGCGGACCCGGTGCGCTGCGCCGACCCGACGGCCAGCCAGGCCATGGTGGCCGAGATCGACGCGGCCAAGAGGGCGGGGGACACGCTGGGCGGCGTCGTGGAGGTGCTGGCCTTCGGGCTGCCGCCCGGGCTCGGCAGCTTCACCCACTGGGACCGGCGGCTCGACGCCCGGCTGGCCGGCGCGCTCATGTCCATCCAGGCCATCAAGGGCGTCGAGGTCGGCGACGGCTTCACCACCGCGGCCCGCCGCGGGTCGGTGGCCCACGACGAGATCGAAGCCGGGCAGGCCGGAGTCAGGCGGCGCACCAACCGGGCGGGCGGCATCGAAGGCGGGATGAGCACCGGCGAGGTGATCAGGCTGCGCGTCGCGATGAAGCCCATCTCGACCGTGCCGCGCGCGCTGGACACCATCGACACCGGCACCGGCGAGCCGGCCAAGGCGATCAACCAGCGCAGCGACGTGACCGCGGTGCCCGCGGCGGGTGTGGTGGCCGAGGCCATGGTGGCCCTGATCCTGGCCGAGGCCGCGGTGGAGAAGTTCGGCGGCGACTCGGTCGAGGAGATGCGCCGCAACGCCGAGTCCTACCTCAAGGCCCTGGTGGTCTCGTGACCCCGAGCGGGCCCCTCGCTGTCGTGCTGATCGGCCCGCCCGGCGCGGGCAAGTCCGCGGTGGGCCCGCTGCTCGCGGACCGGCTCGGGGTAGAGTTCCGCGACACCGACGCCGACGTCGGCGCGGTCGCGGGCAAGCCGGTCAGCGACATCTTCGTCGAGAACGGCGAGGAGGCCTTCCGCGAACTCGAGCGTGAGGCGGCGGCCAGCGCGCTCGCGGAGCACGGCACGCTGCGCACCCGCGGCGGGGTGCTGGCGCTCGGCAGCGGCGCGGTCCTCGACGGCGGGATCCAGCACCTGCTCGAGGGACTTCCCGTGGTGTACCTGTCCGCCGGTTTCGGCACCGTCGCCCGGCGGATCGGCCTGGACCGTCCCCGGGTCGTGGTCCCCGGCAACCCGCGCGGCCGCCTGCGCGCCATGCTGGACGAGCGTGACGCGATCTACCAGCGGCTGGCCGCGGTCACGGTGCCCACCGACGACCTCGACCCGGACGAACTCGCCGAGCAGATCGCGGCGAGAATCACGCGATGACCGCGACCAGGATCGACGTCAACCCGTCGTCCCCCTCGGATGGCGGTCCGCCCTACCAGGTGGTGATCGGCGTCGGGGTGCTCGGCGAACTGCCCGGCCTGGTGCCGGCCCGCGCCCGCACCGTCGTGGTCGTCCACGCCGAGGGCCTGGGCGAGATCGTCCGCCCCGCGTGCGGCGCGCTGCGAGCCGCGGGCCTGATCGTGCACGCCGAACCGGTGCCCGGCGGCGAGGCGGCCAAGACCGTCGAGGTCGCGGCCGGGCTGTGGTCGCGGCTGGCCGCGCACGGCGTCACCCGGTCCGACTGCGTGGTCGGCATCGGCGGTGGAGCGGCCACCGACCTGGCCGGGTTCGTCGCCGCGACCTGGCTCCGCGGCGTCAGCGTGGTCCTCGTCCCGACCACGCTGCTCGGCATGGCCGACGCCGCGGTGGGCGGCAAGACCGCCATCGACATCCCCGAGGGCAAGAATCTGGTCGGCGCGTTCCACTCGCCGGCCGGCGTGCTCGCCGACCTGGTCACGCTCGAGACGCTGCCCCGCGAGGACTACGTGGCCGGCCTGGCCGAAGTCATCAAGACGGGGTTCATCGCCGACCCGGTCGTCCTCGACCTGGTCAGAGCCGACCCCGAGGGGGCCGCCGTCCCCCACGGCGCGCACACGCGCGAACTCATCGAGCGCGCCATCCGGGTCAAGGCCGAGGTGGTGTCGAAGGACCTGCACGAGTCGGGCCTGCGGGAGATCCTGAACTACGGGCACACCCTCGGCCACGCCATCGAGCGGGTGGAGGGGTACCGGTTCAGGCACGGGGACGCGGTGGCCATCGGCATGGTCTACGTCGCCGAACTGGCCCGGCTGGCCGGGCGTCTTGACGACCAGACCTGCGCGCTGCACCGGACCGTGCTGGCCAGCGTGGGCCTGCCCACCGCGTACCCGGCCCGGCTGTGGCCCTCGCTGCGCGAGGCCATGAGCGTGGACAAGAAGGCCCGCGGTGCCCGGCTGCGGCTGGTGGTGCTGGACGGCCTGGCCCGCCCCGCGATCCTCGACGGCCCGCCCGAGGAACTCCTCTGGCAGGCCTACCGGGAGCTGTCCAGGTGATCACCCAGGTTACGCTCCCTTCATGCGGATAGGGATGTTTCTCAGCTATGCGGGCGGCTTCGCCGAGACCGTGGCCGACCTGGCCGACTACGAGCGGGCCGGGCTCGACATCGTGTTCGTGCCCGAGGCGTACAGCTTCGACGCGGTGAGTCAGCTCGGTTTCATCGCGGCGAAGACGGAGCGGGTGCAGATCGCCTCCGGGATCTTCCAGCTCTACTCGCGCACGCCCGCGCTGACCGCGATGACCGCGGCCGGGCTGGACTACGTCTCCGGCGGCCGGTTCACCCTGGGCCTCGGCGCGTCAGGCCCGCAGGTGATCGAGGGCTGGCACGGGGTGCCGTACGACGCGCCGCTCGGCCGGGCCCGCGAGGTCATCGAGATCTGCCGGATGGTCTGGCGCCGCGAGCGGCTGGCCTACCAGGGCCGGTACTACCGGCTGCCCCTGGAAGGGGGCACCGGCCTGGGCAAGCCGCTCAAACTGATCAACCACCCGGTCCGCGATCGGATCCCGATCGCCCTGGCCGCCATCGGCCCGAAGAACGTGGCCCTCGCCGCCGAGCTGGCCGAATCCTGGATGCCGATCTTCTACCTGCCGGAGAAGGCCGCCGACGTGTGGGGCGGCGCGGTGGCCGAGGGAGCGGCCAAGCGCGACCCCGCGCTCGGCCCGCTGGACGTGATCGCGCATGCCTCGCTGGCGATCGGCGATGATATGACGCACCTGCGCGACCTCGGCCGCCCCCAGCTGGCCCTGTACATCGGCGGGATGGGCGCCCGCGGCCGCAACTTCTACAACGACCTGGCCCGCAGGCTCGGCTACGAGGCCGAGGCGAAGGCCATCCAGGACGCCTACCTAGACGGCCGCAAGGCCGAGGCCGAGGCTCTGGTGCCCGCCGCACTAGTCGAGCGGACCTCGCTGATCGGCCCGGAGTCCTACGTGGCCGAGCGCATCGCGGCCTACCGCGAGGCCGGGGTGACCACCCTCAACGTCACGCCGCTCGCGCCCGCCCCCGAGGCCGGGGTTCGCCTCATCGAGCAGGCCCGCGCGATGGCGGACTAACCTCATGCCATGGCAGAGATACACGCCGCCCGGCGGGCCGCGCCTCGCCGCCGAGATGCCGGCCCGCGGCCTGCGCACGGTGGCCTTCGAGGCGCACGAGCTGGTACGGCGTGGGCCTCGAGGTGTACGAGGCGCCGACGATCGGATACGCCAGAACGGGTAAACTGGCAAGCCGGGTCCCAGTCACCGTCGAGCCTGGTGTCTACCTGCCCGGCAGGGCGGTGTCCGGATTGAGGACGTCCTTGTCGTGGGGGCCGACGGGACGGGCCTCCTCACGACTACGACGAGAGAACTTCTCGTTCTTTAACCCTGGAGACGTAACGTGGCCACCACCAACGACCTGAAGAACGGAATGGCGCTGAGCCTCGACGGCCAGCTCTGGACCGTTGTCGAGTTCCAGCACGTCAAGCCGGGCAAGGGCGGTGCCTTCGTGCGCACCAAGCTGAAGAACATCACGTCGGGCAAGGTCATCGACCGTACCTTCAACGCCGGCGTCAAGGTGGACGTGGCCACCGTGGACCGGCGCGAGATGCAGTACCTCTACCGCGAGGGCGCCGACTTCGTGTTCATGGACACGCAGGACTACGACCAGCCGCGGGTGCCCGCGTCGGTGGTGGGGGACGCGGCGAACTACCTGCTCGAGGAGCAGACCGTCACGGTGGCCTTCAACGACGGCACGGCGCTGTACGTGGACATGCCGGCCGCGGTCGAGCTCACCATCAGCCAGACCGACCCCGGCGTGCAGGGCGACCGCTCCACCGGCGGCACCAAGCCGGCCACCCTGGAGACCGGCGCGACCGTCCAGGTGCCGCTGTTCATCGCAACCGGCGAGAAGATCAAGGTTGACACCAGGACCGGCCAGTACCTCGGCCGCGCCTGATGAGCCCAGGACTGACGGGCACTGTGTTTTCCCCGCCAGCGCCCCTTTGGCTCGGTTATGCCGCCCGCCCGTAGCAAGGCGCGCAAGCGGGCGCTGGACATCCTCTTCGAGGCCGAACTGCGCGGCCTGCCAGTCCTTGAGCTGCTCGCCGAGCGCATCACCATGGGCAGCCCGCCGGTGCCGCCCTACGCCGCGGACCTGGTCCGCGGCGTGACCATGTACTCGGCCCGGATCGACGAGCTGCTCTCGGAGTACGCCGAGGGATGGACCCTGGACCGGATGCCCGCCGTGGACCGGAATGTGCTGCGGATCGGCGTCTACGAGCTGCTCTGGGCCGATGACGTGCCGGACGGCGTCGCGATCAGCGAGGCCGTGCTGCTCGCCCGCGACCTGTCCACCGATGCCTCGCCCGCGTTCGTCAACGGCCTGCTGGCCCGCATCGCCGAACTCAAGCCCTCCCTGCAGCTCTGACCCGCCGCCTGCCTCAGCGAGGGCTGGGTCAGGGCTGGGCGAAGCGGATGCGCAGGCCGAAGCGGTGCAGGACCCGGACGAACCAGAACGCGGAAAGGAACGTGCCTGCGACCACGCCGCCGATGGTGAAGGCGGTGGTGAGCAGCAGGAACACCTTGACCGTCTCGATGGCCATCAGCACGGCCAGGCCCACTGTGGTCACGAAGAAAATGCCGGCCCACAGCCAGGTCGCGCCCTGGAAGAACCGGTGCAGCCCGGGGTGGTGAGCCGACGGCTGACGCAGCGCGACGACCTCGGCGGCCAGCTGGGCGACCAGCGGCTTGCGGGTCGGCGCGGTCCGCGCGAACAGCACGCACAGGCCCAGGTTGGCCAGCGGGAACTGGAGCAGGAAGAACAGCACGCTGCCGGTGATGATGACCACGGCCGTCTGCAAGGTGAGGACCAGGGCCGAGATCGTGAGCAGGCTGGGGACGCTGCGGGTGAGGACCTTGCGGCCGACCACGGTCAGCCAGACCACGCCGGTCGCAGCCAGCATGCCCGCGTTCCGGCCGCCCAGGTGGGTGCCGGCGAAGTACCCCGCGACGGGCAGGCCGAGCGATTCGGCCAGATTCCATCCCGCGGTCAGCATCAGCCGCCAGGGGCGTGGCAACTCGAGGTGCTCAGCCATGGCGAAGAGCATACGGTGGCCGGCTGCAGCCGCGCTGGAATTGCCGGCAGGTGGCGCAAAGAAGAGTCTGAGAGTTCCGCACGGCTGTATAACGTAAGGCTGGTCACGTAAGTTCACTGGCCGGGAACGGAAAGTAATCGTGGCCACCACCACGGTGACCGGCACTAGATTGGACTCCTGGAAGGAGGCTGGCGTGGCGGCAGACTTCAGGCGCGACGGCGTCCGCTTCTCCCTGGTCTGGGATGTGCTGCGCGAAGTCGTCTCGGCCCGGGTGGCGGAGACCGGCAGGCAGGCGCTGGACATCATCGACGTGGGCGGGGGGACCGGCGGGCTGGCGGTGCCGTTCGCCGCCCTGGGACACAACGTCACCGTGGTCGACCCGAGCCCGGACGCGCTCGCGGCGGCGCAGCGGCGGGCCGCCGAGGCGGGCGCGCGGCTGACCGCGGTACAGGGCGAGGCCGCCAGCCTGGACAGCGTGGCCGGCCCGAAGGCGGCGGACCTCGTCATCTGCCATAACGTGCTGGAATACGTCGACTCGCCGGCCGACGCGATGACCGCGATCGCCGCCGTGCTCCGGCCGTCCGCCACGGTGAGCGTGCTCGCGGCGAACGCGGTGGCGGCGGTCCTGCACCGGGCCCTGGCCGGCCGGTTCACCGAGGCCCGCCAGCTGCTCGAGGCGGAGGGCGCGGCCGGGACCCCGCGGCGGTTCACGCTGCCGGCCCTGACGGCGCTGATCGAGGGGGCCGGGCTGCGCGCCGGGGAGGCGCACGGGGTGCGCATCTTCAGCGGGCTGGTGCCCGGCGCACTGCTCGACGGGGACGCGGGCGGGGCCGGCGGGACCGAGGCGCTGCGCGCGCTGGAGGCGGCCGCCGCGGCTACCCCGCCGCTGCGGGACATCGCGGCGCACCTGCACCTGCTCGGCCATCGCTGACCGTCATGGACGCCGGCGCAGGTCCCCCAGACGCGGATCCCGACGACACCGGCTGTCCCATCCTGCACGTGGACATGGACGCGTTCTACGCGAGCGTGGAGATCAGGGACCGGCCCGAGCTCGCGGGCCTGCCGGTCATCGTCGGCGGGACCAGCGGCCGGGGCGTCGTGCTCTCCGCGTCGTACCAGGCCCGGGCGTTCGGGGTGCGCTCGGCGATGCCGGTGGGCCGGGCGCAGCGGATGTGCCCGCGGGCCGTGTTCGTCGCGCCCAGGCACCGG
>WNGL01009778.1_pt1 | contig 19197 bp, 15 predicted proteins | sample 5400591 | NCBI WGS metagenome assembly WNGL01 (sample SAMN13153377, study PRJNA577476) | soil metagenome | isolation source: 80 cm soil or saprolite under Garry oak tree replicate 1 | place: USA:California | collected 2016-06-15 | reverse complement strand
AGGCCGGCAATGGTTGCTTCGACCCAGTGGTCTAGCGCAAAAACAAATCCATCCCTTTCCGGTTGAATTAGCTCAGCCGCACCCGCGCGGTCTGAAGAGAACACAGGCAGTCCCGAAGCCATTGCCTCGAGTAAGACCATTCCGAAAGCATCATAGGTTGTAGGAAAAACGAAAGCATCTGCAGCCGCGTAATAGAGCGCTAGCTCGCGAGTTGACGCAAGAATCCGCACGTTCCCGCTTTTCCAACGATAGGCCTGAGAATAAGTCACTATTACCAGCGTCGCCCACGGCGCAGCCTGGGCCAATTCTTTCAGGTAGACGTGCGACTTTGTTAGATCGCCAACATAAAGAATCATCGTCTCATGATCTTCAATTCCCAATTGCCGTCGCACGGTGACGCGTTGGTCCTGGCCATTGCCGTTGAAGCGCGCGGCATCGACCCCGTGAGGAATGACGTCGATCGAGCCGGCCACATCATAAAATTCCCGCAGCTCACGAGCTGTCTTTGACGAAACGGCAATCACCCTTCCTTGATAACGGCGATAGAAACGCGACTCGGCGTTGGCCATCAATTGCAAGGCGACACGATGACGCCAAGAGACACCGCGCAGTGAGTCCAGATACGCGGCCACACAGATGTGGGCCGTCACCACGTTTGGGTTGCCACCGCAATAGCCCTGCGCATGCCGGATGTCGTACTTGCTCAATAGTCTTCGCTGGAAGCGCAGACCCAACGGAAAACTACGAACGGTCATGACCGCATTGGCCCGCACGGCGCGCACCCGCTGAAACTGCCAGCGCGCGTCCGATGGCTGCTCACAACGGTTGGCGAAGACCGTCACTTCGTGTCGCCGAGCAAACGCGTCGGCGAGAATCCTGGCGTAAGCGCTATGACCTCCGTGGTTGTGAAGGTCATGGACGACGAGTGCGATCTTCATACGACTAAGGTCAACTGTTGGCGAATGCTTTCTCCGCTACCACCAAAGAATGTAAAGCCAGCCACCGCATCAGATAACGCGGATTGTCAAGGATGGTAATTTGGCGCGGCAGCATGCGAGGAAAAAGAAAGTAATGGCCCACCGCGTCGGTATCCAAAACACGCAGACCGGCGCTGGAAATCCAATGCCGTGTTCGGGGTAACCACGTGAAGTTGTTGATTGGCTGACCTAACTCCGTATATTTGCGTCCGACCAGTCTGAGGTAGACACGATACAATCCGTAGACGCCTAAATAATTCGGAGTAGTCAAGAATAATCTTCCACCGGGCTTGAGAACGCGGGTCAACTCACGCACCGCTCGTGGCGGATCCGGCACATGCTCGATAGTTTCACAGGAGATCACGGTATCGAAAGTTTCATCGCCAAAAGGAAGCATCTGGATGTCGCTCACTTCCCACAAGATGCCAAACAAGCGTTGTTCCAATGCCGAGGCCCGGCCCTTTTTCACCGCCGTGGCAGCGAAGTCAGCCGCGACTATTTGGGCCGGTCGATGCGGCTGCTTAGAGAGCCAGCAACAGAACTCGCCGCCGCCGCAACCAATCTCCAGTATTCTCTTGCCCTCCAGATCGCACTTAGGATCTAAATACGCTTTGATCAGACGATGCCATGGCCTGTCGGCATCAGTATCCACGCCGAATGCGCCATGCCAATTTTCATAAACCAGTCGAGCTGTTGCGCCACGCTCTGGAGCCATTTACCGAGTTTCCCCAAGTGTCAACGCTTTAGTTAGAGAAAGCACTTTTCAGCAGATGCTAACTAAGAAACGCTACGACCATTCATTCCGCCAGAATGCTTTCAAGCAATTGATAGAAGCGAGCAAAAGATTGTTTGTCATCATAATAACGCACAGCAATTTGCGCTCGGCATCCAAGTTTCTTTCGCAAGCCGGCATCGTGTAATAGCGTCCTGAGCGATCGGGCTAAAGCATTCGCGTCAGCTTCCGGCGCAAACAATGCGCTCTCCCCGTCTTCCAGAATATCCGGCGCTGCTCCTACCGGCGTGGTAACGATAGGAAGGCCAGTGGCCATTGCTTCCATCAGCGCATGGTTGAAACCTTCCGAAAGACTGGGCAAAACAAAAATGTCGGCTTGGCGGAAACACTCAATCAGCTCGTTACGCTCCACACGCGAACGCACTATGACTCGCCGACGCACGTCTTCAGGAAATGAGGCCAGCACCGTTTCCTCGTTGGCCAACGTACCCACGCACCAAAGCTCCAACTCCGAATGTGCGCGCGCCAGTTGCGTAAAAGCCTCGACCAAAAACCTGGTCCCTTTCATCTCGAGCCATTGTCCGAGGAACATCAACCGCCTGGCCGCTGCCCGCCATTCTCTTACAATAAAGAAATCATCGGATACAGTGTTCTCTCCCAGGACTATATGCGCTTTGTTGGCCCACCTCTTTTTTTCAAGATATCGGAGTTCTGCTTGATTAAGACAGATGACACGATCCGAACTGCGGCAGCTGGCACGAAGAATTTGCGGCATAAGGAGACCGTAAAATAAGCGAAACCGCCAACTCAATCGTTTACGACTCCGCGCGGCCTGGGCCTTGAGTTTTCCATAATAGATTGGCTCGAGTCCCTGAAACGCAGTCAGCGTATAGGGACGCTTCTTAGTAAATCTACACAACGCATGGAAGACCCATCCCGAATAGCTATGAAACTGCACCACATCGTAAACGGCTCGCTGGTCCCATAATCTGAGAGCTACAAAGCACGGATACACCAAGGGCCACAAACGAGATGGTATCCGCCTGAGGCCGGGAAAATCGTTTGGCGTCAAAACGTCAGCTATCTCTCCCCGTTGTTGCAAATCGTCAGCGCGTTGCCGGACATCGCGAAAGATCGCGGTAAGAGGATCCCTGGGACCGTGAATAACAAATAGAACCTTCACCGATACGTATCAGTGGCCGCGCGGCGCAGGATTGTTAACAAGTCATGCACATGTCTGCGCCGGCTGAAAACCTGTCCGACAGCAAGAGCGCCACGCCGTAGCCGTGCATACGCGGTTGGAGTATCAAAACACTTCACAATCGCGGCGGCCAGTTGCTCTGGAGTGGCAGGATTTCCTGATGCCAGAAAGCCATTTGTGCCGTGCCATAACCATTCTTTGATGCCACCGACATCAAACGCCACCGCAGGCACGCCATGCGAAGACGCCTCCAGGCCAACCAGGCCAAAAGGTTCCGGCCACAAGCTGGGAACAACCAGCAGATGGCAGCGTTGCAGGAGTTCGTCACGTCTTTGCGGCGAAACCCAACCTGTGAACTCAATTCTCAGCTTATCGTGCTGGGTCTGAAGGCGCGCCGCTTGCTTTTCCCAGACCTGGCGATCAGGGCCATCACCGGCGAACGTTACCAGCACTGGACGGTTGAGAGTCGCGCAAACGTGTGGTAACGATGCACATAACACTCGACCACCTTTGAGATAATCCATTCGACCCAGGAACAATAAGTGATGGAAGTCATTCTCTGATGGACCATGAATTTCTGGTGCAGCGGCAGCGGCATCACCCTGACCCGGACGCAAAGTCTCCATCCTCATCACCCGCTCCTCATCGGTCCCATTGGCGCCGAAATAGCCCGAGAGATTATGAACGCGGTTCGGATCGAAACCGTGATTGACATACTCTTTAACCATGAAGGCGGACATCGTCACGATAGCCTGGTATCGCGAGAGAAGCTCCAACCGCAATCGTTGTCGATGATAATCGCGCCACATCGTTAAGGGATTCAAACCACCGCAACGGTGTGGATAGTAGTGAAGAAGACATTGCGGGCCAAAACTCCGCTTGCAGGGGTAGACCTCAGGAAACGCGAATGACTTGCCGCCACTGATGCAAGTTCCGTAGTACGAATGGGCGAAGAAGACTGCCGGCGCGATCTTCAGAACTTCAGATTCCAACTCCGGATTCGTCAGCCCATGCGCGTAAATGACATCCGGCGCCCAGTTCCGCAAACCTTTCAGTGCTTCTCTTTCACGCAACTCTGAAACACACCAGGTAGGAGCGGTCTGCGGGACAGCGATTTGTCCAGCGGCCTTGGGTTCGTCTACTTCATGCCAGAATGCTACTTCGTGTCCCTGCTGATGCAGCGAAGAGATTATTTGGTCCAAATAAACCTCGGTTCCGCCCAGTTTTTGCCGATTCCAACTAACTAAGGCGATACGCATTTGCACTCAAAAAACCAGCGAGCCTTTGCCTCAGACCGACAAGGCTACGCAATCAACAACTTGAAGGTTGATATTATGAGCTCTGAATCGTGATTCCCAGTGGTTCAGAGTTCCAGCTTCAGCTTGTTTGAGGTCCTCCGTTTCGCAACGCCTCAACGACATGCGACAGATCAAAGCGCGTCTCGTACAAGTCTCGCGCAGCCTCCCCCAACTCACTCCGGGCAGACGCATTCGCCAGCAAACTCTTAGTCGTTTCAATCAAAGCTTCCACATCGTCCGCAGTTACGAGCGCGACGGCGTGGCTTTCAGTCCAAATACTCTCGGTTAAAGCGCCTTTGGCAGTAACTATCGGCAAACCATGAGAGAGCGCGGCCATAACGCTCGTGCGCCGGCTGCTCACACCATCAATGTAAGGTTGCAGCATCACATCACAGGCGCTGATATGCTGTGAAAGATCGGCTGTGGTAAGCGAGCCGGTAGCGTGCACTCGATCTGTCAGGTCCGGATATCGCTGGACCAACTCGTCACGTACAGTCTCGCTGCCATGCCCTAAGAACAGCGCCACGCAATCTGCCATGGTGTGCAACAACGTGGGTATAGACTGCAATAAGAGTTTGCTGATGTTCCGATCGCAAGTTCCGAAGTGGCCCACGATTTGTTGTTTCCCCGGCGCGTAGCGCTGGCGGACAACTCGCACGCCCAGTGGATCGTGAACGATCGGAACACTGCTGGGGACCGGCAGCCAGGTAAACGGCAACGCCCGTCCCAGAGAGTAGGGCCGCAAGCGAGCTGCCCAGGCAGGGATTGACATCCAAACGTGGCGGGCCGCATTGAGCAGAACGATCGTCATCAAGCGATGCACGGCGGCCACGCCGTTCTGCTTTAGTGAGCCTTTTCCGAAGGGAAGGCACGGTTCGTGGACCATCAAGTCAATACGATCTCGAGCACGGGCGGCGCGTTTCCAAAGCCATAAGCAGAACTGAAAGTTCATCGAATTGTAGCCGTATCCATGCGGAACCCATTGCACCAACAAATGTCGGGGGGATGGAAACTGATTCAGCATCTCACCTGCGTGGCGAAGATCATTTCCATGGAACTGACCAAGCTCGCGATGTACCGTCACACCCTGCAGGGAGGGGGTCTCCTGAATTGATTGAGGGCACCAGACGTGGACTTCATCTCCCGTCGCCGCGAGGCCGCCCGCAACCAGATACGTATAATCGCTCACGCCGCCGATCTGCGGCGGATACTCACTCGTGATGAGATGCCAGATCGGCGGTGTCAATGCGAGCCTTTTGACGCCAGGACGAAAAGCCAGCGGCCTAAGCATAAGCCAGATGCACGATGCCGTAATTACTAAGAGGATCGCTCTGCCCAGTAAGGGGCACGGCAAGAAGACCCAGTTCAGCAAGTAAGTCTTCCGCCCTGGCCCGGGTCGTGTCTGCTGAACTCCAAACGTCGGGATGCATTTCAACGATGATGCCTAATTGATCTCGTCGGTCTTGAATCAGCTTCCGGGCTCCAGCCAGCGCTGCGATCTCAAAGCCTTCGATATCGATGAGTAACCAATCGGGCTGTAACCCCTCTGACGTACAATACTCATCCAGAGTCAGAACGGGGACCACTATCTCGGCAGTCTTTCCGGCGAGAGATCTATTAGGCTCTCCGAGCCGACTCATCCCGTCGGCTTCAGCCGCATAAAGAATCTGCTCGGAGCTCGCCTCGCTGACGGCGGCGGGCACGATCCGCACTCGTTCAGTCAATTGGTTCATGCGAACGTGCTTCTCCAGAATCGCGCAGGCAACCGGATTGGGCTCAAAAGCGATCACTTGCCCGGTGGGACCGGACCAGTGCGCGAATTGCATGACGTAGACGCCGACGTTGGCTCCAACGTCAAGGCACAACGAACCTGGTTTGATGCGTGGGCGCAGAAAGTCTGCGACTGGAACATCATAGTTTTGGGCGAGTCGATGCCGCTGATGGGGATCAATGCGGTAGGTGATTCCGTTAATGGTCCAATGGATTCCCCTTCCGTTGCTTGACCATTCGAGCAGTGATTCATAGGCCGGCCTCAGGCCCCGAATCAAACGAGACTCTCGTCCAACCAATCCCGAAGTATGTCGAGCAAATGTTTGGAGCAAACTCATGCGGAATGCGGCAAAGCTCTCAAAAGTTTTTCGGCGCCAAACTTTGAGTTGACAATAATCGAAGCATTGGCCGTTCTTTCGAATTTGTCATTTCGTATTCCTCGACGGTTTTCAGTCCGGTTTGGATGTCATAAACGGGTTGGTATTGTAACTGCTGGACAGCCTTGGCAGTGCTAAACGTTGTTCGACAGGAATACTTGTCAACTGCATAATCAGTGAGAGGGAAAGTCAGCGGCTCATTCAAGATCGCACGACCAAACGCGCGCCTGAGTCTCGCCGTAAACGAGCGATTCATCAATCTTCTGCTTAATTCTTTGGCTTCGCTTGCATTGAGTTGGATTAGGGCTTCATGGCCGACAATTGTTTCGAGGCGTTTGAAGTATTCCCTCCATGTCAGAGGTTTGCCATCGCTGATAATGAAACACTCCCCTTGAATGCCCTCACCGTCCAGAGCCAAGATGATGGAGTGAACCACATCTGCTACGTGAACCATATTAGCGACGCCTTGTCCCTCATTCACCAGAATTATTTTCCCCCGCCGCATCATATTAATGAGTGTATGGCTCCACCAGCATGGGGCGGGCCCGTAAATATTTGCAGGTTGCAAAACGACCACTTCAATCGCGTCCTTTTTTTGCAATACCTCTTCTTCGATTTGAATTTTGGAGTTGGTGTAGTGATCGTCAGCAGGTTTGCGCGGCGAGTCTTCATCTGCGAACTCGTAATCGGTGATTCCGTAAACAGAAATTGTGCTCAAGTGCACGAATCGACGCACGCCTGCTCTGATCGCCGAATTCAGTAGGTTTCTACCAGCCACAATCTCCAGGTGCGCACGCGCTATTGGATCGTAGCCATCGGCCTTGGCGCAATGAACAACCGCCTCACATCCTTTCAAAACGTCATCATATGATTGCGGAGTTCCCAAATCCCCCTGCACGATGTTGACCTCGCGAGATAGATCGGTCGGGACTCGTCGTGAGTCGCGAGTCAAGAGAAAGACGGTTTTTCTCGTTCGCAGAAGATCCCGAACCAGCGCCTGGCCGACGAAGCCAGTACCGCCGGTAACAAAAATCCTTTTCGCTTCAGGTTCGCCCATTTGCTAATGCCATCCGATAAAATCCCAAGACCTCGCGCGCAAAATTCTGATAGGTGAGATGCGCTACCGTGATGGGCGCTTTCTGGCTCATCTTTTCTAAGAGGTTGCGATCGGCCGCCAAGAGACGCAGATAATCCTTCAAGTCCTTGACGGATCTACTCTCAACTACGAAACCGTTCTCACCGTCTTTGATTAATTCAGAGGCCCCAGCTTGCCTGGTTGCAATTACCGGCCTTCCTGAAGCCAAAGCCTGCGGCACCACCAACCCATAGCCATCTTCCAATGCGGGATGCACGATGACACTCGCGACCCCAAGGCTTTCCGCCACCGGCGTGCTCATGATGTCCATGGCGCAAGTTCGTATGTTGTGGTTGCGACGAAGGAAATCTCTTAACAAGTAACTGGACCAACGGTCTCCCGTAGCTCCAATGATAACCAACTCCGAGTTCGGTATCTTTGCCTCCTCGAAGGCCTGCAGCAAGTAATGAATTCCTTTGCGCGGCTCAATAGTCGCTACGGCTAATACTCTGAACACATCGTCTCGTTTGTGGCAGGGATGAAAGTGATCGAAATTAACGGCAGGGCGAATAACCCGAAGTTTTCGGTCGGCTATGCCTCGTTCGACGAAGGTTCTTTTGGCCCGCTCGGAATTGACTCGAATCAAATCGGATAATTCGATTTCACGCAGGACGCGCTCGCGCATGCGCGGATGAAATGAATGAAAGCCATTGAAACCGATCCTGCGATGCTCTTCTTCGAGGATTTCGATCAGATTATCAATATGAGTATTGAGAGAGGTCAGCAGAAGCCGCGAATTGCGTTGCTTCAGTTGTAGAAAGGTAAAGTAACACTGCCCCATAACTCCGTCGAAAAGGGCCGCGCCGTTAGCTTGGGCTGCTACCAATTTATCGAAGTTAATGTCGGACAATAGCGCGAGCCATCCGCGACGCCGGCGTAACCATGGCGTCCTTCGAAGCAGATCGAATTGCACGCGTTGTGAAAGACCAACAAATGGAAGATTGACACATTCGGCATGGTTCGCCTTCGAGTGACGGCTATAAACGCGCGCCTTTGGCAATCGGTCCAACGAAAAGACCATCTGGCGAAGAAATTCTCCTTGCCCACCGATCCCGTACGATGCATTTCCGGCGAAGCAGATAATTCCGTCACCTAATGATTCAAGAGATTCTGCCATAATCATCTTCAAGACCGGCGCCAGGCAAGGAGAACCTCAGGTGCTAACGGCGACGCTTAGGGCCTTGCGAACTACCAATATGACGTTTGTCGAAAGGGTCGGCCGATGGCAAGCCAAGCGGTCGAGAAACTTTATCAAGCGCGTTCGCCAATTACCCTCCAAACCTTGGAGGTGGCTGGTGCCATGTACAGCCTGGAGTTCGAATTCGTGGCTCTGCAGGAAGTGGATCCACTCGCTCACGACATTCACTCGAATATGATTGTTATCTATCAACTGATCTTTACAGATCGTGCTTGACGGGCCTGGATAACATCTGGGCACGAGACCACGCAATAAGCGAAAGCGGTTGTACCAGGACGCCAAATTCGGTGTAGAAAGAATCAAGTGCCCGCCGGGCTTAAGAATACGACGTACTTCTTCAGCAAAACGATCGGTATCGATGAGATGCTCAATAATTTCTCCGGCGATCAGCAAATCATAGGTGTTATCCGGCATCGGGCACTGCTCGCCGTCCGCATCCCAATAGAAGCCTTTGAACCCTTTGGCGCGTACTGCGTCCAGAGAGATCTTACTGATATCGAAAGCGTGTAACTCTTTGATTCCGGTTGCCGCGTATAGAGCCGTGGCCATGCCGTTTAGGCAGCCGAGATCGGCGCCTACTTCCTTATTAGGGATGGTCCGCAAGATTGAACAAATCTTTTCGACGCGAAAACGCTGCCATTCAAATTCAACTAGCTCGTCCCGCTCCTCAAAGACGCTGATGTTAACCTGCCTGTGAGATAACATCTTGGCGGTATTCTTAGAAATCATATTGCCCTAATGATTTTAGATCGCGGCAAGCACTCAAATCCGAGCGGCAGCGCGCGAAGAAAACAAACTTCCCTCTGCTTGGTCTTTCACGCTATCTATCGGAAAGCGCCTGTCCCTTAGACTCAAACCGAACTCCCGAGTCGCAGAGCGCGCATCATTCTTGGTACTAGCGGAAAGAGTCGTGGGCGGACGTACATCCCGAGTGGGTAACGCAACGTGAGGGGAAACATGACCACCGCATAAGCGAACGCGCTGACCAGAGCAGTAAGAGAGATGAGCACGACTGTGTTCGGGACCCAGACTCTTGCCAAGGCACCCGCTCCGAGCATGATGACGACGAAGCGCAGGAACCAGGGCGAGAGTGGTCTAACTAATTCCCAGAGGGAAAGGCCGCTCTCTCGCGCCAGGGCTGAAAGATTTAAAGGTAAGCTCACTAAACAGACGCCAACGATCATACCGAGCGGCGCACCCGCAACCCCGTAGAGCCACACGAACGGGACTACCATCGTGATGCTCAGCAGACCATCAACCAAAGCCGTCAGGCACAAACGTCGCTCATAGCCGAAACAGAAGAGAGTGTAGCCGACGGTCAAGTTCCAGTGGCGCAACAGCATGCTCAAGAGAATCAGCACCGTGAGCCAGTACCCGCCGTACTGGACTGAGCCCACCCAGCGTCCGACGAAACCTTGATTAATAGACAACACGACGCAGACTACTGCGCCGCTTAACATCAACGTTGCCTGAGCAATCGAGATACTTACTTCGGACAAACGTGCGCGCGACTCACCGGCTTTTATCTGGCTCAGCGCGGGGCCGGCGGCCGCCATCAACATGTGTGGCTGATTCGCCAACACGCTAATAAGCTTGCCTGTGCACGCATAAGGGACGATTGCCGCCGGGCCCAACAGCTTACCGATGATCAGTATGTCGGTGCCCGTCAATAACACGGTCGCGATTTGATTGGCACTCACCCATAAACCCTGGCTGAGCCGAACTCGCGCTCGTTCCCAAGTTAACCGCGGCAGATGTTTGGGGAGTAGACCCGGAAAGTGTCTCCGCAGTCGATCCCATGACATCACCGAGTTGATTAGTTGGAGGAAAAACCAACCGATTGCCAACGCGTAAAGTCCAGCCCCGGCAACAATCAGTAGAATCGTAAATGCCGTACTCGCAACGTAAGAAAAGAGTGCCACCCCGCCCTGAAACGTATAATCCTGAAGGCCATGAATGATGGCGGCGAAGATGCGGAGCGGAAAAGTAATGACAAAGGCGATCAGGAGCAGACCGATTGGATTGCTTAAGGCCTTCCAATCGGTGGGAATCATGAGCCACGCGATAAAAGCGCCTAAGATGACGAAAGGCAGTTGGCCGAAAACCACGCGAACTGTTTCGCCGATTAGATTCGGCAAGTCAAGGGCGTTCTGTATGCTGCCGGCTCGCCCAGTGGCGAACGCGACTTCACGCGGCAACACGGCCACGATGCCGAGGTCGAGTAGTCCGAGATAAAACATGATCTGAGTGCCGACCAGCCATAAACCGTAATCGTGCTGACCGATACGGACGAAGATCGTAAACGTGGACCTTGGGCCATAAAGTTATTCTGCCCCGAGAGAACGGACTCGTTACCTTGAGCCGATTGGCGCGCCCCAATCAGGTTCGCGATTTCGCTGGACCCGCTGATGCTCATTGTTCCCCTTGAGTCAAATGACTGGTTTCTGCCAGGCTGTGTCAGCGTCATCGCTTACGCGCAAGAAAATAGTGGTTAGAACCGAACAAGCGACTGGTCATTAGCTTTTGCGTCAGCGGATTGTGTTTCACAATTCTCTTGATGATCGATTGAGAGTTGCCATTGCCGAGGCCCAAGTAGTGCGACGTCTCGACGTGTAAACCTGCGCTTTCGAGCAAGTGATGAATCTCGGCATTGGTATATTCGCGATAGTGAATGTCACCCTGCGAGATAATTCCCCGGGCATCGATCTTTGGCTGATCGATGAATTCCTGTGTGCCCCACAACATGGACGTCCCGGTTAACGCGCGCCACGCCCCCATGACTGTGGCCGGATTCGGTGTAGTTAGGATCATCAACGCCCCGGGTCGCATTAGTCTTGCGAGATCGCGAATCAAACCGAGGGGGTGATTGAGAATGTGCTCGATGACTTGAGCAATAATCACCACGTCGAATGACTGGCCGACAATTTCAGAGAATGGATGCGACTCGTTCATGTTACATCGAACAAACTCGATGCCGGACTCGGCGAAGAGGGCACGCTGATCTTCCAACTCGCAGGCGTCGGCGCCAGTAACATCGTAACCCAGCCGCTTAAAGATGATGCTGACGTAACCATTGAAACAGCCCACATCCAACAATCGGGTATCCGGGCCGGGCGAGAAGCGCGCGACGGTGTCAGCGATCATCAGCCGAACGTGCGACTCGACCAATGCCCAGTGCTCGTTGAGCATCCACTGATTGTCACGGAACGAAGTGAGCATCGCCGCGATCGCCGAGTTGATCTGAGACTGCGTTACGGCCGTGGTCATCTCGTTTGTTGGTAATATCAACCGGGTACGTTTGTAGCCAAGCCAGGTGAATAACCATTCAAACTTTCGCGTGAAGCGAAACTGTTTCTTGTCGCTCTTTCCGGTCGGCGCGCCGCCACCCATCCTACGCTTAATAACAGCAAGCACGTTTGAGGAATCGAAACCAATAGACCTGTGCCAACAAGATTAAAAGCGAAGTATATGAGGCATGTCACCCAGGCAAGACGTCGACCAATGAACCATGGATCAGACCGGGAGGGACTCGGCTGTATGAGTAACCAAACAATAAACGCTACCCAAAGGCCTAGTCCTACCAGTCCGAGCTCCAACACGATTCGCCCAAATTCGTTTTCCGTGGCTACAGGATTCTGGATGTTAGCGCTCAGGAAATAGGGGATGTGCGTTCCAGCTCCCAACCCGTTGCCAAGAGGAAAAGCTCCGGCCAGCTCGAAAAAGCCCATGTTGACGCTGCCCGCTATACGCTGAGATATCATCTCGGTATCCTGCAATTGAGTAAATCGCTGAAGCCTTTGCTCGCCCGAGACTAACCAGGCTACCGTAGCGAGTATCAGGACCCATCCGATCAAGGTACCGCGCCTGGACCCCACTGAAAACATGGCGACCATTAGCACGGCGGCGGCTCCGATGAAGTGTGACCTGCTGGCAGCTAGCAAAACTCCTAACAACGAACCGATTAATGCGGTCATCACTAACCACTTATGAAGAAGACGTTTGTTTGCCTGATGCAACGCGCCTATCAGAAAAGGAAGACTCATCACCATCGTGCCGGCGTAAGCATGAGAGCCTATGAATGTGGACGGTATTCGATAAGCGCTGTACCCGGCCACGTCCTTGCTTAGATAAACCAGATCCGTGACCCCATTGCGGGGAAAGAAGCTTTCGACACCCATAAAGAACTCAGCGATGGCAATAACGAAAACGCCGAGATTCAGGATCGCCAATAACATCGCCGAATTATATTTTTCTTTATCACTGAGACGGGCCCCGACGATCATAAATGGTAATAGAAGAATATTTGCCCGCAGGCCAAGTAAGCGCACGAAGAAATCCTGGTTTGGGATCATGAACATTAATATGGGCCAGGCGACCAGCAACTCCATCCAGGGCTTGATGCTTTTGATTCGATACTCCTCAGCAAGGGCCATCCGGCGGGTTAATTGGCCTGCGTAGAAGCCCAGGACCGCAGCATCAAAAAGGAAGTGTGAGTAAGGATCGGCGAGGTTAGCTCGCGTGATCCCATAAATGTATCCGAAGGCCAGAACCGCGCCGAGGCCCATCACCAGGGAACGACGCGCAGCGACGAAGGTAATTGTGAGTGCTGATACGAAGAGTAATATAGACATGGGTTGCGAAACGGATGTTTTGGCTGCAATAGAATTCGAGTACTAACTCTTTCTTCCAATCATGAGCAGGTTGTCCGACAGCGCGCGCGGAAAACGACGCGCCAGGAACCCCGGATAGTGCCAGGGTGTTAACATTAAACGCCCCCGATAACTGTACCCAATAGACACTTCTGTCAATTTGCATTCGGCGGCCATGCGCACGAGATCGCTCTCTAGAAGTGCCGTAAGATGCGCGGGATAGTGCACATCCTGAAAAGCAGAGAACCTGCGCTTAATAATCAACGTCAAAAGACTCAGCAAGCTCAACTGATTCGGAGTTGTTACCACCACCCAGCCGCCGACCTTTGCCAGGCGCACGAGTTCACGCATGAAAGCTCGAGGATTTTCAAGATGCTCAATGGTTTCCACGCATACAACAACATCGGCGATATCATCAGCTAATGGCACTCTCTCTTTCTCGAGGTTGACACAAGTGAACTCGGCAGTCGCAGGAAACTCTGAATATGGCACAATGTCGGCGCCGATGTATCGGGAAAACTTCGCACGCAAGAATGGCCACAGGTACCCATGACCGCAGCCGATGTCGAGCACAATACCACGGCGCACGTGGTGTTGTTCCAAGGTTCTAGCCACCATTTCATAGATGGCAACATCGCTGATCCCACAACTGTGGCGCGCGCGGGCATCCACTTCCAGCTCAACGGAGCAAGGGACTGCGCTCATATAACGACCTGACCGGCAGCGGAAGAGAACACCTCAGCGATTCGGCGCATCTGTCTGACAGGCTCACATAGTTCTTGCGCGCGATCCGGCGCTGCGGCCCCGAGCTTTGCGCGCAAATCGGAATCCACTATGAGCCGCCGCAGAGACGAAGCCAGAGCGATGCGATCCCTCGGAGGGACCAGTATTCCGCACGAGCCATTGACGATCTCGCATGCGCCGCCAAGAGCTGTGGTTACGATTGGTAAGCGGGCATAGAGCGCCTCGATGAAAACGATACCGAATGGTTCCGGCTTAACGTTCGGCTGGCAATAGATGTCGGCCGCTCTGAGAAGTCTGGGTACGTCAGAACGTTTGCCGAGAAACCGCACCCGATCTGCGATTCCTAATCGGCCGGCCAATCTCTTTAGCTCTTCAAGGTACTCAGTTTCCTGCCGACGTTGGGCGCCTCCCACGAGCCAGCAGATCCAATCGGGCAGGCCTCTGAGTAGGTGCAACGCTTCCAAATGCAAAGCGTGGCCCTTCCACGATTCCATGCGGCTGGCCTGGATGATCACGGTAGCAGCTTGTGGCGCTTGCATTTCATTTCTTATAGCCCGGCGATCGCGGTCGGAAAAAACTTGATGGCTTGCTACAGGACAGTAAACGACTTCGGAGCGCAGGCCCTGGTATCTTTGGCCCAAGCCGCTTGCCGTAAACGCGCTGTTGCACACGGCAAGGTCGGGCGGTGTTCTGTCGCTCAATCGATCGAGCCAATTCCTTTTGCCGCTGGCGTCATGAAACCACGACACCAGCGGCAAACCGGCCGACCGGAACACAGGACCGAAGATTGCGCGCGACCAACCCGAATGGCATACGCTCAAGTCAAAGCGATTTTCGTCAAGCAACCGGCGAACAACTCGCCGCGCACGCCGCATCGATGCGGGGTTTCTCAAGCGCACTCTACCGAGTCCATAGACGGGCGCTCCCGCTGAAGTCAATTCTTCAGTCAAGCGTCCCTCAAAGCAGAGCGCGAAATGCGATTCCATTTGCGGGCAGAGGTCGCGATGACGCGCTAGTGTGACTAAGATCGTCTCCACTCCGCCATACAGATTTCCACTATGAACGTGCAGGACGCGCAAGATAGGTCCTTTGCGATAAAGAGGCGAGCAAGGATGCAGCCAACAATATAAAAGCCACATCGACGTAGGGAATGCGATAGCGGACTTGGACCTGAAAGAGCAAGCCGCCCACCACGTAGCCAACCGCGATTACTCCCAACAACAGGATGATAAAGGAATCGCGTTGCCAGCTCCTGCGAACCAACTCGACACCAGCCATCAGAAACAACGGCGTGTTAACTAGCAGCGAGAGCAGAAAATTCATTCGCGAGAAGATGAGAGGATTCAGCCACGGCGTCCAGAAATGCTCGAATTTATACCACTGCAGACGCCACCAGTCACGCGGATGGTTTTGGCGAAAATCGCGGACTTCGTCTTCCCACTGCCCTAATGATGCGCTCGACTCGCGCGCGAGCCGAGTTACGAGCTGGTCTTGAATTTCGTAGTATTCGGTTCTTGTTCGTGCCTCGTTGAGGTGCAGGTACTCCGGCGAATTGCCGAAGGCAAACATTTCGGGACCACCTCCTGGCGCTAAACTGAATTCTCCATGGACCCAATAGTTGCGCGCCATGACGGGTAATAAGAGACCGCTGACGATCAGGGTGAAGCAGGCCGCGCTCTTTAGTGCTAAGAACCAGCCGCTATTGCGTAATGCTCTCCAACCGATCCACAAAGCCGCCACTGGAAGGAACAATTGCAGAGGAGCGCGAGTCAAGCAAGCTAACGCCAGTGCTACGCCTCCGCACGTCAGCCAGCGAACCGGATTCTTAGGTTGTGGTTCGTTAAGTCGTTGCAAACATGCTATACCGCCCCAAAGCAATGCGATGAATACAGTCTCGGTTAAGACAAAGCCGCAATAAAAGATTAAGAAGGGATGAAAGAGAGCGATTACGAAAGCCCAATTGCCCGCTCGCTGTCCACGCCATCTGCCTGCTATGTGAGCCAATATGAAGGCCTGAGACACTCCTATGAGCGACTGTGCAAGCTGAATAGGCCAAACGACTTGATCATTAATTGCGACAAAGGGAAGCAAGAAGATCGGATAGAATGGTGGTCGGATTGAATTGAAGTATCGTGGGTAGGCGTCCCAGCGAAGTGATAACAAACTTTGTGCATAAGCAAAATACTCCTTACCATCCCATCCGGCGAAAGAAGACTCTTTACTTACAGTCAGACAATAAGCGATCCGAATCAAAAGGCCTGCAGCCGCCGCCCAAAGATGCCATCTGCGCCAGGTCCAGATTGCCGCTGGCGTAAGCTCCTGTGGCATTGGCGCGCCATTGGCCATGCTTCCAAAAATCTTTTCGCTATGGACGTGCAGGGCCCGCATCACTCAAATGTGGGGTCGCGAATTGTTCGCGCAACCATCGGCCGACACGAAAGGGCTTACGAGACGCGACATAATTGAATCCCACCAGAAGGAAAAATGGATCGAACAAGATACGATGACGAGTCGCGGTCATGAAAACAACTTCGATCGCCAGGGTGTACAGGAACAACAAGAGTATCAAAAGGGACTTTGGTTCTCTGGACCAAAATGCAGGCAGTCCGAGTAAGAACCCACAAACAACGACCAATGAATAAGGAGTCAAGACCGGCGCGTACTTTAGGTTTGCCTGCTTTTGCGGCACCGGCGAAAAAAAGCGAACGGCCTTCATGGCCGCAAGCCGAAGGAATGCAGCGGGATGTTCCTTGATCCACTTAACGCCAAGAGACATCAGCAAGTCCGATCTCTGTTTCTCCGTCAGTCCCTCAAGATTAGGCATCGGCGGCGCTTGTCTGTTAATCGAGTTCCTAATGCAGTATGGCGATACCACCAGCACCACCACGCCAACAAACAAGAGGGCCTGAGACCATCTGCTGGTAAAGGCTACGAGGATCGCGATCGCCGGCAGGAAGAGAAGCAAGTTTGTTCTTACTAATAAGCTGAGTGCCAGGAAAACTGCAGAAAGGGCGAGATGTTTGATCTCGCCGTTCTTCAAGTAATTGAAAAGAAAATAGAACGTTCCCAACTCACAAAAAAGGAACGGCATCTCTGACAAAAACAGTTGATTGAAAGCGATGTAGAACGGGCTTAGGCCCATCGCCACCATAGCCACGTTGGCCCAGCGCTCTGGCATCCAATGCAGGCAAATTCCTCGGAAAAAGAACAGGCTCGCGGCAAACAGAAGGATGCTGCCCAATCGCAGGACAAAGTAGTTACGACCAAACAGCGCAATTTGCGCGGCGTAGACGAGCGGTGCCCCGAGCCCATAATAGGAGGTTGGTTCGCCTTTCCTTATGAATCCCCCCAAGGCGTCAAACGAGAGCGAAAGTCCATTACCGGCGAGAAGGTTTTCGGCGCCGCTCAAGTAAGCACCCTGGTCCGGATAGTCGATGAACTTACCTCCAAAATACGCTGCCACGAGTAGGTGAGGAATCAACACGAGTGGCAATAGCCAGTATTTTGAGTTATTGATTGCGGCCAAAGGCTTCAGGACCATGGAAGCTTGTTCAGGATCATTATCCAACACGGATGACTTCGACGTCTGGCGAGCTAAAGGAACGTTCTGAAACTTTTCCTGATTTATGGTTTCAGTCTAAAGGGTCAGGTCTGCAACTGGTTCGGGGACAGTCTCGGATAGCGTGTGCTGAGTTTGTCCTAAAGACGGGCGCAGCAGCTTGCGTGCGATCCTTCGCGCGAAGAGATGGGACGGTCTCTCTACGATTAAATAGAACGTGTAGCTAACGAGCAGAACAAAAGCGATGCTTATCATCCAATTCATTCCGGCGGCAAAAGGCGCAAACGCCAGCAAAACGAAAATGGCCTGAGCATGAAGATGCATGAGATAAATGGAGTAACTCCACTTACCAGCATGCTCCAAAACACTTGGGGCTTTGTGTTGCTTGTAATATGCGGTTTCCCTGGTCAACCAAAAATAAACAAAAATCGCGAACAAATTGAGCGTCCAGGGATGCTTTACGGGCGAATGAAATCTCAAAAAACTACAGAAGCTGCTGAGTCCCCAAGCAGCCATGCGCCAACCCCAAATGCTGGCGGTGGCAACCGAAGAGGCCGTGGCCGAACTTACCCGTTGCGCTAACAAGCAACCGAGCAGCCAGCACGGCAGGCCCAAGAGCCAATTTAATTGAGGACCGTATGACGGGTAATCTCCTGCCCCGGGGTTCGTCAGAATCACGCCCACAGAAAAGACGAAAGCGACGACCAGAATCTTGGTCCATCCAATTCGCCTGCTGGTCAACAGGAGCAATGGATAGATTACGTAGTAAATCTCTTCTGCTAGAAGGCTCCAGAGAATTGAATCACTGAGTAGAGTTAATTTGATATTCAAGGGCCTGGCAAGGAGAATGGCAACCATCATGGGAGTTACGATTCTGATATAGCGGCGCGTGAAATATGATTTCGGATGAAGGGGGCGCCCTTTTGCGTAGGGAAAGTTTATGCAGAATCCTGAAATGACAAAGAAGACAATCACCGCGGCGGACGCGTTAAAGGCATTGTTGTAGAGAACCGCGAATAATTTGCCGGCAAACTTCGTCTTGTCGACGTGGTCGAGCAACGGAAAGAAACCGCAATGGACAAACACGACCCACATCGCACAGACGAAGCGAAGGCTGTCCAGTCCACGTATGCGGTCGGAATCGAATCTGCCCGATGTCTTGGCGACACCAGCCGAACCATTAATACTCGCATCATCCGACTTGGGTCTGGCAGCTCCGACGCGGGTATCGTTTTGTTTCCCTTCTATCTGCACGAGTTTTGAATAAATGGGTGCCAGCTCTTTGACCAGACGCTCTCGGTTAAAGCGCTCTTGCACGGTAGCTCGGCCGGCCTGTCCCAACCTTTGCCGCAACTCTACGTTGCTCGCAAGCGAAACGATCTGTTCAGCCAGACGGGCAGCGTCGCCAGGCGAAACTGAAAGAGCGTTGACTTCCGCATCGATGATTTCGGTTGCGCCTCCCGCGGCGCTGGCGATCACGGCGCGACCGCACGCCATGCCTTCAGCGATCACCAGTCCGAACGGTTCGGGCTCGGTGCTCGCGTGGACCACGATGT
>WNGL01004304.1_pt1 | contig 19204 bp, 17 predicted proteins | sample 5400591 | NCBI WGS metagenome assembly WNGL01 (sample SAMN13153377, study PRJNA577476) | soil metagenome | isolation source: 80 cm soil or saprolite under Garry oak tree replicate 1 | place: USA:California | collected 2016-06-15 | reverse complement strand
GTAAACCTGAGGATACCGAACGTCGAGTAGGTGGAAGGTCCGGAGCAATCCGGGATGGAAACCGAAAAACGCATAGGGGACTTCAGGGTAAACAGGAAGGTCTCTTGGGGCATTACTTTTCCCCAGAACCTCCACACGGCCCGCTTAATTCAAATCAGCCCTTTTGGGGGCCCTGGCGCAGGCTTTGTCCACAGCTTCGGCGTCGAATGCCACACCCGTCTTCCGAAGCCTCCTGACCCCGTCTGCAAGCCGGGCCACCGGCGCCGGATCCTCATAGCGAAGCCAGCGGTAGGCGGTGGGCAGCGACCACGGCTTGCGCCGGGTTTCGTGGAGGCGGCGGTGAGCGTCGACGACGATTCCTTCCACGTCCTTTAACAATCCGGAGCGCTCGAGCTCGGCGAAATCCTGACCCTCCATCCAGGCGAGGAGGCGCGCCAGCCGCGCCGCCGGGTCAAATCCCCACGAAGTCAGAGGCTTTGCCGTGACTTCGCGGGGGCCCCTAAGGAGACGAGGGAATCCGGCGCCGCGGTCGGAATGTCGTAGACGCTGGCACGCAGGGAGCAGATGAAGGGTAGGTTGCGGTACAGCTCGCGGTAGTCGAGGCCATAGCCGACGACGTAGTCGTTGGGGATCTGGAAGCCGACGTAGCGCAGCGGAACCTTGACCAGCCGGCGCAGGGGCCGGTCGAGCAGCGTCACGACCTCGAGCGAGGTTGGTTGCCTGCGGCGCAGCTCCGACAGGACGTAGTCGGTGGTCAAACCGGTGTTGATGATGTCCTCGACCAGCAGAACGTGCCGGCCTTCGATCGGGTAGTCGATGTCACGCGCGATCCGCACGCGGTCCTGAGGCAGCGCGCCGGCGAAGCGCTGGAGGTCTAGGTAGTCGATCACGAAAGGCACCTTGATCTGGCGCGCTAGGTCGGCCAGGAAGAACGTGATTCCCTTGAGCACCCCGACCAAGACCAGCGACTGCCCACGGTAGTCGCGCGATATCTTGCGACCAAGCGCGCGGATCCGCGTCTCCAGCTCGACGGGTGAGATGAGGATCTCGCCGACGTCCTCCTTGCGCAGGTGCTGCACCTCAAGCGCGCCGTAGCCGGCTTTGGCGAGCAGCTGCTGGTAGTCCTTGCGGTAGAGCAGCCGGACGTTCAGCTCCGGGTAGAGCTCGCGAAGCATGCGCAGCTTGCGGTTCTTCGGGGTGACCAGCGACTGCTTCATCGTCGTCAGCTCGATGTAGAGGTCGTGCTCCGGAAGGTAGAAGTCGGGGGTGAACATCTCGGCCACGCGCGTGCCCTCCCACGCGATCGGGAAGGACACAGGCTCGTAATGCCAGCGGATGCGGTAGTAGTCGAGGAAGCGCGCGAACTCCTGCTCGGACGGATGGGCGAACTCGACGCGCGAGTGAGCCGGGCCTGTACGTCTGACCAGGCGCGAGCGCTGCTTGACCGGGCGGCGCCATTTCTGCGCCACGGATGTTTGGGAAGTCGACGACGCCAATGGGACGAGGCAGATTGTACTCTCGGGATTGAGGGCGTCTTGATGAGCACACCGGCGCAGCGGATGGTCGCCGAGCAGCTGCGTCCGCATGGCGTGACCGACGAGCGCGTGCTGGAGGCGATGGCCTCGGTGCCGCGCGAAGAGTTCCTTGCGCCGCGGATGCGGCGGCACGCATACGAAGACCGCGCGCTTGCGATCGAATGCGGGCAGACCATCTCGCAGCCACTTGTCGTGGCGCTGATGGCGCAGGCCGCGGCGCCGCAGCCCGACGACGTCGCCCTGGAGGTGGGCACCGGTTCGGGTTATGCGGCCGCGGTGCTGAGCCGGTTGTGCCGCAAGGTGATCACCATCGAGCGCGAGCCGGCCCTCGCAGACCATGCGTCTGAAACGTTGAGGCGGCTTGGCTTCGACAACGTCGAGGTCGCGGTGGGCGATGGAAGCCAGGGCTGGCCGCCTGGGACGCCATACAACGTGATCCTCGTCGCAGCGGCGGCGCGCGGCGTTCCACCGGCGCTCATCGACCAGCTCGCAGACGGCGGCCGGATGGTCATCCCTGTGTCGGTCGGACCGGACCAGCCACAGGATCTCCGCGTCTACTTCCGCCGGGACGCCGAGGTCAGCTACCGGTCGATGTTCCCCGTGCTCTTCGTTCCGCTACGGACTGGGTGAGGCTTTCGGCGAAGGCGAAGCGCCCGCGGGAGGGGTTGACGACGTGCCGGTCAGCGTCTGCAGCTGCTGGAGGAGCTGGCCGACGGTCTGCATCTCGGTCGCGAAGGTCGTGAAGTCGCCTCGGGCAAGCGCGGCATACGCGGCTTTGTAGTGCTGGTTGGCCTGGTCGATCAGGCTCTGGATCTGGGCCACCTGGGCCGCCGTGTAGGTCGTGGGCGGCGGTTGAGTGGTGGTGGGCGGCGGCGCCGTGCCCACCAGCTGCTGGATCGCCCCATCCAGAGTGGTGGCGTAAGCGACCTGGGCCTCGTCGGCGAGGATTACCCGCTTGAGCTCGGGCAGGCTCGACTCCTGCTTGGCGCGCAGGTAGATCGGCTCGAAGTAGAGGAAGGAGTTTCCTATCGGCACGACGAGCAGGTTGCCCTGCTGGACCGAGGAGCCGGCCTGGTTGAAGAGGGTGAAGTCGGCGGAGATCGTGGTGTTGGCGTTGATGCGGTTGGCCACCTGCTGCGGTCCGAAGATCACCTTGTCCTTGGGCAGCTGGTAGGACACGTACTCACCGTAATGCTGCCCGTCGCTGCGGGCCGCCATCCACGAGACCAGGTTGCTCTTGCCCAGTGGGGTGTACGGCATGATCAGAAGGAACTCCGGCGTCGACTCGCCCGGCAAACGGAAGAGCACGTAGTAAGGGGTCAGCGCGGTGGCGCTGCTGTTCGGGGAGTTTTGCGCTGTTGGAACGGCCCAGACGTCCTCTCTCGCGAACAGCACCTTTGCTCCGGAGGCATCCGCGCTGACGTGATACGTGGCGTAGACCTGGACCTGGGCGTTGAACAGGTCCTCGGGGACCCGCAGGTGTGCGCGCAGCCCTTGCGGCATCGCGTCGATCGGCTTGAACAGCGACGGGAACGTGGCCTCGTAGGCCTTGATCAGCGGGTCCTTCGGGTCGATCACATAGAAGTTCGTTGTTCCGTCGAACGCGTTCACCACGACCTTCACCGAGTTGCGGATGTAGTTGACGTAGTTGTCGCCAAAAGGCATCGTCTGCGAGTACGGATAGCTCGACGCTGACGTGTAGGCGTCGAGGATCCAGTAAAGCCGGCCGTCCGCCACGACGAGGTACGGATCGTTGTCGAAGGTCAGGAACGGCGCAATCTCCGAGGCCCGCGCCTTGATGTTGCGGCGGTAGAGGATGTAGGTCTTGTCCGTGATCTGACCGGAGACCAGGAGGTTGAAGTCGCTCAGCTTGAGCGACCAGAGCGCGCGGTTGGCAGCCGTCATCGGCACGCCGTGCTGTCCCGAGTAGTTGGTGAAGACGTCCTGGCTGCCCTGCGGATAATCGAACTCGCGCGTGTTCGATGGCGCGAGCACGTAGTCGTTGGTCAGCTCGCCGAAGTAGATGGCGGGTTGGCTGATGGTGAGAGGTCCACTCGGCGGCAGGTCGCCGACGACGTAGTTCGGCAGGCCCTCCTTATCGGCCGCGTTGACGGGGCTTGCCGCGGCCCCGTATCCGTGGGTGTACTGCAGGTGGATGTTGACCCAGTTCTGCGCCGCGGACGAGAGCTTTGAGGTGTCGAGCTCGCGAGCGCTGATCTCCAACTGCTGGTACTGACCGTTGATGTTGTAGCGGTCGATGTCGATGTCGTTGAAGGTGTAATAGGTTCGCAACGTCTGCTGCTGCTGATACGTCTCCTTGAGCTGGGTGTAGTCCCAGAGGCGGAGGTTGTTGACCGTGACCTGGTCGTTCTGCACGTCCTGTGCGGTAAGCGGCTGGTCGCCCGTGAAACTGCTGGCCGCGACATTCGACAGTCCATACGCCGCGCGCGTGCCCGCGATCTCGCGCTGGATGTAAGGCAGCTCGTAGGACTGTGCGTTGGGCGTGACCGACACCCCTTGCACGACGCCCGGGTAAGCCTGCGAGATGATCGTGAGCAAGATCCACGTCCCGACGGCCGCGGCCGGCAGCCACAGGCGCCGCACCCATGCGTTCGCCACCAGCGCCCCCGCAAGCACGATCCCGGCCCCAGCCTGGAACGTGTAGAGGGGAAGCCTCGCGTTCACGTCGGTGTAGGCGGCGCCCCACACGATGTTGCTGTTGTGCGCGGAGAGGAGGTCGAAGCGGCTGAGCCAGGTGGCCGCCGCCAGGCTCACGGCGAATGCGGCGATCAGCACCGACACGTGGGCGATCGCGCGGGGCGTGGGGCGGAAGTCAAAGCTGTCGCCGCGCCATGAATAAAGGGCGCCGACCAGAAGGATGGTCAGGAAGTCGAGGCCGAGCGACCAGTTGGCCACCGCATGCAGGAAGGGCAGCGATAGCAGATAAAAGGAGATGTCCTGGCCCAGGACCGGATCCGTGGTCCCGGTCGGCGTCGAGTGGAGATAGAGGGCGAGGGCTTGCCACTGCGAGAAGGCTCCCCCGCCCAAGATCACTGAGACGATCGCCGCGGTGACGAGGCTGATCCAGCCCGCAGGTCCACGAAACACGGATTGCCTGATCCCCACGGCGCGCAGCGCGGCTCCGGAACGCGCCCGCAGCGCGATCGCCACATTGACCATGAGGTACACAAACGCGAGCAGGAACCCGCCGATGAACAGTGACCATTCGAGGGTCACCCGAGTCGTGTAGACGTCGCGAAACCCGAGCGAGTCGTACCACTGCAGCTCGGTGATGAACGAGACGATCGGGCTCGCGGCGATGAAGACCAGAATCGCCAGCAGAAACAGCGCGACCCCGCCCCAGAAGCGCCTGGGGATTTGCGGCATGCGGATCTCTCTTCCGGCGTCGAACGGACCGCCGCGCTCGAACGGATCAAACGGCCGGTACCGTCTCGACACTCTGGAACGAAGCTTAGACGGACGCTAAAGCGCGGTCATCTAAGGCGAAGTCGGCGTCAGGATTTGCGGGTGGATGCTCGAGGTGCCAGCGCACCGTCGTGCGCAGGCTCTCGAAGGGATCCGAGGTCGTCCACCCCAGCTCGGCCCGAGCCTTGCGGGCGCTGGCCGCGATGTGCTGGAGCATCGTGCCGGTCGGTTTGAGGTCTTCCGGCAGCACCTCGTCGGGCGCGCGGACGAGCTCGGCGTTGGATCCGGCGGCGTCGAGGATCATCTGCGCCCACATCCGCATCGAGTAGGTCCGGTCCTCGCAGATGTTCATGACACCGGTCATTGGCGCCGCATGCAGCGCAAGGCGAACCGCGCGCGCCACGTCGCGCACGTAAGCGCGGCATGCGAGCCACGATCCCGCGCCGATCGGAATGCGTGGTCTCCCGGCGCGAACGCGGCGGAGGATGAACTCTTCGCGCAGCTGGTAGTCGTGTTCGCCGTAGACCATCGGCAGGCGCAGCACGAGCGCGCCGCGCGGCAGGTACACGTCTTCCACGTCGAGCTTGTCGTAGTCGTCTCGATCCGCCAGCCTGCCTCGATACGGGTAGCGCTCGGCGCGGACCGGGGACTCCTCGTCGATCGGCACCGGGTCCGTCTCGCGGTCCTCCAGCAGCGCGCCGAACGCGCGGTAGACATCCATGCTGGAGATCACGATCCGTCGCTCGACCCGGGGCGACGCCTCCAGCGCAACCTCCGCGTCGGCTCGGCTGAGGGCGCGGCAGTCGACGAGAGCGTCGGCCCCGAATTTGGCCATCGCACCACGGTGCGACGCAAGCTCTGAGCGGTCGCAGTGCAGGTGGCGAACCTTCGGCAGGTCGTCAGGCTCGAGCTCGCCGCGATGCACGACCATCACCTCGTCGCCCGCGGCGGCGAGCTCCTCGACGGTGGCGCGGCCGATGAACCGCGTTCCGCCGAGGATGATGACTTTCAACGCGCGACTGGCGCCACCGCGTGCGGGTTCTTCTCGACGATCAGGTCGATCAGGCCCCATTCCTTCGCCTGCTCAGGCGTCATGAAGAAGTCGCGCTCCATCGCCCTCTCGACATCCTCGAGCTGCCGCTTGCAGTGTTTGGCGTAGATTCGCGCCACCTGCTCGCGCTGCCGGAGGATCTCCTGAGCGTGGATCTGGATGTCGGTGGCCTGGCCCTGGATACCCTGCGTGAACGGTTGGTGGATGAGGATCTGCGCGTGCGGCAGCGACATGCGCATGCCCGGATCGCCTCCGGCCAGGAGGATCGATGCGCCGCTCGCCGCCAGGCCGGTGCACAGCGTCGCCACCTTGGGCCCGACGTACTGCATCGCGTCGTAGATTGAAAGCGCAGCAGTCAGCGATCCGCCCGGGCTGTTGATGTAGAGCTGGATGTCAGTTTCCGGAGCCTCGTTCTCGAGGAACAGCAGCTGAGCCGTGACGGTGGTGGCCATGTCGTCGTCGATCACACCCCGGACGAAGATCACGCCGTCCTTGAGCAGCCGCGAGTAGATGTCGTACGCGCGCTCGCCGCGCCCGTCGTTGGTGATCACGGTCGGAATTAGATGCATCTCGCCCTACCTCCTGGGTGCAAACCCGATGCGTTCTTTTGCTCTGGGTGGCGGATTGGCCATCGCCAGGTAAGCGCTGAAGTCGGCCACGCTGCGCAGGGCCTCGAGGGGAAGCGAGGCGGTGGCCAGCCGCAGCTTGACCGGCGGGTCCTCGGGCCACGCTCGCTGGTCGGAGTCGGCGCCGAGCAGGCGTGCGAGGTCGGCGTAGATCTCGGCCGGCCGCACGCCGAGCGCGTGGGCGACGGCAAGCAGTCGCTCGGTGGATACCTCTTTCCGGCCGCGCTCCACCTCTGACAGGTGGGCCGGAGAAAGCCCGGCCTCGGCGGCAACCTCGCTCAGGGTCCGGCGGGTGGCCTCACGGCGGGAACGCAGAATCGAGCCGAGAGCTGCTCGGACCGTCCCGGCACTTTCGCTGTAGGCGAAAACCATTTGTCCTCGGCTAACGATACGACTAACGTTCCTGTCAGTGCGATCGAAACGTCGGGCCGGGAGGCGCCGGGACAGCGTCTCGTTCGGCCGCCGTTCGCGCCCGGCGCCGCCGCAGCTCCAGCTCCAGGCTCTCCAGCCCGCGTGCCATGGCCCACCGGTGATTGGCGGCGAAGATCGGGCGCATCACCAAGGTTCCGTAGCGCAGCAGGGCCTTGTTGGCGGCGATCCGCCAGTCGTAGGTCGCGTCGACATGGTCGCCGGCCTCGGTGATGGTCCACACGCCGGTGCCCTCGAAGTCCCCTTCCGCGACGAGGCTGAAGCCGTGCGGTGGGTTCGATTCGGTGACTGTGAACTTCCACCGCAGCGTGTACGGCAGCCAGCCCTTGGTGTAGAGGGCGATCACTCGGCCGACGTGCGTCGTTCGGTCGCCGGGCGAGAGCTCCTTCACATCGAGGTAAACCGACGGCCACCATCGTGCCAGCGCCGGAGCGTCGCCAAGGATCTCAGCGACCTCCTTCGCGGTGGCCCGCACGCGCCAGCGCGTGAGGAACGCGTATTCGGGCGCCACTAAGAGTCTTTCAGGTTGGCGGGATCGAGCAGCTCCTGCTTGGGACGTTCGATCTTCTGTCGCGACCGCATGATCTCGATCAGCTTCTTACGGCCCTTGGGTGGGCCGATCATGATCGCGCCAACAAGGCGGTCGTCCTTGAAAAACAGCTTGCGGTAGAACTTCTCCTCGAAGCTGAAGGTCCGCACCGACTCCAGCCCCGGCTGCACGTCGGGCGTCACGCCCATCACCGCCAGGGTCGACCCGAACATCGTCGTCGTGTATGTCGGCACGTCGAAAAAGTCTTCGTCCGCGCCCGCCATGTTCCGCGCGGCGACCTTGCCGTGCGCCTCGGCGTTGTCCCATGTACCCATCTGGTTGTGACGCTCGACCATGAGGTCATAGAAGACCGCGATGTCACCTGCCGCGTACGCGTCCGGCGCGGACGTGCGCAGCTTCGAGTCCGTGACGATCCCTTTGTTCAGCTCGACGCTCTTGGCGACGGGCTCGGTGTAGTAGTCGAGGCCGACCCCATATGTGAGCAGGTCAAACTCGACCTTCTCGCCGTTCACGGTCTGCGCAATGTAGCGGCCGTTGTTGCGGCTGAACTTCTGGACCTCATCAGAGGTGATGAACTGCACTCCCTGCGCCTCGCCGAGCTGCCGGCACAAACGGCCACCTTCCTCATCGAGCACGTACCGAAGAAACCACGGCCCGCGCATGATCCAGGTCACCTGCGCCTTGTGGCGGAAGCTCACACCCTCAGCGAGCTCGTATCCGATGAAGCTGCCGCCCATTACGAGAACCCGCTCGCAGCGGTCCGCCTTCTCGATGATCGCGTCGGTGTCGTCGAGCGTCTGGAAACCAAAGCAAGAGGACACATCTGCAGACCCGGGCCACGGTGGCGGCTTCGGGCGGCCACCGGTCGCGATGAGGATCGCGTCGTATTCGAAGGCCTGGTCGCGATTGGTGTGGACAACTTTGCCGCCGAGGTCGATCTCCGTCGCCCACGTTTCGAAGTGGATCTCCAGATTCTGCCTGGCGTAGTCGTCGACCGTGCGCATGAAGACCTTCTCGCGCCTTACCTGCCCTCGCAGGTAACGAGGCAGGGCGACCCGGTTGTAGAGGGGATGGCGCTCGGCCGCAATGATGACGATGGCGGCCTCGGGGTCGGCCTTGCGCAGGTCTTCGGCGCAGGTCTGGCCGGCGATGCCGTTGCCCAGGACTACGTAGCGGCGTGTCAACTAGAGGCTGAGGGCGTACACGTAGGCGCTGGCTTCGGCATCCGCGAAATCGTATCCGCTAGCGCGAAGGTCATCCTCGGCGGGGTGTCCGGGCGGCAGGTTTACCGTCACGTGGTTCAGGCTGTCCGCGTCGGCCTCGAACCGCAGGGCCATCAACAGCTCGCGAAGCGCTCCGCCGGTCCCGGCCAGAAGGGAGACGGCGACGTTCTGGCCCCACGCCTCGCGCAGAGCAGCCACCGCACGCCCAGCCGGTCCGACCCTGAGCAGTCCGTTTCGGGCGAGCCGCTCCATCTCGTCGGCGTCCATGTCGCGGGCCCCGTTCAGGTCGGGGCAGACGCCGCCGTAGAGCTCAAAGCACTGGCTGGCGGCAACTGACGGCCAGAGCCTCTTTGCCTCCGGCGCGTCAGGGATGCGGGCGGGCTCGCCACCCTCGACACGCAGGCCGCGCCACCACTTCACCTCCACCACGCGCCTGAAGCCGGCCGACTCGAACAAGTTGACCGCCGGTACGTCGCGCGTGGCGAGACGCAGCTCGCGAAACTTCTGCTCACGCGCATCCTCGATCGCCGCGTCGAGCATCGCGCGGGCGATCCCGTGCCGGCGATGCTCCGCCGCCACGCGCAGCCCTTCGTACCAGATCAGGCCGGGCGCATACGGCCGAAGTCTCTGCACGCCGACGACAACCCCCTCGACCTCCGCCGCCTGAAAAGCCGCGCCTGCGTCGCCGACCCAGCGGTCGAACACGCGTGGGAGGTAGTCGCGACCATTCCAAACGTCTCGCGTCATCTCGACGACCCGGTCGCGGTCGGCGGGCCGCACGGGCCGAAGCGTCATCTCTTCCGCGGTTGCCAATGGGCCACTCCTGACACGGCGACGCCACCGTCGAAGACCAGCTGTCCTGCGTCTGCTCTGAGGATCTCGAGCAGCGCGGCTCGCCCGGCCGCGTCGTCCCATCCCGGCCCGAAGACCGCCCGGCTGTCGATGACCGCCTCCTCCATGTCGGCGTACCGCGTCACGACCGGATAGCGAAGAAAGTCGACATCGGCAGCGATCCCCATCTGCATCAAGAGCATGAACAGCTCGCTGAAACGAGGCAGTCGCGGACCGGTGTCGCCGGCAAGTCGCCTCCGGATCTCGGCCGCCGGGTGCGGAAGGTCGCTCTCGCGCAGCATCACGAAGACGCGCTCCCTCGCCGCGCGGTCGAGCTTGGCGATGAAAGGGACTGGCTCCGCCACGCCGTACAGGACGTGACTGCAGACGACGAGATCGGCCGGCGCCACCTCCGCGTCCTCCCAGGTGCTCGCGACTACGGTGATGTTGTCGCCCACCGGGATGTGGGATCGCATGCCTTCCGAGGGCTCCACAGCGGTCACCCATTCCAGCCGTTCCGCCAGCGGGCCCGTGTGCCGGCCCGTGCCCGCTCCTACGTCGATGAGGGTCTTCCGTCGGGAGAGGTAGGGCTCGAGCACCTGGAGGAGCTCGTCCACTCGCGCCAGCGTCGAGCGGGCGTAGCTCGCGGCGCGGCGATCCCAGTAGCCGGTATCGGCGTGACCGGACGCAAGCGTCGCCCTGTCCTCGACCACCTGCTTCCAGCGCGCCTCCCAGTCGATCTCATTCATCGGCGTTTCGCAGTCGGTTTTTAACAGACCTGGGGAGAACCCGGGGACAACTCGCTCAAGGGCGCCTACAGGCTGGGGGTGGCGCCCCACCAAACACAATATCTAGGCCACGCCCCTATCCCTGAGGGAGAGGGATACTACGCGAAGTGCAACAGCGTGAGTTCAGCGTCGCCGAGTCTTCCCTCCTGGAACGCTATTTCACCAACCTGGATCGGCCTGTTTTTGCGCTTCGCAATCTGCCCGAAGTTGTGAAGGGCGCGCTTTTTTCGCGCTACTCGAGGACCGACAAAAGCCTGCGGCGCGTCCTGCTGGACGAGTTCATCAACGAGCCCGACTCAGGTTTCGACAGGCTCGCCGGCTCACCGCCGGTCGACGACGACATGGTGGCGGTGAGGCGCGCGGAGGAGTTCTACGAGCGCGTGCTCGTCGGCTATGGCGACGACTCCGTCGCCGAGCTCGCCGGCGCCCATGTCGCGGTCGAGCAAGCGTCGACTCTCGCGGCCAAGGCTCTGGAGGACAGCAGGATCGGAATCTCGCCCCTGGAGAAATCGACTCGCTACGTCCGTTTCGACCGGCCCGGCCCGGACGGACGCTACCTCTACCACCGCGGGCCGGAGCTGGCGCATCCGGACTACGCCCGCGCGGCGGACGCGCTTTTCGCCACCTACAGCAGCATGGTCGAGCCGGCGACCCAGTCCATCCGCGAACGCTTCCCCCAAGAAGAAGGTGAGACCGACCGCGCCTGGAAGGCCGCCACGAGGGCCAAAGCCCTGGACCTGCTGCGAGGCTTGCTGCCCGCGGGCACGCTGACCAACCTGGGCCTGTTCGGCAACGGGCGGGCATTCGAGTACCTCATCACCAAGATGGCCGCCAGCGAGCTGCCGGAATGCCAGGCCCTGGCCTCCGACCTGCACCGCGAGCTGTCGCTCGTCATCCCGTCGTTTGTCCGGCGTGCACTCGACGACCGCTACGGCCGCCCCGCGGCGGAGCGAATGGCTCGAGTTCGGGCGCGGATCAAAGAACTTGCCCCCTCCCCGCTCGCCGGGGAGGGCCGGGGTGCGGGCGTGGCATCTGGAGTGCGCCTCATCGAATACGACCCGGATGCCGAGAGCAAGGTCGTCGCGGCGGCGCTCTTTCCGTACTCGAGCCTGCCGCTCGACGAGCAGAAACCAGACGCCGCCGCTGTCCTGGAGAACCTGCTGGCGGATCGGTCCAACCGCCGCCAGAGGGCTCCTCGGGCCCTCGAGCACGCCGAATACACCTTCGAGATCGTCGCCAACTTCGCTGCCTACCGCGACCTCCACCGCCACCGGATGCTCACGCAGGATCGCCAGCACCTCGGAACGGCGCTGGGCTTCGACCTGCCGCCGGGCCTCGCCGACCTCGGGCTGCAGGACGGCTTCGCTCGGGCAGTAGAGAGCGCGGCCGAGGTGCAAGCACGCCTCGACCGCGACCTCGGGCCGGCGCTGGCTCAGTACATCGTGCCGCTGGCCTTTCACGTGCGGTGGTACTTCCGCGCCAACCTGCGCGAGGTCTATCACCTGTGTGAGCTGCGGACCACGCCGCAGGGACACCCGGACTACCGCTGGATCGCCCAGGAGATGTTCCGCCGCGTCGCCGAGGTGCACCCGCGGCTGGCCGGTTACGCGCGCTTCATCGACCTCGGTCCTGGCGACGAGCTGGAGCGGCGGAAGTCAGAGCGAAGAATTGATGAAAAGCTCGACGTTTTGGACCACCGCGTGCGGTAGGATCAGCGACCTAGAAAAGGGTGGACGTAACACCGCGTGGACCTGAGCGCCGAAGCGGCGACGACCGGAGAGCCGGTCCGGACCGCCGCTTCGCCGAGCGCCGCGACCCGGAGCGGGCCGGTGCCGGTCGGCGCGTCCTCTTTCCCTTCGACCGGCGGGTCGCGGAACGGCGTTTCGTCGAACGCCGCAACGAGTGGCCTGAGGCCCAGGCGCAGGCGTACTAGCCAGGCATAGTTGGCCCGTCCGGCGCTGATCGTTCACGGAGGCGCCGGCCCCGTCCCTGAAGCGGAACGCCTGGTGCGCCAGGCTGCCGTCGAGCGGGCTCGAGACGCGGGTTGGTCCGTGATCGGCCGAGGCGCGCTGGCCGCCGCGGTCGCGGCGGTGAGGCACATGGAAGACGAGCCTCTTCTCAACGCGGGCATCGGCGCCTGCCTGAACAGGGACGGCGAGGTCGAGCTCGACGCCGGCGTGATGGAGGGCGCCGAGCTGCGCGCGGGAGGCGCCGCATGCTTGCGCGATGTGCGCCATCCGATCGACCTCGCGGTGGCCATCATGGAGGACGGACGGCACGTGCTCCTTGCGGCCGAGGGTGCGTCGCGTTTCGCCCGCGAAAATGGGGTGGAAATGGCCGATCCGTCGATCTTCATCACCGACCGCAAGCGCCAGGAGCTGATGCAGGGCGCCGACACGGTCGGCGCCGTCGCCCGCGACGGGGAAGGCCATCTCGCGGTCGCTGTCTCGACAGGAGGCGTGAAGGGCAAACTGCCCGGGCGGATTGGCGACTCGCCGATTCCAGGCGCGGGCCTTTATGTGGACGACCGCTTCGGTGCCGTCTGCGGGACTGGTCTGGGCGAGGCGTTCATCCGGCTGGGCCTGGCCCGATTGGTGGTGGTCGAGCTGCAGCATGGCATGGACGCCACGTCGGTCGCCCAGGGTGCCGTCGACCATCTGACCAAGACACTCAAAGCCCCGGGTGGAGTGATCGTCATCTCACGCGAGGGCTCTCCGCGTGCGGCCTTCAACACGCCTGCGATGCCTTGGGCGATGGCGGATTAGGGATGGACTCGGGTAACGCGGGGGAGCTCGTGGCACTGGCATTGAAGCGGGGAGGGGTCAGTCATCTGTTCACTCTCAACGGCGGCCACATCTGGCCAATCCTCACCGGCGCGACCGAGCACGGCATCCGCGTCATCGACACCCGCCACGAGCAGTCGGCTGCCTTTGCCGCCGAGGGATGGGCAAAGGTCACGCGCGAGTGCGGCGTGGCGGCCGTGACCGCCGGTCCCGGCGTGACCAACTCGACGTCCGCGCTTGCTCAGGCCCAGGGCAACGACAGCCCGATGTTCGTGGTCGGTGGACGCGCGCCGGTGGCGCGATGGGGCATGGGCTCCCTGCAGGAGATGGACCACGTCGAGGTGGTACGCGGGCTGACCAAGAAGGCGCTGACGCTGGGTTCGGCCGACGACGCATACGCGACGGCGATGGAATGCATGCGCACCGCCTTGAGCCGGCGCACCGGGCCGGTGTTCATGGACATCCCGATCGACGTTTTCTTCGGCGCCGCCGACCTGCCCGAGGCGACAGAGCACCTCACGCCCGACCCTGGTCCGCCGCCGGACCCTGACCAGATCGAGCGAGCCGCGCGGCTGATCCGTGAGGCGGAGCGTCCGGTGGTGGTCGCCGGCGGTGGCGTCTGGTGGGCGCATGCAGAAGAGGGGCTGAGGGCTTTGGTCGAGGCGGGGATGCTGCCGCTGACCGTCAACGGAATGGCCCGTGGAATGCTGCCTCCGTCGCATCCACTCTTTTTTTCGCGCGCGCGAAGCCAGGCGTTGCGTGAGGCCGACCTGATCGTGCTGGCGGGTGTGCTTCTCGACTTCCGGCTCAACTTCGGCCAGCCCCCAGTCTTTGGGGAGGATGCACGGCTGATCTACCTCGACGTCGACGACCACCGCAAGCATCGACCGGCCGAGGTCGCGATCTTCGGCAACCTCAAGGCGTCGATCGCGCAGTTGGCCTCGGCGTTACGCGAGAAGCCAGATCGCAGCGCGTGGGCGACAACGTTGCGCGAGACGGAGACTTCGGCGCGCAAGTCGGATGCGGCGATGACGCAGTCCGACACCTCGCCGGTCCACCCGGCCCGGCTCATCGCCGAGGTCGACCTCTTCGCCGATTCCGACGCGATCATCGTCGGCGACGGCGGCGACTTCATCTCCTTTGCCGGCCGCCTGATCGAGCGGCAGAAGCCGGGTCTGTGGATCGATCCCGGTCCGTTCGGCTGCCTCGGCTCAGGGCCGGGTTACGCGATGGCGGCCAAGCTTGCGCGACCCGACCGCCAGGTCATCCTGCTGTCCGGCGATGGGGCGTTCGGCTTCTCGGCGATGGAGTTCGACACCATGGTCCGGCACGGCATCCAGGTCGTCTGCGTCGTGGGCAACAATGGGATCTGGGCGCTGGAAAAGCACCCGATGGTGAGCATGCTCGGCGCCAGCGTGGCGGCCGACCTCGGACCACAGACGCGCTACGACAAGGTCGTCGAGGCTCTCGGTGGGTATGGAGAGATGGTGGAGCGGCCGGATGAAATTCGCCCGGCGCTGGAGCGCGCGTTCAAATCGGGCCTCCCCGCCTGCATCAACGTCATCTGCGACCCGAACGCGGAATATCCGCGATCATCAGTGCTGATGTGAGCAGCATCGAGCTAAAACCGGCGATCGAAGCAGACGAGTGGCGCACTGCGCAGTCGCAGTTCGACGAGGCCGCCGAGCTGATCAAGGTCGAGCCATGGCTGCGCGACGTCCTGCGTGAGGTGCAGCGCGAGTTCACGTGTCACTTTCCGGTCAAGCTGGACAACGGTCACACCCGCATCTTCACGGGCTACCGCGTCCAGCACAACATCAACCGCGGTCCGGCTAAGGGCGGCATCCGCTATCACCCCGATGTGTCGCTCAACGAGGTCAAAGCGCTGGCGATGTGGATGACCTGGAAGTGCGCCGTTGTCAACATCCCGTTCGGCGGCGCGAAGGGCGGCGTCATCGTCGACCCGCGGGAGCTCTCGCTGAACGAGCTCGAGCACATGACGCGTCGTTTTGCGACCGAGATCTCGATCCTGATCGGCAGCGATCGCGACATCCCCGCGCCCGACGTCAACACAGACGGCCAGACGATGGCTTGGATCATGGACACGCTTTCCATGCACCTCGGGTACTCGGCGCCCGCTTCTGTGACCGGAAAGCCCCTCGAGGTCGGTGGGTCGGCGGGTCGGATCGAGGCCACGGGACGCGGCGTGACCATCTGCGCGGTTGCCGCGCTCGAGCACCTGGGTCGCGCGCCACATCAGACCAAGGTGGTGGTGCAGGGATTCGGCAACGTCGGCAGCATCAGCGCCAAGCTGCTCGAAGAGGCGGGGTGCACGGTCGTCGCCGTTTCCGAGGATTACGGTGGGATCTACAACCCGCTCGGCCTTTCCATCAAGCGCGTGCTGGAGTACCGGGCGCGGGAGAAGACGCTCAAGGGATTCCCGGGTGCTCGCGAGGTTGGAAACCAGGACCTGCTCACCCTCGACTGCGACCTACTCGTGCCCGCGGCGATCGGCAACCAGCTGACGTCGCGCAATGCACGGGACGTGAAGGCGACGCTGATCGTCGAGGGGGCGAACGGGCCCACCACGCCAGAGGCCGACGCGATCTTCCGCGAGCGCGGAGTCTTCCTGGTGCCGGACATCCTCGCGAACGCGGGCGGGGTCACCGTCTCGTATTTCGAGTGGGTTCAGGACCTGCAGTCTTTTTTCTGGTCCGAGCACGAGGTGAACCAGAAGCTGAAGGCGATCCTGTCGCGGGCCTTCAACGAGGTGCTGAAGACCAGGGAGGAGCGGAAGCTCGACATGCGGATGGCGGCGTACGTCCAGGCGGTGTCGAGGGTGGCGGGCGCGACTCGCGAACGGGGGCTATACCCCTAAGAAGCGCCCCGGTGCGTCCTCGATCCGCACGGCTGACGCTCTGTTTAGATCTCCCTTCTTCGGAAGCTCCACATGCTGAGCCCCAGCACAAGCGCAAACCAGACCACGACCCACAGCAAGAAGAAGACCGGCGGAGGATCGACCGCGGCAAACGGATTGGCGCGGCCGAACGTCCCGGCGGCGCGCAGCGCGGCGAGGTAGGTGTCGGGCTCCATCGCGTAGATGGCGCCGCGCCATAGGCCGTCCGACGGCAGTACCAGATGGCTGACGATGCCCACGTTTTCCAGCGCCTGGTTCTGCAGCCCGATCCCGATGTCCCCGACCACGCCCGCGATCCATCCCATCAACCACGTCACAAGCGCGATCACGCCGGCGGTGATTCCGGAAAGCCGGGTCGACAGCAGCAGACCGAGCGATAGAAGCACCAGGCCCTCGGCCGCGACGAACAGGGTCAGCTCCAGCGGATGGGGAGGGACATAACCCGTCGCCCAGTCCACCGCCGCCAGCTCGAGAGTCGCGGTGCCGGCTGCGTACGCGGCCACGAGGATCGCCAGCCCAAGCCACTTGCCGAGCACGACCTCGCTGCGGCGCAAAGGCCTGGCGAGCATGGAAAGAAGTAGTCCGCTCTCGACTTCGCTCGAGATGAGCGGTCCGGCAACCACCGCCGCGCTGAGCGCGAGCACTCCGCTGAACATGAACGTGACGACGATGAGCAGCTGCGACGTGATCAGGTCGACCTGCTGCGCGGGCAGGGTCTGGCCGGCGCTGTTCGTAACGGTCGTGATCTTGTTGAAGCCCCAGGCGGAGAAGCCGACGACGATGAGAGTGAGGATCACCAGGGCCAGCAGCAGCCGGCGTCTCGTCGTCGACGTGGCCGAAGTCGGACAGCTTGTTCTTGTCCGCCTGTGTCAATCCGGTCACGCGCAAGCGGACGGCGGTCCCGCCGAGCAGCTCATCCATCGTCCCCGACGCGATGACCCGCCCGTGGTCGACCACCGCGACGCGGTCGCAGACCTGCTCCACCTCGCTCAGGAGGTGAGAGTTGAGAAACACGGCGGTCCCTCGTGCCGCCAGCCCGCGGATGATCTCCCGCACGTCGTGACGGCCGACCGGATCGAGGGCCGAGGTGGGTTCGTCGAGGAAGACCAGCTCGGGCTCTCCCACGAGCGCGGCGCCGAGGCCCAGGCGCTGCTGCATCCCCTTGGAGAATGTGCCGACTCGATCGTTAGCCCGCTCAGCCAGGCCAACCGTCTCGAGCGCGGTTCGGACCTCGTCCTTCCAACTCGACCTTGGCAGTGGCGCCAGCTCGCAGTGCAGCGCCAACACCTCGGCCGCGGTGAGCCAGCCCTGGTAGCGGAACAGCTCGGGCAGGTAGCCGATGCGCCGCCGGGTCTTCAGGTCCCCGACCGGCCAGCCGAGGAGCCAGCCCTCGCCCGAGGTCGGCGTGAGCAGACCGAGCAGGAGCTTCACCGCTGTCGTCTTGCCCGCACCGTTGGGTCCGAGAAAGCCGAACACCTCGCCTCGCGGAACGGTCATGGAAAGCCCGGCCAGCGCGACCGTGCGGCCGAACCGCTTGGTCAGCTCGGCGGTCTTGACCGCCGGGGTGCCGGCGACGGCCTCTCCCTGGGGAAAAACCGCCGCTGTTTTCTCTGCTACCTCTGCCACCAGTTCAGGCTAAACGCCCGCCGGCTACTTCAGGTTATTCGCGATCGCGATGGCGTCATCCTGCTTGATCGACCCGGCGACCACGTAGACGACGCCGTTCTTGATCCAGATGACCCCCGACCCGACGCCGGTGTTGTCGCCGAGCGCGACGCCGGGTGCGCCCTGGACGGTGATGTCCTTCGAGGTTGTGTACTCAACGGGGATCGGAATCAGGAGCGTGGTGCTGGGATCGCCGATCGCCTCGACCGCCGCTTTCAGCTCGGGCGAGATCCCGGGCTGGGCGAGCACGTAGTCCTCGATCTGCTTGACCGAAAGCTGGCTCGAGGTGATTGTGGGTGCGCTGGACTTGGCGACGATCAGCTGCGGAAGGGTGATCTGCGATGTGTCCGAGCCGGCCGCAGGCTGCTGCAGGTCACCGAAGATCTCGCCGATCGCGGGTCCGACCGTGATGGTCAGCGTGGCACCGTCCATCCCCGCCGGGAGCGCCGGCAAGGGCTTGCCCTGAGCAGCAGCCGCCGCCCTGGCCTTGTCTGCCGAGAAGGTGAAGAACGCCTCGGCCTTGGTCATGGCCCCGTAGGTGATGTTCGTCGAGACGCCGTTCGGCAGATTGGAGACGACAGGGGCCTGCATTCCAGCGAGCGCTTCCGCGTCAGCGGCGCTGGTCGCCGCCTGAAGCTGCGGCTCCTTGGTCCAGGTCATGGTGCCGTAGTTGGCGAGCTGCGACAGGGCTTGCATATCGGCCACGGTCACCGGCACGGTCTTGACCGTCGTGGGCTGGAAGAAGAGGCCGTTAGCGGCGAACGCGACCACGACCAGCGCAGCGGCAGCGACCGCTGCCTGGAAGAAGAGGCCGTTAGCGGCGAACGCGACCACGACCAGCGCAGCGGCAGCGACCGCTGCCACGAACGCCAATTTCAGTGAGCGATTTGCTGGACCGATTAGCGGCAGTCGCAACCCGAAAGCCGGCTTCGACTTCCGCTCGCTCATCACATGCCCGAAAGCGCGGCGTACGTCGACACGCGTCTCCGGCACCGCAAGCAGGGTCGCGATCGAGTGTGCGTCGTCCGAGATGTTTTCGAATCGCCCCTTGCATTCCGAGCAGCCTTCGAGATGGGCGGCGTCGTCGCCGGCGCGCGCGTCCGGGTCGTCGACCATCCGGCGCAGTGTTCCGTCAGTTAGATGTGCCACGGGTGACCTCCTTGCGCAGAGCCGTCTCGGCGCGTCTCAACAAAGTTCCAACTTGTCCGATGCCTACGCCCAGCGCCTGGGCGACCTCCGCGTAACTCAGCCCACTGGCCCGCAACGCCAGCGCTGCGGCGGGTTTGGGGGCCAGCCTGCCGAGTGCCGCACGCACCTGCCGCCGGTCCTCATCCACCTCGAGCTGCTTTTGCGGGTCGAGGGTTCGCTCACCCTCCTCGA
>WNGL01003365.1_pt1 | contig 19211 bp, 15 predicted proteins | sample 5400591 | NCBI WGS metagenome assembly WNGL01 (sample SAMN13153377, study PRJNA577476) | soil metagenome | isolation source: 80 cm soil or saprolite under Garry oak tree replicate 1 | place: USA:California | collected 2016-06-15 | reverse complement strand
GATCGGCGCATGGTATCTCGCGCGCGTGACGCTGGGGTCGAGGATTCCCCTCGTCCTGCTTCCCCTCCCCGCGGTGGGCTCGGGCGGTCGGCGAGAGGACGCCTTGGCCCTTTCCGTGCTCCGCTAGGCCAAGAACGTTCCGCTTCGAGCACCGGCTTCGCCGGGGCAATCCGCTTGGGGGGAGGTTCGGAAGGGGAGCGGAGCCCTCCTCCGAGTCAACTAGGCCCGATTGCGGAGCTTGGGGTCCCAGGCGTCGCGAAGGGTGTCGCCGAAGAGGTTGAAGCCGAAGACGGCCAGGCTGATGGCAAGGCCCGGGAAGATGGCGAGCCACGGCGCCTGCTCCATGAAGGCGCGGCCCGTGCTGCTCAGCATGAGTCCCCACGAGGGCGTGGGCGGCTGCGTGCCCACGCCGAGGTAGCTCAAGGACGCCTCGATGAGGATGGCGTTGCCGAGCCAGATCGACGCGATGATGAGGATGGGCGCCGTCACGTTCGGCAGGATGTGGGTGACGATGATGCGCAGATCGCGGCAGCCGATGGCCTGGGCCGCCTCCACGAACCGGTTCTGCTTCGCCGAGAGCACGGCGCCGCGGACGATGCGCGAGTTGCCCGGAATGATGACGACGGCGATGGCGAGCATGGCGTTGGTCGTGCTCGGCTTCAGCACGGAGACGATGGCCAGGGCCAGGATGAGCCCGGGAAGGGTCATGAGCGCGTCCATGACGCGCTGGAGGATCATGTCGAGCCGTCCTTCCCAGTACCCGGACACGAGTCCGATGATGGTGCCGGCCAAGGTGCCGATGCCGACGGCGAGCAATCCCACCCACAGCGAGATGCGGCTGCCGTGGATGACGCGGCTGAAAACATCCCGGCCGATGTCGTCGGTCCCGAAGGGATGCGCCCAGCTCGGAGCGGCCAGGCGGATCTCGGGCTGGGCCGCGAGGGGATCGTAGGGCGCGAGGACGTCGGCGAAGATCGCGGTGAGGACCAGGAGCAGGATGAGGGCGGCCGAGGCCATTCCCAGCGGCTTGCGCTTGATGACGGTCCAGAGGGCCCGCCCCCGACGCACCTCGACGGCTTCTCGCTCGTCGAAGGTCCGTCCGGGCGCGGTTGCGATGGCCATGGGCGCCTCAGCTCCTCACTGGTAGCGGATCCGCGGGTCGAGCCACGCGTAGGTCAAGTCCACGAGCAGGTTCAGGGTGACCAGGGTGATCGCGACCAGCATCACGTTGGTCTGCACGATCGGATAATCGCGGAAGAGGATGGCCTCCACGGTCAAGCGGCCCATGCCGGGGAGGGCGAAGATCGTCTCCACGATGACGGTGCCCGCGAGCAAGGTGCCGAACTGGCCTCCCACGAGCGTGATGACGGGAATGAGGGCGTTCTTGAGCGCGTGCTTGTAGATGATGATCCGCTCGCCGAGGCCCTTGGCCCAGGCCGTGCGGACGTAGTCCTCGCGCAGCACTTCCAGCAGCGTCGAGCGGGTCATGCGCATGGTCGCCGCGGAGAGGCGAAACCCGAGCACGGCCGCGGGCAGCAGGAACTGCTGGAGATTCGTCCACGGATGCTCCCACAGGCTGGCATAGCCCAGGGGGGGCATCCAGCGGAACCAGATCGCCGCGAACGTGATGACCAGCGTCCCCAGCCAGAAATCCGGCATGGAGAGACCGGAGATCGCCAGGATTCTCCCCGTGTAGTCCGAGGCCTGGTCCTGCCTGATGGCGGAGAGCACGCCCACGGGAATGGCGATGCAGAGCCCCAGGATCATGGCGAGGGCGGCCAGCTCGATGGTGACGGGAATGGATTTCTTGAGGGCGACCTCGATGGGCTCGTTGGTGAAGATCGAGTAGCCCGGATTCAAGCTCACCATCTGCCAGGCCCAGATCAGGTACTGCTTGTAGTAGGGCTGGTCGAGCCCCAGATCCTTCCGGAGCTTTTCCAGCTCCTTCGGCCCCACGTTTCCCGACTCTCCCATCAAGGCGGTCAGGGCATCGCCCGGCATCACCCGCATCAGCCCGAAGATGATGAGCGAGGAGAGGATGAGGACGGGGATCGAGAGGAGGAGCCGGCGCGCTACATACTTGTACATGGGCGCTCCCCGCCGAGCGCGACCAGGTGTGGGGGGCACGCACGCATTGCGCGCGCGGAGCCACGCCCGCCGGGCGCCCGGCTACTTGTCGATCCAGAGCCGGGCGAGCGTCGAGGCCCCATAGCCATCGTTCCGACGGAGGGCGAGCGAGCCGGTATTCCGCAGATACGGCTGCCAGCTCAGAAAGCCGGCGTCGTAGGGCATCCACATGCGCAGGACCTGGTCGTGCTCGCGCTCCAGGACCTTCTTGGTGAGGGTGCGCTGCTCGGCCCGGTCGGGCGTCTTCCGCAGCTTGGTTACCAGCTCGTCGATGACGGGATCGGCGAAGCGCCAGTAGTTCTTCGTCGACTTCGAGTGCATGTACTGGTACGTCTGCTCGTCCAGGCCCGTGGCGTAGCCCGTCTTGAATCCCCAGGCCATCCCGTCCCACTTGCCGTCCGCGTAGCGGCCGAAGAACGTCGTGTAGTCGAGCTTGCTGATCTTGATCTCGATGTTGAGGTTGCGCTTCAGATCCTGCTGGACGAGCTGGACCTGGGAGGTCATCTCCGGGAAGTACTCGTAGTAGAACAGGGTCGACTCGAATCCGTTCGGGTGGCCGGCTTCCGCGAGGAGCTTCTTGGCCTCCGCCGGCTTGTATTGCCACCAGGGCCCGAGCTGCGCCGCCGTGGGCATCTTGTCCTGGAAGTAGAAGTAGGGAATGCCCCAGCCGAGGATGCCGTGCCCGCCGTACAGGGTGTCGACCTGCTTCTGACGATCGATGGCCATGGAGATGGCCCGCCGCACCCTCACGTCGTTGAAGGGCGGCTTGTCCTGGGAAAGGGCGAGGCCGAACACCGTCTGCACCGTCTTGTATTCCTGCACCGCGGCGGCCGGCGTGGTCTTGAGGATGGCCGCGGCATCGGCCAGGCTGGCCACGAAGTGGATGTCGCTCTGCCCGGAGCGGAAGGCCGCGAGACGTGTGGCCGCGTCCGGCGTGGAGAGGATGTGGTACTCGTCGACGTAGGGGCGGCCCGTGTCGAAGTAGTCGGGGTTGCGGACGAGCACCACGCGGACCTTCCGGGTGTGCTCCTTGAGGATGAAGGGACCGGTGCCCACGATCCGCTTCTTCAGGTCGCCATCCTCTTCGAGAACTTCACGAGGGAAGACGACCGACACGGGCTCCGCGAGGTTCTGCGGGAACATCGTGTTCGGCATCTTGAGGTGCACGCGCACCGTGTACTTGTCGGGGGTCTCGATCCCCTCGATCTCCTGAAAGGTGAAGGACTGCACCCCTTCCTTGGCGTACGCCTCGAAGCAGAACTTGATGTCCTGCGCCACGAGCTCCCGCCCGTTCAGCGGCGGCACGTTGTGCCACTTGACGCCCTTGCGGAGCTTGAAGGTCCAGACGCGGAAGTCGGGGCTGCCCTGCCATGACTCCGCCAGATCGCCCTTGAGGGTGAGGTCGGTGGTGTTGGCCGCCTCGTCGGAGAACGGGTAGCGCACGAGGCGGCTGCTCGTCAGAGAGGCAATCTGGAAGAGTCCGACGGAATTGGTGAGCCGCGGATCGAGCACGGGCGGGTCCCAGGCGGAGGCGCGCACGAGCGTCTTGCCGCGCTTCGGCGGCTTGGTGCTGGGGGGCATCCAGTCCGGGTAAGGGGAGGAGGTCTCGGCCGAGGCCCGCGTCCGACTCGCCGCGGCCACGAGGGGCGTCATGCCCACCGTCGCCACGCCCGCGCGCTTCAGAAAGTCGCGTCGCGTCACCGGATGGCGAACGGGTGCCGGGCGGGGGTCATCGGTCGGCATCCTTGCCTCCTCACCGGATCACGTATGTTCCACGAAAGAAAGAGCTTCCGGTCTTGGCAGGCATGGATTCCCGGCGCTGCCGCGAGTGCGGCGACGATGCCGCAGGGGCTGCGGCAAGTCAAGCAGAATCGCGCGCAATACCGCGAGAGCTCACGGTATTGCGCGCGGATTCCCGGTACTCGTCGCGCGAATAAGCCGATCAGGCACCAGATCTCCTGCGCCAGGACAGGAGCCCGCCTCTCGCTGACCGAGGACGCCCCACGGCTTATGTCGAGTGAGGGCCGCGGACTGATCCTAGATCTCGCGTGATGGAATTGGCTAAGCGTTCCTCCACCGCCACATCACTCCCAGGCCGAGCAGCCCCCCAAAGAGCAGCATCAGTGTGGAGGCCCCGGGCACGGCGGCGACCGGTTCGCCGAAAAGAAAATCGTCCATCACCACGAGGTCGAGTGCGCCCGCTTCACTCGGTCCCAACGCGGCGTTGCCGCTGGTGATGCGGACCCGCGAGACGATGTTGCTGCCGAAATCGACACCCAAGAACGATAGGCTCTCGCTGGTAACCGTACCCGCCGGCACGAAGAAGGTGCCGAGCGAGGTATTGCTCGCGTCAAAGAACTGCAGGCTCGTGATGTTTGCGAGATCGACATCCGTGAACACGGAGCCGAAGCCGCGGGTCAGCGCCGGAGTGGTGGTGCCCGGAACGAAGAAGTTCACGTCGAGCACGTTGCTGCCGAGCGCAGTGAACAGCCGCTGTGGAGAGAAGGTCTGGAACAAGCCAGTATAGGTGGCATTGATGTTGCCGAACTCGACCGGCGTGCCGCTTGCCGCGGTGGCGCTCACCTGGAAGCCGGTGCCCCCCGTCGTGAAAACGACGCCGCGCGGAGAGTTCGTATTGAAGAAGTTGGGGGGGAACAGGTTCGGAGCCGAAAACGCATCCGGCACGCCGTCCCAGTTGATCTCGCGCCGGCCGCTGCCGAAGGAGCCGGCGACGTTCGGGTTCAAGGTGCCGAGGTCGGACCGATAGGCATCGACCGTGGCCTGGATTCCGGCGGGGGAGCTTCCCGAAGCCGAGAAGGTGATCGGCGCCGCGGCGGTTGTTGTTACGTTGAGAACGAGGGTGAGCCCCGCGGCTGCAAGGCCAGATGCAATCATGCGCATGGTCTAGTGCCCTCCGTCTGTAGATACGCCCGGCGTGAACCGCTACATCACGTGTCGAACGGCGTTGCCGTTGGCGCTGCAGTCAGCGAATGCTGGTTGGGATCACTGAACAACACCTGCGCCTCCGAATAGTGATCTCCTGGCAAGTCAAAGGGCTCGGTGAAGGTTATGTTGAAGCGCACCTCCTCCCCAGTCTTCGGACCCTCACGACCGGTGGCCCGATTAGCTCAAGAAGTACCCGCGATTGACCACTCCTACCGCCCTGTCGGTTTCCTTGACAAGGAGGCCCTCCAGACAATCGCCCGCGTGCAGGCACGCAAACCCAATGCCATTTTGAGGAATCGCGTCTTCAACAGAGGATAGGACGGGCATGTCCCTGGGTTGGTCACGGTTTGGAAGGAATTGCGACACGCCCATAACCACGCTCCCATCCCGCCAGAGGCAGAACGATTCGGTAGAGATTGTTGCACCCGTACATTGATCACGGGCTCGAGCTAGTGGTGCTCGTCGACCTTGCCGGTCGAGCACCATGGGTTTGCGCGTCATGAGGGCCTTCCTCTCCAAGGGCCTGGCGGAGCGAAGCCCTACGTAAGGTTCCCCCTGGATGGCATACTCTCGCATGGGTGGAACCACAGGTGTTCCCCAGTCGAGGTAGCAAATAGGAGCAGCTGGCCCCGCTTGCCACATGCGTCAACCGTTCCGCCTGACTTCGTGCGGGTCAACCCAGCGCCTTGACCGCAATGCAACGGATTTGCCCGAGCACGCCTGTGCTGGCGAGCTGCCGGCTCATCTCCAGGCGCTCGAGTCCCTCCTGTTAACGTTCGGGTCCTCGGACAGCTTTGAACCGCGCCCGTTCCCTGCGATAGCCCTCGAGCACGCACGTGTAGAAACGGACCGCGTAGGCAGGAGGTGTTCTCACGAAACAAAGGCTACGAACTGTGACCCAGATGGTACCAGACCCATGCAAGGCCTTCCGCGTCCAGGAATCTCGTTGACAGGGTCGGAGGCTCGATTCTTAATGTGCGTGCAATCCGCGTGTAACCAGCGCGTGAGCGCGGCATCGCTTGAGGTGCCTTTCCGCTGGTCGCGGAGCGAAAGGAGAGACCGATGGCGAGGAAGAAGAAACGGCTCGTGAAGACGGTCATGGTGGTGAAGAGGGCGAAAGCGACGAAGAAGGTGCGGAAGAAAGGCAAGGCGGAAGCGGTCAAGCGGATCTGCAACCTGGTGCCCTCGAAGGGCACGGAGAAGGACTGGAAGTACGAGGACGCGGTGGCCGCGGGCGCCCTCGGCGCGGTGGCGGCCTTGCCTCCGACCGTGGATCTCCGGCAGCCCTGGTGGACGGTCGGCGATCAGGGCCAGACCGGCTCCTGCGTGGGCTGGGCCTCCGCGGACGGCGTCGTGCGCTATCACATGGTGGCGGCGGACAAGCTCAAGAAGTCCCAGATGCTCTCGCCACGGTACGTCTGGATGGCCTCCAAGGAGACGGACGAGTACACGCTGCGGCCGGAGAGCTTCGTCGAGGAAGCCGGCACCTCGCTCAAGGGCGCCATGGACGTGTGCCGCAAGTTCGGGGTGGCCACCCTCGCCATGCTTCCCTTCAGGATCACCACCCTCATGTACACGGGCGGCGAGAACGCCTTCTACGCGGCGGCCGCCCAGCTGCGCGTCGCCTCCTATTTCAATCTTCGCAAGAATCTCAACCAGTGGCAGTCCTGGCTCGCCGCGCACGGGCCCATCCTGGCCGGGCTGAACGTGGACCAGACATGGGACAACGCGACGAGCACGAAGGGGAACCTCGACACGCCCCTGCCGAAGACGGCGCGGGGCGGTCACGCCATCGCGGTCGTCGGGTACACGGCGACGGGGCGGTTCATCATCCGCAACAGCTGGGGCCCGGCCTGGGGCGACAACGGCTTCGCCTATGCCTCGCCCGCCTACATCACGGGGGCGTTCTTCGACGAGTCCTACGGGGTGACGATCTAGCGGCCCCCGCGGGGCGGGGGCTCAGAGCCTGACCGCGGAGCACTGCAGCACGGTCAGGGTGACGGCGTCCCCGGGGCGGAACCGGCGCGTGATGGGCCCCGCCACGCGGAGGACGAGATCGCCGCCGTCGAGCTGGACCTGATAGTCCACGGCATCGCCGAGATAGCTCGCGCGCAGCACGGTGGCGCGGAGCACGTTCTCTCCCGCGCTCGAGGGCGGGACGAGCGACGCGGGCCCGAGGGCGATCTGGTGGGGGCGAATGGAGAGCACCACCGGCCCCGGCGTGAGGTTGGCGTCGAAGACACGGAGACGGAGCGGGCCCCGCACGAAGGTGTCCGAGCGCTCGGCCGTCCCTTCGATCAGGTTCGTCTTGCCGATGAACTCGGCCACGAAGCGCGTGCGGGGGCGCTCGAAGAGCTCCTCGGCCGTGCCGATCTGCGCCACGCGCCCCTGGTCGAGGACGGCTACCCGGTCCGAGATGACCATGGCCTCGCTCTGGTCGTGCGTCACGTAGAGGGTGGTGATCCCGAAGGTCTCGTGGAGCCGCCGGATCTCGAAGCGCATCTCCTCGCGCAGGCTCGCGTCGAGATTGCTCAGCGGCTCGTCGAGAAGGAGGATCTCGGGCTCGACCACGAGGGCCCGCGCCACGGCCACGCGCTGCTGCTGGCCGCCCGACAGCTCGCCCGGGTAGCGCTGCTCGTAGCCCGCGAGCTGGACGACGCGAAGCATCTCCGTGACTTTCCCCTCGCGCTCGGTCCTGGCCACGCCCCGCCGTCCTTCCTTAGAAAAGCGGAGCCCGTAGCCCACGTTCTGGGCGACGGTCATGTGCGGCCACAGCGCGTAGCTCTGGAAGATCATGCCCATCCGCCGCCGCTCGGGCGGGATGACCGTGGCGGGCGAGGAGAGACAGCGGTCTCCCACCCACACCTCGCCGCTGTCCGGCGAGAGAAAGCCCGCCACCACCCGGAGGGTGGTCGTCTTGCCGCAGCCCGACGGCCCGAGCAACGCCACCAGCTCGCCGGGCTTCACGTCGAGGTCGAGTCCATCGACGGCGGCGACGTCGCCGTAGCGCTTGTGGAGCCCCCGGATGCTCACGCCGGGCACGGCGCGGCTAGCCCGATCCGCCCGACGGGCGCGCTCCCAGCACGTCGCGCCCGAGAAGGGTCTGCATGAGGACGACGGCGAGGAAGGTGACGGCGAGCATGAAGAGACCGAGGACGGCGATGGCGCCGAACTGACCTTCCTCCTTGAGGTCGAAGATGACCACGGACATGACCTTGGTGTTCGGCGTGAAGAGCAGGATCGAGGCCGACAGCTCGCGGATCACTCCGATGAAGATGAAGCACCAGGTGGCGATGATGCCGCTTCGCGCGAGGGGGGCCGTGATCTCCCCGAGCACGCGGAGGCGCCCCGCCCCGAGGATACGCCCTGCCTCCTCGAGCTCGGGATGGATGCCGCGAAAGGTCGCGTCGGACTGCGAGTAGCCCACGGGCATCTCCTTGGTCAGATAGGCCAGGAAGAGGATCCACAAGGTGCCGTAGAGCAGGAAGGGCGGCCGCGTGTAGGCGATGAAGAGCCCGACGGCGAGGACCACGCCCGGGATGACCACGGGCGCGAGGGCGAGGAAGGCCAGGAGCTGGTGGCCCACGATGAGCCGCCGGTTCGTGATGTAGGCGAGGAGGGTGGCCAGCCCAGCGCCCACGCATGCGGTGAGGATGCCCAGCTCGAGCGTGTTGACGATGGCGGTCTGGGTCGAGACGGAGAGGAAAGTGAACGACCAGTTTCCCAGCGTGACGTTGTCCCAGGTCAGCGGCTGCGCCCACGCGCGGGAAAAGGCCGCCTTGGCCAGGATTCCGTATGGCAAGAAGATCGCGCAGGCCATGACGGCGAGGCAGGCGAGGAGGGCGGGCTGTCGCCAGGGGCCGAGAGCGATCTGACGGCGCTGCCCGCCCTTGCCTCCCACCGCGGCGTAGCCGCGCCTCCCGAGGAGCCTCTTCTGAAGGAAGAGGAGCAGCGCGGTGGCCAGGAGCAGCGGCACGGAGAAGGCCGCGGCCATCTCGACCTTGGGCGGGTACTGAAAGAGCGCCCAGATCTGCGTGGTGATCGTGTGAAAGCCCGCGGGCAGCGCGAGGATGGCGGGAGAGCCGAAGAGGGCGAGGGCCTGGAGCACGGACAGGATGAAGCCGCTCAGGATGGCGGGGGCGACCATGGGCAGGGTCACGGTGAGGGCGACCCAGAGGCGGCTCGCGCCGAGGATGGAGGCGGCCTCCTCGAGATCGGAGGCGATCAGCTCGAGCGTGTTCACGATCATGATGTAGGCGTAGGGAAAGGTGTAGAGGGCGACCACGAAGATCAGCCCCGGCATCGTGAAGATATTGAGGAGGGGTGTCTCGGCGCCCGTGAGTTCCCGGTAGAGCTTGTTGAGATACCCGGCATTGGGGCCCGCGAGCATGACCCAGGCAAAGGCGCCGAGGAAGGGCGGCGTCACGAAGGAGGCCATGACCAGGCCGCGGATGACGCGCTTGCCCGGAAGATCGGTGCGCGCGGTCAGCCACGCCATGGGGGCGCCGATGGCGAGCGAGAGCAGGGCCGACCAGAAGGCGAGGACCACGGTGTTCCAGAGCGCCTTCTGGAGCCGGGCATCGGTGAAGACACGGGCGTAGTGCGCGAGGGTGAGACCGCCCTCGCCGCTCACGCTCAGATAGCCGAGCCAGGCGAGCGGGAGGAGCATGAGGAGGAGGAGGGCGGCCGCGGCGATGATCCAGACGGGGGCGGAGCGGTCCAGCCCCTCGAGCCGCGAGGGCAGGGGGCGTGCGGTGACCGTCAGCTCGCGCGCCATCGCGAGGGGTCTCAGGCCCCGAAGAACTCCACGAAGCGCGTCTTGATCTCCTCGTTACGCTTCTCCAGCTCCTCGGGATCGACGAGGAGGAGCTTGAGCTCGCTGAGCTTCGGCCGGTCGGCGGGATACTTGACCTCGGGGTGCCCCGTGTAGAGGCCTTCGGTATCCGCGAGCACTTGCTGGATCTCGCGGCTGAAGAGGAAGTCTGTGAAGAGCTTGGCCGCGTTCGGATGGGGCGCGAAGGTGGCGATGGCGGTGGGCGAGATGACGAGAGGCACGCCCTCCTTGGGGTAGACGATCTCCACCGGGTTTCCTTTCTTCTTGATCTGGTAGAAGGTGTAGTCCCCCCCGTTCACCGCCACCGGCCGCTCCCCCGAGGCGACCACGCCGGAGGGATCCACCGCGGACTGGACGAGCATGGGCTTGCTCTGCGCGAGCTGCTTGAAGTAATCCCACCCGTGGAGGTGCACGAGGGCGAGCACGTGGGTGGCGATGACCCCGCTGTAGCCCGGGTGCGCCGTCACGAGCTTGCCCTTCCACTTGGGGTCGAGCAGGTCTTTCCACGTGCGCGGCGCCTCCGCCGCCGACACGGCCTTGGTGTTGTACGCGATGACGGTGACGGTGGCGCGCAGGCCGTAGTGGTAGCCGTCCTTGTCCTTGAAGCTCGCGGGGAAGCGGTCGACGCCGGCCGGCGTGTGCTTCATGAGGAGCTTCTTCTCCTTCAGCAGCACGTAGTGCCCCGCGTCCGAGGTGTGGATCACGTCGACGTTCTTGATGTTGGCCTGCAGCTCCTGCATCACCCGCTGGAGGATGCGCTGGGAGCCCGTGCGCTGCACCTCGACCTTGATCCCCGGGTAGGCCGTCTCGAAGAGCTTGGCCACCTTCTCCGAGCTGGTGAGGGCGAGCGAGGTGTACCAGACCACCTTGCCTTCCTTCTTCGCCGTCTCAACGCGCGCGTCCTGGGCGCAGGCGGGAGCGGCAGCGAAGAAGACGGCGAGCACCGATAGTACGAGAAGCTTGCGCATGGGCATTCCCCTAGGCGGTGAGAGATTCCATCAAGGGGGCGAGGCGCTCCAGCCGGTCGAGGCGGGCCACGGCCTCGACGACGCGGGCGGCCCGCGCCTCGGAGACGGCGAGGGTGGCATTGCCGCGGAACTTCGCCTCCATCTCCTCCCAGGTCATGGGCAGGTCGGGGCCTCCGCGCGGGCGATCCTGCCGCTCCTCGAGCAGCCGCCCGTCGTCGAGGCGGATGGTGACGTCGCCGATGAACTGGCGCGGGTAGTCGATGCTCGGATCGATCTCGTACGATACGCGCGAGGCCACCTGCAGCACCGCCTCGTCCCGCGCCGCCTCGTCGGTGAACTCGGCGAGTCCGGCGCGGCCTTTGACGAGGATGACCGCGAGCAGGTAGGGGAGGCTGAACTTCGCGGCATAGCCGTTGGGCGGCTTGTGCTTCGCCGCGAGGGGCTCCCAGAGGCGGGGCAGAGGTCCCTCCGCGGTGCGGCAGCGGATCTGGGCGATCTGCTCGGGCTGGATCTTGTGCCGCTCGCGCAGCCTCAGCGCGCAGTCCATGTACGGTTGCGCGATGGAGCCGCACGGGTAGGGCTTGAAGGTCAGCTCCAGGAGCTCCCAGGCGCGCCCGAGCGTGCCGAGCAGCTCGTCCAGACGCGCAGCGTCGTGGCCGCCCGCGAAGGCCTGGTAGAAGCCGTGGGCGCCCTCGAAGACCGTTTCCGGCCCCGTGAAGCCGGACCGCGCGAGCAGCGTGGCCACCACACCCGCATGGGCGGCCCAGCCAGGATGCAGCCGCTTGGTCCACGAGCCGTCCGTCAGGTACTCGATGATCCCGCCTGCCTGGCTTCCGCAGATCCCGAACGCCGAGACGAGCTGGTCTTCCGTGAGCCCGCGGAGCCGGCCCGCGACGGCGGCCGCCGCGAAGCTTCCCGCGAGGGAGGTCGGGTGATAGTGGCGGGCGTGAAAGCGACCGGGCACGGCCAGCCCCACGCGGCACATCACCTCGACTCCCGCGATCGCCGCCTCGAGGACGGCGCGACCGGAGGCGCCCGTGGCTTCGCCCACGGCCAGGGCCGTGGTCACGGCCACCGAGCCCGTGTGAACGATCGCATCCTCGCGCGTGTCGTCGAAGTCGAGGCCGTGGGCGAGCGTGCCGTTGGCGAGCACGGCATGCGACGCGCCCACGCGGGCGGCGGCGCCGATGAGGGTGCTCTCGGGGAGCCCGCCCAGGCTCTCGGTCGCTCGCAGGACGGCCCGGCCGAACTCCTCTTGCGACGAGGCCAGACAGCTCCCGATGATGTCGAGAACGAGCTGCTTCGCCTTGTCCACGACGGGCGCGGGGACGTCATCCAGGGCCAGGCCGAGGGTGAAGCGCGCGTAGCGTCGGGCGACGGATGAATGCGGCACGTGGGTTTGCCCGCCTCGTGGCGGGCGAGCCATTTCTACTGAAGGCGCCACGACCTGTCAAGACAATCCGTGCCCGGCAACTATGCGATTTGGCGCCGGGAGATCGCGACGCACCGTGCGGAGGGCCCTCCTCGGACGCGAGCCGTCGGAAGCTTGGCGGGCGGAGGCTCCGTGATATGGTGGAAATCTATGTCCCTTTCGCTCGACCTCATCCGCAGACTCGAAGCCAACGTGAGCCGCGCCCTCGTGGGCAAGCCCGAGGCCGTGCGGCTGGCCGTGGTGGGTCTGCTCGCCCGCGGCCACATCCTCATCGAGGACGTGCCCGGGGTGGGCAAGACCACGCTGGCCGCGGCCCTCGCCCGCTCCATCGGCGCCGGCTTCCAGCGCATCCAGTTCACCTCCGACATGCTGCCCTCGGACGTGATCGGCGTCAGCATCTGGGAGCCGACCAAGAGCGAGTTCGTCTTCAAGCCGGGGCCGCTCTTCACCAATATCGTGCTCGCCGACGAGATCAACCGCACAACGCCCAAGACGCAGTCGAGCCTCCTCGAAGCCATGAACGAAGCGCAGGTCTCGCTCGATCATTCGACCTACCCGCTCCCCCAGCCCTTCATGGTGCTGGCGACCCAGAATCCACGCGAGCACGAGGGCACGTATCCTTTGCCCGAGTCTCAGCTCGACCGCTTTCTCCTGAGAATCCGCATCGGCTATCCGGGCGCTCTCGACGAGAAGGCCGTGCTGCGCGGCGCCGGCTCGCCCGGCCTCGAGACGCTCGTGCCCGTGCTGGATGGACGCGAGGTGCTGGCGCTCCAGGAAGAGGCCGAAGGCGTGCGGGCAGAGGAGTCCGTGCTCGACTACCTCATGGCCCTCGTCGAGGCCACCCGTGTCTCCCCGCTGCTCTCGCTGGGGGTGAGCCCGCGCGGATCGCTGGCGCTCCTGCGCACGGCCCGCGCCCATGCCCTCATCGACGGCCGCGACTACCTCGTGCCCGACGACGTGAAGCGTTTGGCCGTCGCCGCTCTCGCGCACCGGGTCCTCCTCAAGGGCCGCACGGCGCAGGGCAGCGGCATGGACGGCGAGGCGATCCTCCGATCGATCGTTCAGGACGTACCCGTCCCGCGCTGATCCCGAGGCTGCCATGAGGTGGGTCCCGAAGCGGACCTGGAGAGACAGCGAATGGTGGTGGCGGCCCTTCCGGCCGCGCCGGACCATCTGGCCCACCCGCGACGGCTGGTGGTGCCTGCTCGTCGTCATCGGGCTCGGCGTGGCCGCCATCAACACCGGCAACAATCTCCTCTATCTCCTCGTCTCGCTCCTCCTGAGCCTGATCGTCGTGTCCGGCGTGCTCTCGGAGCAGTCCATGCGCGGCGTGCACCTGGAGGCCGAGATTCCCGAGGAGATCTATGCGGGCGCGCCCGCCCTCTTCGGCGCGCTCGTCCAGAACGGCAAGCGCTGGCTCACCTCGTACTCCGTCACCCTCGAGCTCCTCGCGCGCGGCGGCCCCGCCCGCTTCATCTACGTGCCGAGGCTCGAGGCGGGCGCCGAGCGCTTCGTGACCTGGGAGGTCACCCTGCCCGCGCGCGGCCGCCACCGGCTGGCCGGCCTCCGGCTGACCACGCGCTTTCCCTTCGGCCTCTTCGTCAAGGCGAGCCGGGTCATGCTCGAGGCCGACGTGCTCGTGTTCCCCGCCGTCCAGCCCATCTCGGCCGAAGCGCTTCAGCGGCTCGTGGGCTCGGGCACGGCCTCGGCGCGCCGGCGCGGGCGCGGCCACGATCTCTACAATCTCCGCGCCTACCGGCCGGGCGACGATCCGCGCCACATTCACTGGCGCTCGAGCGCGAAGACGGAGCAGCTCGTCGTGCGCGAGATGGAGGCCGAGACCACCGAGGACACGCGCATCGTCCTCCGGGGCACGGGCGCGCAGGATCCGGCCCGGCTCGAAGCCGCGCTGTCCGAGGCCGCCTCCGCCACCGTGCATCTGATCCGCGCCGGCTCGGGCGTGGAGCTGGTCGGGCGCGGGATCGTGGTGCCTCTCGGCCGCGGACCGGGGCAGTCACGGCGCATCCTGACCGCCCTCGCCCTCTACCACCCGGGGGCGTTCCGCGCCGCCCCCGACACTCATGCGCGGGGCTGGCGCTCGCTCCGCGAGCTCCACATCGAGCTCGGCTGATGCGCGCGCTCCTGGCCCTCCGGCTCATCACCTATCTTCTCGTGTGCGCGGGCGTGGGGGCCCTCGCCCTGGCCGGGCTCCTCGCGCCCCTGGGCACCGCCATCGTGGCCCTCGCCCTGCTCGGCAACTGGTGCATCGATCAGGTGCGCGAGCGCCTGCCCGTGCGCCCCACCCTCGGCTGGGCCCTCATCGTGACCGCGGCCATCGCCATCGTCCTCGATCTCTTCTATCTCGCGCAGACCATCCTGGACGGCATGGTCCACCTGCTGCTCTTTCTCATTCTCCTCCGACTCTTCCGCCGGCGCTCCCTCAAGGACCTGCGAGACGCGGGCTTCCTCTCGTTCTTCATGCTCGTGGCGGCCTCCGCCGTCACCTTCAACGTGAGCTTCCTCTTCGTCTTCATCGCCTTTCTCATCCTGGGGACCTGGATGCTCATCCTCCACCACCTCGTCTCGGAGGCTTCGCTCTCGGCGGGAGCGAGCCCCGAGGTGGCGGCGGGCGGCATCGGCCCGCGGAGCCCCCTCTTCCGCGTCTCGCTGGTGGCGGCGGCCGGCACCTTCGCGCTGGCCGGGATGATGTTCTTCATCATCCCGCGCGTGGGCCAGGCCACCCTGCCCTTCCGCGCCGAGCTGGGGCGGCGCATCTCGGGCTTCACCGACCACGTGGAGCTCGGCGCCTATGGCGAGATCGAGACCGACACCACCGTGGTGATGCGTGTGCGATTCCCCGACGACCTCAAGGACCCCGAGCGCCTGCCCAATCTCCGGTGGCGCGGGCTCGTCTTCGATTCCTTCGATGGTCGCGTGTGGACGGCGGGCGAGCGTCAGCGTCTCCTCCTGCGTCGCGAGGCCACGGGCGAGTTCGCCATCGCCGCTCCGCGCGGCACCGGGCCCATCGTCCGTCAGGAGATCTTCCTCGACCCCATCGGCACGGATGCGGTCTTCGTGGCGCCGCGGGCGCTCCGCGTCGAATTGCGCGGGGGCGCGCTCGGGCTCGACGACATGGGCAGCGTCACCGTGCCCACGCCCTCCGCCCGCCTCCAGTACACCGTCGACTCGGAGCTCGAGATGTCCCCGCCGCGGGGCCTGCGCGAGGGCGGGCCGCGCGCGGCCACGGCCGCGCAGGCCCGCTATCTCCAGCTTCCGCCGCTCGCCGAGCGCATCCCCGCCCTGGCGCGGGAGGTGACGGCGGGCAGCCGAAGCTCCTACGAGGCCGCCCTCAAGCTGAATCACTACCTCTCCACCCAGTTCAAGTACACCCTCGTGATCAAGCAGCAGAGCGAGCTCGAGCCCCTCGAGGAGTTCCTCTTCGTGCGCCGCTCCGGCAACTGCGAGTACTTCGCTGCCTCGCTGGCCGTGATGCTGCGCAGCCTGGGCATTCCCGCGCGAGTGGTCGCCGGTTTTCAGCGAGGAGAGTGGAATCCCTACGGACGCTACTTCATGGTGCGCCTCAAGGACGCGCACTCCTGGGTCGAGGCCTACTTCGACGGCGCGGGCTGGGTCTCCCTCGATCCATCCCCGCGCGCCGAGCTGGAGAGCGCGCAGTTCGGACCGAATCTCTTCGCCCTCCACCTCGACGCCCTCCGCATGCGCTGGTATCGCTACGTCGTCAACTGGAGCCTGCGGGACCAGATCGGGGTGGCCGCCTCCGCCCAGCGCGAGGTGATGCACTGGAGCGCCTGGCTCAAGGAATCGCGGGAATCGCTGCGAAGCGTGCCCCGCGCCGTGGTCGTGGTCTCCGCGGTGGCCGTGCTCGCCCTTCTGGTCGTTCTCTGGCGCGGGGGGCCGAGCTCGGCAGGGCACGCGCGGGGCCCGGGCAGCCCGCGCTTCTACCTCCAGGCCCTCCGCGCGCTGAGGCGGCGCGGCTTCCGCCGCGGGGCGGGGGAGACCGCGCGCGAGTTCCGGCAGCGCGTCGCCGCGGAGGCGCCCGCCTTCGCGGAGCCGCTGCAGCGGCTGACCGCCGTCTATGAAGGGTGCCGCTTCGGCGGACGCGCCCTCGGTCCGGACGAGGGCGCGCTGGTCGAAGCCGCGCTCGCCGAGCTTCGCCGCCGTCGCTGAGCGCGGCCCCGTCTCGTGACCACCACGCCTGTGCTCGTCCTTCCCGGCTACGGCGACTCCGGCCCCGAGCACTGGCAGAGCCTGTGGCAGGCCGAGGATCCCGCCTGTCGCCGGGTCGTCCAGCGTGACTGGATGCTGCCCAGGCTCGAGGATTGGCTCGACACGCTGGCCCGCCACGTCGCCGAATGCGAGGGGCCTCCCGTCCTGGTCGCCCACAGCCTCGCGTGCTCGCTGGTGGCCCACTGGGTGACGCGATCAGAGGGCGGCGTGAAGGGCGCCCTGCTCGTGGCCCCGGCCGACGTGGACTCGCCCGCCCACACTCCCGACGAGGTGCGCGACTTCAGCCCCGTTCCTCTCGTGCGCTTTCCGTTCCCGAGCATCGTGGTGGCGAGCAGCGATGATCCGTTCTCGCCGCTCGCTCGCGCCGCGCTCTTCGCGCGGTCCTGGGGCAGCCGCTTCGTGGTGCTCGAGCGGGCCGGGCACATCAACGCCGACGCGGGCTTCGGCGTGTGGCCGCAGGGTAGAATGTTCCTGAGAGAGTTGACTGGCGCGTCCTGAGCTCGAACAGCCGGCGCGCCTCGAGGAGACGAGCGATGATCAGAAAGCTGCCGTCCGGGAAGTATCGTCTGTATTCCAGGAAGAAGGATCCGCGCACGGGCCGGAGACGGAATCTGGGAACGTTCGCGACACGCGCCGCTGCCCTCAAGCACGAGCGCGCCGTCCAGTTCTTCAAGCGGCACTGAGCTGCCGGGGGACCTTGACGAGGCCCGCCGAGAGGTGCAACGTATGGCGGCGGAAACAGGTCACCCTTTCTGAGAGGAGCCATCATGACGGCGAGCACCCCCGGGACCTACGAGATCGACGTCCAGGACATCGAGTATCTCCGCCACGGAGACAAGCCGCTTCTCGCGCGACTCTTCAAGCCGCGGGGTACCGGACCCTTTCCGCTGATGGTCGAGCTGCACGGGGGCGCCTGGTGTCGGGGTGACCGGCTGGGTGACACCGCGATCAACGAGCCGCTGGCGAAGAGCGGTGTGGTGGTGGCGGCCCTGGATTTCCGCATGCCGCCAGACGCGGCATACCCCGGATCGTTCGCCGACATCAACTACGCAATCCGCTGGCTCAAGACCAAGGCCGTCGAGCTGGGCAGTCGCCCCGACATGGTCGGGTCCATGGGCAATTCGAGCGGCGCGCACCAGGCCATGCTGGGCGGGATGCGGCCGCGCGACCCTCGCTACGCGGCCCTCCCGCTTCCCGCCGGCTCGCCCGCGGTCGACGCCACCGTCCGCTGCGTCATCATGTGCTCGTCCGTCATCGATCCGCTCGCGCGGTACCACTACGCCAAGAAGCTGAAGGCGGGTGGCCAACCGTACCCGGAGATCGTCGATCGCGTGCTGCCCTGCCACGATCAGTACTGGCAGACCGAGAACGCCATGGCCGAGGGCAACCCGGTGCTCGCTCTCGAGCGCGGGGAGAAGGTCGAGCTGCCCCCCGTCCTCTATCTGCAAGGCACCAACGACGCCGCCCATCCGCGCGTCGACCTCGACCGCTTCGTCATGCACTACCGCAAGGCAGGCGGCCAGCTCGAGCTGGAGCTCTTCGAGGGCGAGACGGAGGGGTTCATCACCCGGAAAGCGGGCTCGCCCGCCTCCACGAAGGCGATCGAGCGGATCATCGAGTTCGTGCACAAGCAGGTCGGATAAGCCCGACGCGTCTTTCGGGAAGGTCGGAGTCCGCACATGGACCGGGGCGGGGATCTTGCCTCGGCGCTCCTGGATTATCTGCGCGCGCGGCTCGATGAGCGCGGCCTCGAGCTCCCGGAACCCCTGACCCCGATCAGCGGGGGGTTCGACACACGGATCTTTGCCTTCCGCCTGCGGGGCGCCGCGCCCGCCTTCGCGGGACCGTTGATCCTGCGGCTCCTCGCACCGCAGCACGATCCCGCGCGCGTGCTGCGCGAGCGCGTGACCCAGAATACCCTCGCCGGTCTCGGCTACCCCGCGCCCCGGGTCCTCCTTGCGTGCCCGGACGCCGCCCCGCTCGGCGGCGCGTTTCTCATCATGGAGCGCCTGCCCGGGGCGTCCCTGCTCCAGGCCCATTATCTCAACCTGAGCCGGGTTCTCGTCGAGACGCAGCTGCGACTGCACGCGCTCGACGCGGAGACGCTGCTGCGGGCGATGGACGAGGAGGGCCGGGACTCGCGCGCGACGGGCGGGCCGGCGATGAGCCGCGACGCGATTACTCTCGAGGGCCACCTCGCTCAGCTCGAGGCTCGCATTGCCCGTGGCGCGCTGGACGGGCTTCGTCCGGCCATGGCCTGGCTCGTCGAGCAGCGGCCTCCGGAGCAGTCTCGCCGGGTCATCTGTCACGGCGACTTTCACCCGCACAACATTCTCTACTCGGGGGGCGCGGTCACCGGAGTCATCGACTGGCCGAACGTCGTGGTCGCCGAGCCCGCGTACGATGTCGCCACCACGCGCATCATCCTGCGCTTCACGCCGAAGGAGCTCTCGGCCCTGCCCGTGCCGCTGCGCTGGCTGATCGCGCCCGCGCGGCTCGTCATGGTCAACCGCTACCTCGCCGGTTACCGGCGCCGCCGGCCGATCGGCCCGCGCTCGCTCGCCTACTACGAGGCGCTGAGCGCGATGCGGGCCCTCATCCGCGCCGCCGAATCGCGGCGACGCGACGAGGCAGGCGCGGCCAATCCCCTGGATGC
>WNGL01003492.1_pt1 | contig 19221 bp, 18 predicted proteins | sample 5400591 | NCBI WGS metagenome assembly WNGL01 (sample SAMN13153377, study PRJNA577476) | soil metagenome | isolation source: 80 cm soil or saprolite under Garry oak tree replicate 1 | place: USA:California | collected 2016-06-15 | reverse complement strand
CCATCTGAAAACTCATTTGCAACGGTGCCCTCGCTTCCTTGAATCGGCGGAACTGTTTGCGTGAAAGTCAATTCCTTCATCGCAACCGAATATACACAACGCTTTGTGGTGTAGGGTATTGGGTGTTGGTGTCGATGGCTAAGCGAAAGGACAGAAGGGAGGACACGGGAAACACCTCAAACCCACCCGCTTACGCTGGTCGTACTGACAAACTGTCCACGGTCTAGTACGCACTGCCGACGGACGCGCGCGCGCGAATTGATTTCGCTGCTTGCAGTGCCACTTGTCTGAGGTCCGCTTCGTTCGCGGCATTGTTGGCGTAGGCGTCGATGACTGCCAGATCGTCTTTGGTGCCGACGTAGGCGAGGGCTCGCAGGGCGTCGCTTACTGTGGCTCGGTCGGGGGTTAGAGAGATTATTGGTTGTCCGGCGGTGACTGGGTCGGCTTCTTTGACGGAGAGTTTTTCGATCGCGCCGTCCATGGGCGACCGGAATTCCTGTACTGTTCCTGACACGTCGCGGATTCGCGTGAGCAGGCCGCCGGCTCTTACCTTTGAACCCTGGCTCAAGAGGCTGACGATTGTGCCGCTTAGTGGGGATTTTACTTCGAAGGGTTCGAGCATCGCGTGGAGTTCGAGGTGGCCGCTGGCGTCGCCGAAGCGGACGAGTTGCAGGGCTGCGTTGCGGCGCACGAGAGGCTCGCTGTCGTTCAGCAATGGGAGGAGCGCCTGATGAAACTCTTCAGAAGAGTTGTCCTGGCCCATCACCCAGGCGGTTGTCTTGCGAATTTCGGCGATGGGATTTCGGGATAAGGCGATGACTTGCGGGTAGAACTTCTTTACCTGCGGATCGTGGCGTTCGATACGCTCGGCGACTTGCGAGAGGGCGTGTTGCAAGTGGCGCGGGTTCTTTTCGTCGGCGAGATAAGTAGCGACGTCTTCATCTGACAGTTGGCGGCCGAACCAGGTCAGATACCAGGTGAGAAAGGGGACGATGATGAAGAGGGCTGCGATGATGATTAACCAGAGGTTGTTGGGCCTTCGAGAGTTTGGGACGGCGGCGGCTTGAGAGTCTTTGCCGTTGGGGTTTATGAATTCAGTTTCCATTTGTCGTTTGATGTGCCCTCTCCCTCTGGGAGAGGGTTAGGGTGAGGGATTAGAACACGTTGAAAAGAAAAAACTAGCTTCGCCCCTCAACCCGGCCCTCTCCCAAAAGGGAGAGGGTGCGAAGAGGAATTTGAACTGTAAAACTTCTCCTCGCTAGCTTCGCCCTAGCTTCGCCCCTCAACCCGGCCCTCTCCCAAAGGGAGAGGGTGCGAAGAGGAATCTGAACTGTAAGACTTCTCCTCGCTAGCTTCGCCCTAGCTTCGCTCCTCACCCCGGCCCTCTCCCAAGGGGAGAGGGAGGTGCTTCGCGATCTCATCCAAGACACCTTCAGTTTCATTCAAGACTCTATCGTTGGTGAATCGCAATACTCGGATGCCTTGGATGATCATATAGGCGTTGCGATTTTGATCGTGATGCCATTGCTCTCTTCCATCGTGCGCCGAGCCGTCGCACTCAATGACCAAATGCGCTTCACGACAATAGAAGTCAGCTACATAATCGCCAAACTGATGTTGCCTTCTGAATTTTAATCCTAATAGTTGACGATCTCGAAGAAGTTGCCAAAGCAACTCTTCGGCGGATGTGGGTTTCTTTCGCAATTCACGGGCAAGCTGTCGCAGGCCTGCAAATTGATAACCGCCTCGGTATTGTCGCGATCGAATCATTCTTCAAGTCTTCTTTCCCTCTCCCCCTGGGAGAGGGTTGGGTGAGGGCTTAGGGCGAAACTATTCGAAAAAGAAAAGACTTGTTTCTTTCCTTCTCGCTAACTTCGTCCCTCACCCCGGCCCTCTCCCAAAGGGAGAGGGAGATCAGAACAACTTATCGCCTGGTCATTCGCTAGCTTCGCCCCTCACCCCGGCCCTCTCCCAGAGGGAGGGAGTTATGCCAGACGTCTAAGCTGAAGGATAAAGGTGGTAGAGCATCAAGTAAACTATCACTCCGGTGATTGAGACGTACAACCAGAGCGGCAGCGTGAAGCGCGCGATGGCCTTGTGGCGGAGGAAGTCTCGCCGCTTCGCGCGGCGCACGGTGATGATCACGAAGGGAACGATGACTGCGGCGAGGAAGGTGTGCGTTGTAAGGATGGTGAAGTAGATTGGACGCGCGATTCCCTGCCCTGCGAAGCGCGTTACGCCGTGATGCGAGTGATAGACAATGTAAGAAATCAGGAACAGCACCGAAGCGATCAGCGCTGAAATCTGGCAATTGCGGTGAGCGATGACTCGCTTTCGGCGAATGAAAAAATAGCCGCTTGAAAGAAGCACGAAGCTGGATGCGTTGAGGATGGCGTTGAGGTGCGGGAGAATGGAATAGAAGTCAGTCACGCGTTTACTAACTTTCTTTCGAGCGCGGCTGCATTACGTCCATTATGCGGTTTACATCAGCCGGCAACGCTCGACCCTTCCTGTCTTTGAGTGCCGGGACAGTATGCACTCCCGGCGTTCCAGGCGATGCGGCGATAAAGCCTCTCGTCGTCGGGGAAGGCGCGGCCGGAGCTTTCTTATTCAACGCACTTGCAGGCTTCTCGCTGGCGGGAGCGGCGTGCTTCGCAGCCGGCTTAACCGCGCGCGCGACCAGTTCCTCGTACCCACAGCGCTCGCACTGCCAAAGCGGAAAAACCGCGTTCGGATCGGTACTTTGATATACGGCTCGCGGAGAAGGAATGATCTTGCCACCGCAACGTGGGCACGAACGGCCGCGCGTCGTGCGGCGCTCGACATCAATTACACTCAAAAGCTCGTTCTGGTTGTCCACGGGAATCGATTCTCGATTGCTGTTTGTTATCGGTTAATGATCTACTCTATTAGTCTCGATCCAGGGGCGACTTTCTAAAAGGGCCGGTCGCATCCACCACCCCAAGCGGGCTGCCCGCTTGGGGACCCCGGTCCGCTCGCGGTTCTGACAATTGAGTGCCTGCTCCTAGCTGGATTTGCGATGTCGAAAAGCAATAATAAAGATGGTGCAAAAGATCGAAACGGGCGGCACGAGCAGCACGAACACGCCGATATTGAAGTTTCGTATAAAGTTTGCGTTGTGCGATAAAGAAGCGCGGCACATCACACATTGCGCCAGCGCTGAGTTTGAGAAAAGCAAAACGCACAGCGCTGCGATAATCCCGAGTCTTAAGATCCGATCAAATTTCATAAGTCATGTTCTGTCGCGCTGAAGGAATCTGTCGGGAAAAACAGCCGTAGCGGCGAAATGTTTATAGCTCGCTCGCATCCCCATTTTGTTCTCCGCCGAATTGAGCGAAATGTCAGCATGTCGCTCAATTCGGAGGAGCGCTAAATCAAGAGCCGTTCCCTTCTATAAACATTTTGTGCCTACGGCACCTTCTTCGGCAACCTCGTAAAGCCGCCTCGAATAAATCTTTTGTCTAACCAGAGGCGGCGCGCTTCGCGCTTGCCGCTCACGCGGGCTGCCCGCGCCGGGGCCCCGCCCTGGCTATTTTATTTCGCCCCTTCAGCGTTTGGCGGCGGGCCGTACCGTAGGTTCTTCGATCGAAAACTATCCGGGAAGAAAACCAACAGCAGACAAATACAGATAACGAGCGCCGGCACAATGGTCAGAATTAAGTTGATTCGCTCAAAGCGGAGGTGCATGAAATACGCGACAATCAGCGCCGCCTTGATGATCGACGCGCCCATCAGAATCACCAGCATGTAAGCCACGGGCAAATGTATATAGCCGAGAAAGACTTCCAGCCCCGTCAGCAGCAGCAGCCACCCCCAGACGGATAGGAATAGGCGATTACTGCCCGCAAAGTGCTCATGAATTTCTTCGGGCACGATAATCTCGACTGCCTCTCCTGACGCGACGGCGGCGCCTTCGGCAGTCGCGGCCGCAAGTTTTGCTTCCTGTCGTTTCGCGAGAAAATCCATGGCCGGTACGGCCAGCAATGAAAGGCCCAGCACTAAAGGCACTACCGTAAAAAACAATCCGTCAGTGCTGATGATGCTGCCGGCAGCTAACAAATTGTAGGCAACCAGCGCCAGAAACAAGCCAGCCCCAATCAGGCAGATCAGGTTTAGCATTGATTGCTCACGCTTCTCTGGTAATTCGCTCGTATCAGTCATAACCAGTCTGGTTCAGTCCGAACATCCTTCAAATCGTCTGATGCGCTTGACCCGCTGACGCAGTACGTCAATGCTTTTCAGTCGCCGTTGGTTGTGGGCTGTAACGAAGTCCCTGGGATCGAAAACTATCAGGGAAGAAAACCAACAACAGGCAGATGCAGATCACCAGGGCCGGCACGATCGTCAAGATCAGGTTGAGTCTCTCGAAACGGAGATGCATGAAGTAAGCGACGATCAGCGCCGCCTTGATGATCGACGCGCCCATCAGAATCACCAACATGTAAGGGACGGGCAAATGTATATAGCCGAGAAAAACTTCGAGGCCGGTCAGAAGCAACAGCCACCCCCAGACCGAAATGAACAGCTTATTGCTGCCGGCGAAATGCTCTTGAAACTCGATGTGTGTGCTCATCTTCAATTTTCTCCACCCGGTCGCTACCGCTCTCGGTTCTGACCTACTTACCGGCGTCAACTGAAAGTATGTAGATCATCGGAAAGACGAACATCCAAACCAAATCTACGAAGTGCCAATACAACCCGCTGATTTCGACGTCTTCATGATTTAATTTATTTACCCGACCCGCCACTACCAGCAAATAGATACAGCCCGTCAGGACGTGAAACATGTGCATTCCAGTAATGCCAAAAAAGGTCGCGCCAAACAAAGGCGTCGCGCCAGGCCAGCGTTCGGCCCACTCCGCAGGCAGTTGAAACGGCGACAGTCCTTCTCCGATCAAGTGACGCCATTCATACAAGTGCAGCACGATAAAAGTTGCGCCCAGCAGCGCCGTCGCCAGAATCCATTTTCGCGCGGTCGAGCGTTTCGCGTGCGCTGAGGCAGAAACCGCCATTACCATCGTCAAGCTTGATGACAACAGCACCAGCGTCATAATGGAAGAGAAAACGATACTCGGCGAGAATTTGAAAGGCGTCGGCCACACGTTTGATGCGCGCACGTAGGCGTATCCAATCAGTAGCGCCGAGAAGGTCAGCGAGTCGGACATGATAAAAAGCCACATGCCCAGCTTTCGGTGACCCACGCGATATGGGTGCACGCCGCCACCCCAGTCGTTCACAATTGCCTCTGCTTCAGTTGCCACCAGTCACCTCCGAAGATGTACGATAAGCTTCAGCTTGTCGCCCTTTACTCAATTGCGCGAATCGACAAACTGAAGTTTGTCGGACACGTTCACTTCCAAAAGAATAAAAGCAAGAACAGCGCGACCCACAATCCGTCCATGAAATGCCAATAGATAGTTGCCGCCTCAGCCGCGCCGAGACGCTTCAATTCACTCTCGACCGTGTCGCGCTTCCGCGTGTTACGCAGTACCAGGTAACCGAGCGCGAGTATGCCGCCGAACAAATGCAATCCATGCGCTGCCGTGAACAAATAGAAGAACGAACTGTGCGGATTGCTGGACATATAAACTCCCTGACGCACCAATTGCCGCCAGGCCATCAACTGCGAAACCAGGAATCCCAGCCCGAGAATCAGAGTGATCGCCAACCATCGCCCATAGCCTGCATCGTTGAACGCTTTCAAGGATCGGCGCGATACTTCCATAGTGAAACTGCTGACCAGAATCACGGCGGTGCTAAACCAAAGCACCTTTGGCATCACGATCGGACGCCAATCATCTCCCGAAGCCGAGCGCACAATGTACGAACTCGACAGCGCGACGAAAAGCATCAGGATGCTACTAATCGCTACCCACACCCCGATACGGTAACGCGCCGGCGAGAATTTGAGCGGATGCCCATCTTCGGCGCCTCCGCCACCGTTCTTATGAAAGCCGTTACCATCGCGCGAACCAGGACCTCCGCCCATCGTCGCGTCGATAAGTCGATCAGTGCCTGTGACCGTCGCCGCCATTCCCGCTTATCTCTCCTAATCTGGTAGAAACCTCGATACCTTCGGGTTCAGTCTGCATCACGTAATCATTCGGCGCGCCGGGGACTGAGAACTCGTAAGGCCCGCGATACACTACCGGAACGTGGCCGGCAAAGTTGTCGTGCGGCGGCGGTGTAGCCGTGGTCCATTCAAGGGTGGTCGCTTCCCAGGGATTGTCAGAGGCTTTCTTGCCCCAGAACAGACTCCAGACCAAATTAAAGTAGAAGACAATTTGAATCGCGACGGTGATAATCGCCGCGACCGTGACAAACGTAACCAATCCTTTTGAATTCTTTAGAAATTCATATTCGTTAAATTGCGCATAACGACGCGGCATCCCGAGCATTCCCATCGCGTGGAACGGAACGAAGATCGCGTACACGCCTAAGAAGGTAATCCAGAAATGCAGCTTGCCCAGGGTTTCGTTCATCATGCGGCCAAACATTTTCGGAAACCAGAAATATGTTGCCGCGAACATTCCGAAGATCGAAGCCACGCCCATCACCAGGTGAAAGTGCGCGGTGACAAAGTAAGTGTCGTGGAAGAAAAAGTCGAGCGAGGTTTGTCCCAGTACCAGCCCGGTGATTCCACCCGCTACGAACACTGATACGAATCCGATCGCAAACAACATCGGTGTCGTAAAGCGAATCTTCGCGCCCCACAACGTGCCGAGCCAATTGAACGTCTTGATCGCCGAAGGTACGCCGATCGACAGCGTCAGAATTGAGAACGCAACGGCCGAATATGGGCTCATGCCGCTGATGAACATGTGATGGCCCCAGACGAAAAACCCCAGCATCCCGATGGCAAAAATCGCGAAGACCATCGCCCGATAACCAAAGATGGGTTTGCGCGCGAAGGTCGAGAGGATGTGCGAAGTCGCACCCATCCCGGGCAGAATCGCGATATAAACTTCCGGGTGGCCGAAGAACCAGAACAAGTGCTGCCAAAGTAAGGGCGAGCCACCATTGTGCAGCGGCACGAGCGAGCCACTAACGTACAAGTTGCCGGGAATAAAAAAGCTGGTCCCCGCGATTCGATCCAACAGCAATAGAATTCCGCCGCCCAATAGAACCGGAAACGAAAGCAGCGCCAGCACTGCGGTCGTAAACCAGGCCCAGCAGGTCAGCGGCATCCGCATCAGAGACATGCCGCGCGTGCGCATGTTCAGCAGCGTCGTAATAAAATTCAGCGCGCCGAGCAACGAACCCACGCAAAAAATTGCGATGCTGATGATCCAAAGACTTACGCCTGCGCCCTGGCCTGGGCCCGCGACCTTTCCCAACGCGCTCAGCGGCGCGTATCCGGTCCAACCTCCAATTGGCCCAACAGTTCCGCTGCCTCCAGCCCAGGCGGACTCACCTAATTTCGCGAACCACGCGCCGATTGCCTGGTTGCCTTCGGCGAAAATGGCGGTCAGCAAAACGAGGAAGCCAACAAGAGTTACCCAGAACGACATCATGTTGAGTACGGGAAAGGCCATGTCTTCGGCGCCAATTTGAATTGGGAGAAAGTAGTTGCCAAAGCCGCCTTGCGGCGCAGTGGTCAAAACAAAGAAGACCATGATCGTTCCGTGCATCGTGACGAGCGAGAGATAAAATTCGGCGCTCATCACACCGCCTGGCGCACCTGTCGGAAACAGCGTTTCCAGAATCTTAATGTGGCTCCCGGGCCAGCTCAGGTTCACGCGCATCAGCACCGACATAATCATTCCGACCAACACGGCAGTCAGCGCCAGAATGATGTACTGGATCCCGATCACTTTGTGATCGAGACTGAAGATGTATTTGCGAATGAAGCCTGTCGGCGCCGGATGCCGATGCACTTCTGCATGAGTTTCTGCCATTAGGATTCCTCCATCAAAATCAAAGGGCAAATCTAAACTCAGTAATTCGGAAGCTGGTACTTGTTAAGCAGTTCATCCTTGCGCGTCTGAAACTCGTTCGGCGGGAGTAATACCAGGTCATTAAACTCGTTCTCCGGAAGTACCAGCATGAACGATTTCATCTTGTAGTGATTCATCCCACACAGCTCAGCGCAGGCCAACTCGTACTTGCCGACCTTAATAGCCGTGAAATGAACGTGAATGGCCATGCCCGGCACCAGGTCCTGTTTGAATCGCAACTGGGGGACCCAGAAACTGTGCGTGACGTCTTTCGATCGCAAAATCAATTCGGTGGGCCGGTTGGCTGGGATCACCAGCGTCGCACCCACCGCGTCGTCCTTCGCATTAGGATCGGTGTCGTCCAGTCCGACCGGGTTCGTCGTGTCGTCAATCAGTTGCGGATCCGTACGCCCAAACGCGCCGTCTTTTCCGGAATAATGAAAGTTCCAGGCGAATTGCTGCGCGACAACTTCCACGGTGTAGGATCCCGGCGGTGCGGAGTGCAGGTGCAGCGACGCCCAAACCCTTTGTCCCATTATCGCGAGGCTAATAAAGATTACTGCCGTCACCACAGTCCAAACGATTTCGAGCCGATTGTTTCCGTGCGAATAGGTCGCGCGTTGGGAATCCGCGCGGTCGCGATATTTCCAAACGACCCAACCCAATCCGATCTGCGCTGCAGCGAAGGCAATGCCGACGACCACGATCGTGATCATGAACTGGCTGTCGACTCGCGGCCCGTGTTCCGAGATGGCTTCAGGAAACCACCATCGTCCGCTGACAAACATCCAGACCGAGGCGGCCGTTATAATCCAGATGGCTATTCCAAGAAGGCGTCCCATCAGTTGTCTCCTTCACTGGTAAATAGTGAATGGTAAATCGTAAATCGTGGATCGACGCGCCATACCTATCGTGTTCCATTTACCATTCACCATTTACCATTCACCGATCCAGAACCATCACCCCAAACAGCAGGGGCAAATAAAACACGGACGCCAGCAACAGTTGGCGTGCATGTTGATTTGATTTAGAAAGCGCCACGCGAATACCGCTGGCCAAAAATAACAACCCGAGCGCCAACGCCGTGACGAAATAGAATCTGCCGGAGATTCCCAGGACTGTGGGCAGAAGACTCACCGGCACCAGCATAAGAGAATAAGCAATGATTTGCTGGCCGGTAACGCGGCCTTCGGGTTCCACGACTGGCAGCATGCGGATGCCTGCGCGGCCATAGTCTTCGCGGTACATCCACGCGATCGCCAGAAAGTGCGGAAACTGCCAGAGAAACAAAATCGCAAACAGCACCCAGGCCGCGACATCGATTTCGCCACGCGCCGCGGTCCAGCCAATCAACGGCGGCATCGCGCCGGGAAAAGCGCCCACCGCGGTCGAAAGCGTCGAGCGCGTTTTCAGCGGCGTGTAAAGAAAGAGATATCCCGCGATCACTGTGAGACCGAGAACTGCTGAGAGCCCATTGACGAACAACGCAAGGTATGTTTCAGCGCCTGCAGTGAGCAGAACTCCGAGCCACATCGCCTCGAGCGGAGCTAATCTTCCCGTCGGCAATGGTCGCGAAGCCGTGCGTCGCATCAGACCATCCAGATCGCGTTCGATGAATTGGTTCAGCGTGGCAATGCCGGAAGAGAGTAACCCGATACTAATCATCGCGTTAGCGAACAAAAGATAGTTGACTGCTCCGCGCGAGCCGAGACAAAAACCCGCTGCCGAAGTCAGCACGATGAGAAAAGTGATTCGGGGTTTCGTCAACTCGACGTAGGCCGAAAGTCGCGCCTTCGCGCCAAGCGGCATCAACGCTTCAGCGGGTGAGTTAACCTCGATGGCAGTAGTCTTGATTAGACCTATAGGACTTATAGGGCCTATATGACTCATATGATCCATGGGACTTTCTTACGATCTAAGCTGGCGCCAAAACGTATGTCTGGCGCTCCACGCGCAAAACTCTGAACACTCGCAAGGTCAATACGATGGTTGTGGCGAACACCAGCGCTCCGCAAGCAACATGTGACACCGTTACGAAGATCATAGGATTCAGCGGTTGGGGATCGTTGGGCGAAGCCGCGCGCGTAATGTACGCAGCCAGACCAAGACACAACTGCACAGCGAGCAGCGCCCCCCCGAGTGACGCCGGCCTGGCCAAGTACTTCTCATCTCGATAACGCAACCGTGAAGTCATGACCGCTCCGCCGAGTACCAACGTCACGACCACTGCACCTCCGATATGAGCGAGCAGCAAAGGAGTAGGTAACGGCTGATCCCACGTCGCCGAATGTCGCAACGTCGCACCCACCACGAGCTGAGCCAGAATCGCGGCCAGTGCGACGACGCACAACGCCCGCAATGAAACCGTGCCCTGCTCTTCGTTGATACTAACGCCCGGCGCCATCCAGCTTCGCGAGGTAAAGACCGCGATGCTCACGGTAGTTAAAAAGAACAACTGAGCCAGCGTCGCGTGCGCCGCAGACACCGCCAAAGGCAAATTCAACTTGACAGTCAGACCACCGAGTAAGCCCTGGGCAATCACGCCAATGAGGGCGATCCATCCCAGACGCCTAATCCACGCGCGTCTCTCGCGAAGCTGCAGCAGGATCGCGAGCACGATGGTCAGAAGCCCTACGGACGTGGCCACTAATCGATGGCCATGCTCCCAAAACAGATTGCCCACCATTTTGGGAAAGAACTGGCCGTTCGACAAAGGCCAATCCGATGTCGCCAACCCAGCGTCGTGGCTGGTGACGTTCGCGCCCGCGATAATGAGAAAGAAGGTCGCGCAGGCCACCAGCACTGCGAAGCGATGAACACCCCTGGACATAAAGATTTCGGATTGCGAATTTCGGATTGCGAATTTTGGAGAAACCGACTGCGGACCAAAGAGCCTTTTCAAATCCGCAATTCGCAATCCGCAATCCGCAATTGCTCTAATGTCTGCCCAGCATTGGGAACTCGATCGCCGGTAACATCTGAAGCGAGCTGGGCTCTCCGCGCAACTCGGCGCTAGCGCCAAAGGTAAAGTCAGCAGTCGCCGAACCGCTGGCAGGCACGGTGATTTGCATTGTCTTCTCTGTGCCGTTGGCCCCGCCTTCATGCCAGGCCACGACCGTGTATTTACCCGGAGGCACGCCCTTAATCGTGAAGCTGCCATCCTCGCCGCTGACTGCGAAAAATGGATGCTTCAATACGCCAACGTAGGACTTCATCCACGGATGCTGATTACATTTTACCGGAACCATCACCTCAGCCACGTTGAGCTTGTGCAACAGCGGGGCGGCGCCGTTCGGCTGCGACTGATTCCAATCAGGGTTCTTCGCCGGATTCGGCGTGAAGTGGATGTTGTGCGTCGTCGGATCGCTGTTAGTGATGTTGATATCCTGCTTCGTCATAACTCCGAGGACATGCGGTTTGTAATGACAACCGTTCTGATCCAGCGTGGCGGGAGAGCTGGGCACATCGAAGGACCAATCACCAATCTTCGAGTTATCGGACAGTGTTCCATCCTTAATATAAACAAACGTATTAGCAACCTTCCCGTCTTTGACGGCCCACTCTTCAGACGTCAAGTTCGGGCTCTTGGCGGTACAAGCCGCGTCGGCCGAAGTGTCGATCTTTTTCGGCTCAGGCGCCGCACCGTTGTAGGAAATCTTTCCGGTTACCGAGCCTTCATTGCCCTTTGGCTTAAAGGCCTTGGCTGCTGGACCTCCAGATTCCTCTTCGGTCTTCGGGCCGCCGCATGACGATGCCAACGACAGCAGACTTAAGCACGCAATTAGACCCAGGCACAATCGTGCGCGTTTACTCAACATAATTTTTTGATTCCTCCGAATTAAGCTGACTTCAAATTCGCGATCAGCATACCCCACAGCTCTTTAGAGTGCCAACTTGAACCCTTTCTCCCGGCGAATGTCCGACTGAGTCGATACGCGTGCGTTCGCTTATCAAGGGCCGCGACTTATCTTGGCAGCCGACCGGTGGCTGGCAAGGCTCACCCGACTTTTACGCCCTCCGTCAAAATTGCGACCCGTGGTTGCTGGTTTCTGTTGGCTCGCCGCCGGAGCCGTGGGCGGCGCAGGCGAGGCTGACAGGAGTCGCCGCTGCTCATCCGGCGTTATCAAGAACATGTAACGCACCAACAGACGTGCATGGTCGCTATGATAATTAGCAACATCGGTCGGCGGATTGGGCAAATTAACCACCCATCGATCGCCTTCCTTCTTGAACAATCCCGTGGGCATCGCCGTGCCCGGACTAATCTGGGCTGGATCTAGGAGCCAACGGAAAGTCCAATCCGGTTTCAGACGCTGTCCCGCCAGCAGGAAGTTTGGCGCAATCGCCTTCGCGTCGTGTGTCGGCTCGCCGGTGATATGACACTTCAAACAGGGAGTGCCCGAAACGAAAATGTTGCGTGCGATCGATCGCTCCGCTTCAGTCATCGGCTCCATCGGCTCCTTAATATAAGGCTCGTTCTGAGATGAGACCGCCATAAAAAAGCGCACCAGCACTCGCAATTCATTCGGCGAAAAATTGAATGTCGGCATGTGCACCTGCAGGTAAGGCCGCACGCCATTGCGGTTCGCGCCGGGCTGAGGCTGCAACCTCCCTCCGGTTTGATCGTTGGCGGCGGCTGAAGGCTTCACTTCGGTTGCTGGAGTGGCAACGGCGCTCGGAGCCGGCGATGCAGGCACTGCAGGTTTCTCGCCGGACTGCATCAATGACGGGTCTTTCAAAAACTTCATCAACCAATTAGGATCGACGCGAGCACCTTCACTGGTTAGCATCGGCGGCAGAAGCTCCTTCGTGCTTTGATAGAACGGCATCGAAGTCAGTACCGCTCCGGCCGACATCGCAGGCTCCGCTGAGTTGCTATACAGCGGAACACGCTGACCAGGTTGCAGCACATGGCAACCCATGCAGTTATATTTTTTGATTACCCACCAGCCGTTTTGAATATCCTGGCGCCGCGCGTCCTGCGGATTGTAGAACAGCGAAGCAGGTACGTTCGCTCCTTCAGCACCGACACTGCCCAAAAGAACCGTTGTCAATCCGGTACGCCACTCCTCGGTCAGATACGGCTTGGGCATGCGGAGCTTGTCTTTGCCCTCCAGATATTGCGACTTGCCCGTGTCGTAGATCTTCGGCTCGGCCAGCTTGTGCTCGAAGAAGCCGCGATGGTTGTACCATTCTTTCTCTTTGTCCTTCGGGTGAAGCTGCAAAGGATCGCGGCCATACTCGGCATCCTGAGTCAGCAAAGCAAAATCGAGACGCTCAAGTGGCGTGGCGCCTTCAGTCGTCAATTCCTTACCGATGCGCTGCTCTTCTTCGAATCCCTTGATTTCATGACAGCCGGCGCAACCGTATTGCTTAATTTCTGCCTTCCCGTCTTCCGCTAATTTCGGATCGTCCATGAAAGAGACGTCCTCAGAAGAAGACGGGGCTGACAGCGAGAACAAATAGGTCGCGATGTCGCGCGCGTCTTGCTCGGAAAGCCGCAGGTTCGGCATGACCGTCATATTCTGCACTTGAAGCTCCGCGCCATCATTCGGACATTTCGAATGCAGTTCGGTATCGAACAGAAACGGCAAACCGTGCTTCGAGTAATCTTCCGGAGTTAGGTCACGATGTTCTTTCGGACAGTAAGGCGCCCAACGCTCGCGGGGGTTGTAAATCCAACGCACGATATAATCGTAGTTCGCTTTTTCGCTCACTCTGGTCAGGTTCGCCGCGAACGTGCCACCCATCTTCGCATCTTCTTCGCCGATCGAATGACATGCGAGACAGCCGCGCGATTCAAACAAATCCTTGCCGCGATTCTGGTCACCCTGCTGTTGCGCGGGAGCCTTGCCGTCAAAACTGTTCTGCCAAAGGTAAGCGGCGACGGCCTTCAAATCGTCCGGGCCATCCGAGTCATCCGTGAAACGCCAGAAGGTCGGCATCTTGGTGCCGGGACGAAACGCTTGCGGATCTTTCAGCCAAACCGGAATCCATTCCTTGCGGAGCTTCAATCGCACGTCTTTCAGGTTTGGCCCGACTTTCTTCTGATCCTGCTGTAGATACCTGGTTTGGAGGTTAAGTTCGTCGATGCGCGCGGCGAGTTGGCTATTCATTACACGCAGTTGCTCGGCATGGGCCAATAACTGCTGCACATCCGCGCCTTCATTTGCTGTGGCATCGGTATCCAGTTTGGCCTGGCGTTCGTTCGCGACAATTTGATCCTGAAGCTGCGAAATCTGTTGACGAGCATTGCTCAGCGCATCCGCTTCCCGATCGAAGGCTTCCATGCGATGACAACCGACGCAGCCGCGCTGATAGAACAAATCCTTGCCGAGATTCAGTGTGTCCGCTCCCTGCGTCATGCGGTCGTTGGCATGACACATCTGACAGCCGGCTTCGGTGTTTTCTTTATGAAAGAGAGGATGCAGCCAAAACGGATTTAGCCCGTGCGCCTTCACTACGCTTGTCGTCGCGCGCCCGTTGCCTCCGTGACAAGCGGAACAGCCAAACTTTTCCGGATTGTGGATTTGCAGGAGTTCCTTTCGCGGGTGGCTGACAAAGGCCGCGGCGAGATCGTCAGGCTTCTTGCCAGGTCCGGCCGGCGCCATATCCGATGCCTTAATATTTAACGGCTCACGCGTGCCCAGATGGCAAACCTCGCAACGGTCGACGATGGCATAGTCATTAACGTTAAGCTGATGGCCGAGAATCGTGTAATCGAAAGAGCTCTGGTTCTTTCTAATAAGATCGTCGATGCTCTTTTGTGGCAGCAGGCTCACATGATTCTTCAAATAGTCTTCGCGCTTCTTTGCTAACTCCGTAGGCTCTTTCAGCAGCTCGGCCTTCTCGCCCAGGACTGTGGCCTTTTCCTCGCGCAGGCCGTTGAATGCCTCCTCAAGTTGCGCGAAATCCATCTTCTGTCGCGCTGTCTTGCCACCTTCCTCCGCGGGCAAGTCAACCGCGACTTGCTCTTTCTTCTTCGACTCCAAAGCCGATTTGTAGTAGCGCTCCCAAAAACTGTCCTTCGGAGAAGTCTCGAGCTTATAAGTTATGACGACGATCCGTCCGCGCTGATTTTGAAACGGTTCGGTGACGGCATCGAGTTTCGCCTGAATCTGAGCTACGCGCCGATCCCTTGCTGCTACCTCGTCCTTAACCTTGTCGAGCGCGGCCCTGGCTTCTTCGTTGAGTTGTTGATACTCGGGCGTCTCTTTGATTTCTGCTTCGTCCTTGCCTGCGTCTTTGCGAATGCTCTTGAGATAAGCGGTGTAGCGCTTGACGAATTCACGCTGCATGCCTCGCCAGGGACGCTGGTAGAATCCTTCGTCGTACAAGGCCCAGCCTGCAGAGAAGATCAACAGCAGCGTGCAGACGAGGATAATCGCGCTCGTAGATCGGCTGACGATCGGATCGCGTTGCGGCTCTGCTTCCTTCTTTACGAGAGATTCAATAGGTTCAGGAGATTCTGCCATGTCCGATAAACTTTAATTTGTCGTTTGCTTCCTAAACTCCACAATTCAATTGAACGACAAACTGAAGTTTGTCGGACAGAGTTGTCAGATATTGAACCACGGCGTTACCCAGACGTATTTGATCGTAAACACCAAACGCAGGAAAAGCTTCACCGGCATCGCCAGCAAAACACTGATCGCAAAGAACTGAAAAGTCAGGTACTGAAGCAGGCTGGTATTTGCCAGGAGCTTGGTCTCAAACGGATCGGGAATCTTCGCCCATTCCAAAAACTTCTTTGGCGATTTGAGATAACTGAATTTGAACGGGCCGCGCTTCATCAGCCAGTGGAAAAATAGCCCGCCGATGATGTAGAAGGCGCCCACGACGATGCCTCCGAAGAGCAGCTTGGCAATCCAGTTGGTCGCCAGAAATCCGAATCCGGGAATCCCCGCCACGATCTCATGTAGATCCCGATTGCGATCAAAAACCACAGTGTTGTGGTCCCAGGTCTGTCCCGGCCAAAACCAGATCCAGCCGGGCCCCCGAATAAACGTGCCAATGAAAATGAGCAGAATCCACATCAAGAAGCCCCAGCCAAACATTGCCACCGCAAACCTTCTCTGCTTGATTGTGTAGTAGCCGTTGCCCAGCGGATTGGAATCCACATAAGGAAATACCATCAATCCGATCATGATGATCGACGGCATCACTACGCCTGCGATCCAGGGATCGAAGTAAACCAGCATCTCCTGCAAGCCGAGGAAGTACCACGGCGCTTTCGATGGATTCATTGTCAGGTTGGGATTGGCAGGTTCTTCGAGCGGAGCGTTGAGCGTGATCGACCAGACATACAGCACTACCGTCACGATGACGGCCGCCAGAAACTCGATCCTCACCAGATAAGGCCAGACGTGGAGTTCCTTTGCCCATCCAGGCCGCCATGGTTCCGCCTTGCGATGATGAGACTTCGCAAGCTTTGGATCGTCCTGTAGATGATCGATCAAGCGATCATTGGCAAACGCCTGCTTGATCCCCAACCACGTAAAGAACGGCACCAAAAACAGCATTGCCACAATCGGGATGTTGTCGGGCGCCGAGACGATTTTCCAAAGCTGATGCCAGTCCTGAACCGAATAAACAAAAAGGCCAAGCAGTACGACGGCAACAGCCAAGCCGATCAGCTTGTTCCGTCGCGAACTGGGCTGTGGTTGGACTATCGCGCTCATTTCTTCTTCGGCACTTTCACTTCCGATTCAAGCATCACCGGCGCCGGCCCTGAGATGCCACCGTCTTTTCGTATGCGCCAAAAGTGGACCGCCATAAAGATCGACGCCACCAGCGGTATGCCGATGCAATGCCAGATGTACGCGCGCAGCAAGGCATTTGCATCGACGATCGATCCGCCCAACAAACCGAAGCGCACATCGTTGTACGGCGTCAGACCAAGCTTCGCCCCAAATGGCCCTTCATTACCCAGCAGCGGCGTGGCGCGCGCCATGTTTGTGCCGACAGTCACCGCCCAGAAACCGAGTTGATCGTCGGGCAACAAATATCCCGTAAACGAAAGCAAAAGAGTCAGCACCAGCAGCACAACACCCACGCACCAGTTGAATTCGCGCGGCCTCTTGTACGAGCCGGTAAGCACTACGCGAAACATGTGCAGCCACGTCGTGATCACCATCAGGTGCGCTGCCCAACGATGCATGTTGCGCAGAAGCTTTCCGAACGGCACGTCATGTTCAAGATAGAGGATGTCGCGAAACGCCTGAATCTTTGTCGGGTGGTAGTAGAACATTAGCAGCACGCCCGTGAACGTCAGCACAACGAAGAGATAGAACGTGATGCCGCCCATTCCCCAGGTGTACTGATAACGCACTGCGTCCCGATTGATCTTCGCCGGATGCAGATGCAAAAAGACGTTCGAAAGAATAGCAAGCGAACGGTTGCGCGGATCGGAACGCTCGTGCGAAACGCGAAAGATCGATTTCCAAACCTGGGTTTGCTGTGGGTCTTTATAATCTTTGGCCTCTTCGAGCGCACGATCCTTCAACGCGACCGCCGATTCCTTCGCGCGCTCGACCAGACCTACGCCGGCCTTTTCGCCGGTTAACTGTTTAGTCTCCTTTTGGTCTTTTGTTTCGGCCATTTACTTATCCGCCCGCTGCTGTAGGCGGTTTCGCACTCTATAGCGGAATGGATGCTCCCGGATCGTCGAAATGCCCGGTCTCACCCTTCGGCTTTTGAAATAGTCTGCTGATGTCCACGACGATCTGTCCTTCCGGATCCAACTCTACGTGGGCGCGATCCATTGGTCGCGGCGCTGGACCTTCAAAATTGATCCCTTCGCTGTCATAACCGCTGCCATGGCAAGGGCACTTGAACTTGTTCTCGCTCGATTTCCAGTCGGGTGTGCAACCCAGGTGCGTGCAGCGTGCGTAAATCACAAACAAACGGTCCGAGGTCTTATCCACCCAGATGCGGTACTGCTGCTGCCACTTGGTATCCACGCCCAAAGCATAATCGCCGGGAAATCCTATTTTGAAAGTGCTGGAAGGTTCGGTGATCGAACGCGGCAGGAAAAACCGCACGAACATCAGAAAGCAAGTCGTCAGAAAGCCGGCGATGCTCGCCCAGACGATGCGGCGTCGCATCTTGTTAACCGGCGGATCGGGAGTTGACTCGACAACAACCGCCGGCGGTTTTCCCGCTGGCTTAGCCGGGGTTTTCGCGGCCGCTGGCGCGGCCGGCGCCGCCGGCTCAGCCACAGCTAATGATGTTTCGTTGGTCGGAACGCTATCCACTCCCATGACCTCCCCTGAAAGCCACGGACCTAGAATCTCAAATAGTCACACTGCTACGCCAAGGATTGCGAAATAATTATACAACCCCCCACGCCACAGGGATCAAATGTCTCTGCGAAACCGAAGTGCGTCTGTTCACTTAGAAGTGCGCCGCGCCCAAAAAATTTATAAACTGGCGCGGCAAGCCAGTTTTATACATCTTTCGCGTACTCGTTGGCAAGAGCATTGTTAAGATTAGAATTCAGTGTGCCAATCAAAAGTAGGTAAAGAGAAGAGAGCCGTCGTTACAGAACCGCGAGCGGTAGCGACCGGCCCTTTTATTGAAAATGTCCGTAGACGACAAAAGGCCGGTCGCTACCGCTCGCGGTTCTGTAACGATGTATTTACCTACTTTTGATTGGCACAATGGTTAAGATTAGGATCGATCGGAACGAGTCGATCCTTTCCTAACGATGGAAATGAAACCGAAAGCACACGTCCGAGGAAATGAAAGAAGAGATGAACAGGGCTGGCTGCTCTGATCTTTACGAACTCGAAGAAGTCAATATTGAAGACGCCCCCGATCTGTTTGCGAGATACCGATACGAGATTCCGGTCTTGAGCATTAATGGGGTCGAGGCATTCCGGTACCACCTTCGCGCGGATGAGTTCAGGAATTATCTGACAGGGTTGGCTAAGCCATAAGGCTTTCAAGAGTCAGCGGGGGCAAGGCACCCTTCCTGACCTGAGAGGATGCCAGGCTGATCAAGTTCAAGCTGGGCACTTGATAAATTGAGGTGGTTAACTCTTTCTCCTGGCTGAAGGTCAAAAGTTGACTCACCTCACAGGTCAGGAAGGGTGGCTTGGCCCCGCTCCGTCGCGCTTGAGATTCAACTCTCGACTGCATTCCTCAATCGACTGAAACAAACGCGCCCGCTCGTGCTCATCATTACTCGTCCGATAAGCCATAATCGATTCCTTCAGTGCCACCAGACCCTTGTAAAGCCCGGCGTTCTCAATCGGCGGGG
>WNGL01011311.1_pt1 | contig 19226 bp, 19 predicted proteins | sample 5400591 | NCBI WGS metagenome assembly WNGL01 (sample SAMN13153377, study PRJNA577476) | soil metagenome | isolation source: 80 cm soil or saprolite under Garry oak tree replicate 1 | place: USA:California | collected 2016-06-15 | reverse complement strand
TGACCCGCATGCCCGAACTCGAGGAGGAGACCGCGCTGGCCAACATCGCCCTGGACCTGCTCGGCCAGGCGCGCATGCTGCTGGCGCGCGCCGGGCTGGCCGAGGGGGCGGGACGGCAGGAGGACCAGCTCGCCTTCTTCCGTGACGAGCACGAGTTCCGCAACGTGCTCCTGGCCGAGCGCCAGGACGCCGACTTCGCCGAGCTGGCGGGCCGGCTGCTGATCTTCTCGGCCTGGCGGCTCGCCCTGTTCGGGAAGCTGGCCGCCTCGGCCGACCCGGTGCTGGCGGCGATCGCGGCCAAGGGTGCCAAGGAACTGGCCTACCACCGGGACTACGCCGCGCAGTGGGTGATCAGGCTCGGCGACGGCACGCCGGTGTCGCACGGCAGGATGCAGGCCGCGCTGGGCGCCATCTGGCCGCTCGTGACCGAGCTGTTCCACCCGGACGCGGTGACCGCGGCGCTGCCGGCGGTGGCGGCCGACCCGGCGGGGGTGCGCGCCGAGGTCGACGCGGTGCTGGACACCGTGCTCGCCGCGGCCACCCTGCGGCGCCCGGACGTCGCGCCGATGGCGCGGGTGGCGGGCCGGGCCGGGCGCGACGGCGTGCACACCGAGGCGTTCGGGTACCTGCTCGCCGAGTTGCAGAGCGTCGCCCGCGCCCACCCGGACGCGACATGGTGACGGCGGCGGCCAGCCTGGCCATCGCGCGCGACATCGCCGCGGCGGTCCCGGACCCAGAGCTGCCCATGGTGACGGTGGCCGACCTGGGCATCCTGCGCGACGTCGCCGCCGAGGACGGGCGCCTGGTGGTGACGATCACCCCCACCTACTCGGGCTGCCCCGCGCTGCGCGAGATCGCGCAGGACCTGCAGCGCCGGCTCGGCGCGGCCGGGTTCGCCGACGTCACCGTGCGCACCGCGCTCGCGCCCGCCTGGAGCAGCGACTGGATCACCGCCGCCGGCCGCCGCAAGCTGCGGGACGCCGGCATCGCCCCGCCGCATGCAGCACCGCGGAACCAGGGCCCCGTCCCGCTGTCGCTCACCGCGACCCGCCGCGAGCCCGTGACCTGCCCGCGCTGCGGCTCGGCCGACACGGCGCAGACCGCGGCGTTCGGCGCGACCGCGTGCAAGGCGCTGTTCCGCTGCCGGGGCTGCCGCGAGCCCTTCGAGCAGGTGAAGGCGATCTGATGGCCAGGACCGAGTTCCACCCGCTCACGGTGGCGCGGGTCGACCCGCTCACCGACGACTCGGCCGCGGTGACCTTCGAGGTGCCGGACGGCCTGGCGGGCAGCTTCGCCTTCGCGCCCGGGCAGTCATTGACCGTCCGCCGCGGCCAGGAGCGGCGGTCCTATTCGATTTGCGCCGCCGCCGGGCGCCCGCCGCGGATCGGCGTCCGGGAGGTGCCGGGCGGCGCGGTGTCCGGCTGGCTCGTGCACCAGGTCCGGGCCGGCGACGTGATCGAGGTGCAGGGCCCGTCCGGCTCGTTCACCCCGGACCTGGACACCCCAGGGCATCACGTCCTGATCGCGGCGGGCAGCGGCGTCACGCCCGTCCTGTCCATCGCCGGATCCGTGCTCGCCGCGCAGGCCAAGTCCACCGTCACGCTGCTCTACGGCAACCGGCGCAACGACTCGGTGATGTTCGCCGACGAGATCGCCGACCTCAAGGACGCCTACCCAGAGAGGATCTGCCTGGTCCACGTGCTCAGCCGCGAGCCGCAGGAAGTCGAGCTGTTCAACGGCCGGCTCGACGCGGCCAAGCTGCGCTCGCTGCTGCCGGTCACGGTCGACGTGGCCGCCGCGGACCACTGGTGGCTGTGCGGCCCGTTCGGCATGGTCGAAGACGCGATCGCGGTGCTGGGCGAACTCGGCGTCCCGCGCGGCCGCGTTCACCGCGAGCTGTTCTACGTCGAGGACACCCCGCCCGCCCAGGCCACGCACGACGAGGCGGCCGCGGGCCCGGGCGTCGAGGTGACGGTGCTGCTCGACGGCCGCGCCAGTACCGCGACCGTCCCGGGCGACACCGCGATCCTGGACGGGGCCCAGCGGGTCCGCCCCGACCTGCCGTTCGCCTGCAAGGGCGGGGTGTGCGGCACCTGCCGCGCCAGGCTCGTCCAAGGCGAGGTCACCATGCGCCGCAACTACGCTCTGGAGCAGGACGAACTCGACGCGGGCTACATCCTCACCTGCCAGGCTCTGCCCATTTCCGGGCCCGCGTCCGGGCCGATCACCGTCGACTACGACGCCTAGCCACCGAGGAGTCAGGGATGCAGGACCTCACGTCGCCCGGCGGGGACCTCGAGCCCATCGAGCGGGCCCCGGCCGACGAGCTGCACGCGCTGCAACTGGAGCGGCTGCGCTGGTCGCTGCGGCACGCCTACGCCAGCGTGCCGCACTACCGCGAGGCCTTCGACGCGGCCGGCGTGCACCCCGATGACTGCAAGGACCTCGCCGACCTGGCCAAGTACCCGCTGACCAGCAAGGCCGACCTGCGGGATAACTACCCGTTCGGCATGTTCGCGGTCCCCCGCGAGCAGGTCGTGCGGGTCCACGCGAGCTCTGGCACCACCGGCCGGGCCACAGTGGTCGGCTACACCCGGGACGACCTCGAGGTCTGGGCCACCGTGATGGCCCGTTCGATCCGCGCGGCGGGCGGCCGGCCCGGCCACATCGTGCACAATGCCTACGGCTACGGGCTGTTCACCGGGGGGCTCGGGGCGCATTACGGGGCGGAGAAGCTGGGCTGCACGGTGGTCCCGGTCTCCGGCGGCATGACCGAGCGGCAGGTCGCCCTCATCAGGGATTTCCGGCCGGACATCATCATGGTCACGCCGTCCTACATGCTCGCGATCGTGGACGAGATGGAGCGCCAGGGCGACAACCCGGCCGCCTCCTCGCTGCGGTTCGGCATCTTCGGCGCCGAGCCGTGGACGAACGAGATGCGAGCCGAGATGGAGGCCAGGGCGGGCCTGGACGCCACCGACATCTACGGCCTGTCCGAGGTGATGGGCCCGGGCGTGGCGCAGGAGTGCGTCGAGACCAAGGACGGCCTGCACGTCTGGGAGGACCACTTCTACCCGGAGGTGATCGACCAGGTCACCGGGGAGGCGCTGCCCGACGGCGAGGAGGGCGAACTCGTCTTCACCTCGCTGACCAAGCAGGCGATGCCGGTTATCCGGTACCGGACCCGTGACCTGACCCGGCTGCTGCCCGGCACCGCGCGCACCATGCGGCGGATGCAGAAGATCACCGGGCGCACCGACGACATGATCATCCTGCGCGGGGTCAACCTGTTCCCGACCCAGATCGAGGAGCTGATCATGGGCGTCCCGGCGCTGTCCCCGCACTTCCAGCTGCACCTGACCCGCGAGGGCCGGATGGACCAGCTGGCCGTCCACGTGGAGCGCCGCCCGGGGACGCCGGAGGCCGGCTCGGCCGAGGCGGGCGCCACGCTGTGCGCGCGGGTCAAGAACACCATCGGCGTCACGATCACGGCCGTCGTCTTGGCCCCGGAGTCGATCGAGCGCTCGGTGGGCAAGATGCGCCGTATCGTCGACCACCGGCCGCGCTGACCGCCGCTAGCGCGGACGGGTGAGTAGGCGCGCCGGTTGATCTTCACGGTGATGCCGGTGCGGCGACGGAGTGATAGTCGTGCCGCAGGCAGATGATCTTCCCGAAGACCAAAAGTACCCGCGAACGGCCCGCTCCGGCTAGCAGATGCTCCGGCGGTCACGCATGACGCTGGTAAACCCAGGTCAGCCTTCAGGACCCGCCGTCAGCGGTTCCATCTCTTCCTGGCGATGCCTGTGAATCCACCCGATCCGGGCTGGCAGTGACGGCCAGCTCGCATCTCTTCTCGCCGCCGCGGCGCCAGCGACCTTGTATGCCCGGCCGGCGACTCGCGAGTAGGCCTGGACCGTCTCGGTCCGCCGCCGGCGAAGGTTCTCGAAGGCGGCGAAGGTCCGGGCGTAATCCTTCAATCCGCCATTGGCCAGCAGCACGCCCATGGCGTACGCGTCTTCTATCGCCAGGCCCGCGCCCTGTCCCTGGTGCGGGAGGGGAGCGTGGGCCGCGTCGCCGAGAAGTATCACCCGGCCGCGGCTCCACCGCGGCAGGCGCGGCAGCTCGGCAAGGGCCCAGAAGCTCATGTCCCCTTCGATATTGCGGATGAGGTCGAGCATCCGGGGGGCCCAGGAGTATTCCGCGAAGATGCTGAGAGCCTGACCGGCAGTGGCCGGTACGCGGTCCGACCGCCGTGTCCAGGCCGGCTGGCGGTCCGGCTTGTAAACGGCGAGCAGATTTACCAGCGTTCCCTTGTCGAGCCCGTAGCAGACCACGTGCGTACCAGGGCCGCACCAGCAATCGAGTGACACTGGATCCGGCAAGTCCCGCGCCTTGTCCGTCGGGATGACGCCGCGGAACCCGATCTCACCGGAACGGGCTGGTGCCACGTCTCCGCACACATACCGCCGCGTGCTGGAGTGTATGCCGTCAGCGCCGACGACGACTCTCGCCACGACATCGTCGCCTTCCGCAAAGCGCAGGCGCACGCCGGCGGGCGCGTCCGACAGGCCGACAAGCCGGTGGTTCAGCTGGACACACCCTGCGGGCACAGCGGCTGCGAGTAGGCGCTGGAGTGTCGAACGGTGGAGCGTGAGAAGGGGCGCGCCGACCTCGCGGCGGTACCACTCTCCTATCGGATGGGACCAGAGGAGACTTCCGTCTGTCCAGCTGCGGAATTCAAGAGCCGGCGGGATATTCGCGGCAGGCTCCAGGTCGACGCCAAGACGCGACAGCAGGCGAGTGGCGTTACCGCCGATCGCGACCCCGGCTCCGATTTCCCGCAGCTCGGTGTCTTGCTCGAAGACCTGCACGGACAATGGGTGCTGCGACAGGCTCGCCGCGAGCGTAAGACCACCTATTCCTCCGCCGACGACGGCAACGTCACAAGTGCGCACCATCTGCTCCTTCGAGGCGACTGTGTTCCAGTCTCTGGTACGCACCAGAAACGCCAGAGGGTTCAGAGGCGCTCCCGGCCGGCACCCTCAGCCTGACCGGGGCGTCAGGGGTTCGGTCCGGCACCGTCCTGGATCCTGGCCAGCGCGTCGGCCAGGCCGCCCAGGCCGATCGGGCCGAGGCTGAGCGCGGCGGTATGCCAGCGCTTGAGGTCGAACCCTGCGGGGCCGGGCCGCCGCATGGCCTGCTCCCTGGCCGCCACCCAGCCGCGCTCGCCGAGCTTATACGCGATGGCCTGGCCGGGCCAGCCGAAGTAGCGGACCACCTCGGCGTGCACCCGGTGCGAATCGGCGCGGCCGCGCTCGCGCAGCACGTCACAGGCCCTGTCGAAGGTCCACCGGGAACCGTCCGGCAGTGGCAGGCCCAGGTGTACGCCGATGTCGATGACCACCCGGGCGGCGCGCATCGCCGACCCGCCTAGCATGCCGAGTCGCGTGCCCGGCTCGCCGAACCAGCCGAGCTCGTCGGCCAGCCGCTCGGCGTACAGCGCCCAGCCCTCGCCGTGCCCGCTCACGAAGGAGCACTTGGCGAACCGGGAGAGCCTGTCCCCGGCCATCTTGGCCGCGCCGGTCTGCAGGTGATGGCCGGGCACGCCCTCGTGGAAGACGGTGGATAGCTCGGACCAGGTCTCGAACCTATCCCCCTCGTCCCGGCCGCCGAGCGGCCACCAGGTCCGCCCTGGCCTGGTGAAGTCCTCGCTCGGCGGAGTGTAGTAGGCGGCCCCCGAGGTCGAGCCGCGGGCCAGCACCACCTCGATCCGGCGCAGCGGCGGCGCGATGTCGAAGTGGACGCCGTCGAGCCGCTCGATCGCCGCGTCGTGGCGGTCCTGCAGCCACGCCAGGTAGGCGTCGGCACCGGTGACGAACTCGGTCTGGCCGAGGACCGCGGCCGCCTCGTCCACGCTCGCGCCGGGGCTGACCTTGTCGGCCTCGACCGCCGTCTCGGCCTCGATGCGGCCCAGCTCGGCCCAGCCCCACTCGTAGGCCTCGGCCAGGTCGATGTCCGCGCCCAGGCTGAGCCTGGCCGCCACCACGTATCGCTCGGCGCCCACCCCGTCCCGCTCCGCCGCCCGCGGCGCGTAGTCTTCGCGCAGGTAGCGGGCCATCTCCTGGTAGCCGCCTTGGGCCTGGGCCGCGGTCGCCGCCAGCTCGCCGGCCAGCGGCCCGTCACCGTACGAGGCGACCAGCGCTTCGTGGGTCCCGGCGTAGCGTTCGGCCTGGTCGGCCGCCTCGATCGCCTGCCTGCGTGCCGCCGTCAGGCCCTGGCCGAGCCCGGCATCCAGGCTCGCCCGCCAGCTGGCGAACATGGTGGGGATCGCCGCCAGCCGCGCCGCGATGTTCCGCCAGGCCTCGTCGCCGTCGCGGGGCAGCAGGTCCACGCTGTCCCTGATCGAGCTGACCGGCCCGATCGGGGCGCGCAGCAGCCGCAGCGGCTCCTTGATCTGGTGCCAGGCGAGCTGGGCTTCCAGGCGCTCCCGCAGGAATCCGGCGGCCAGCCGGTCGTCGTCTGAGGTCACCGGCATCGGCTCGAGCGCCGTCAGCGTCGAGACGATCAGGTCTTCCTGCGCCGCGTAGCCATCCGGCCCGTAGTCGGTGGCCGCGCCGAAGGTCCCGGTGAGCCCCCGCGTCCCGGCCGCGACCGGATCTAGGGCGGCCCAGCGGGTGACGTACTCGTCGCAGAGCCGGAACACCTGTGTCATGCCGATCACCCTAAAGTAGACAGGAGTGTCCTGGGGATAACGTTGTACTTTCGTGAGAGCAGCGCCAGCCAGGGCAGGGCTGTCATGAAGCAGAACGCGCCACTCCAGACACTCATCGTAGCCGGGCGCCCTTTTGCCCGGCGTCGGCGCCGTCTTGCGGGAAGCCGCCGGAATGTGCCTGCTGGCGGCCCATCGAGCCGAGGTCAGGGTTGTTACGGATGGTGATCGACCAGCAGTCGCGGGGTTGACGCAGATCGACTCGGTGCGGGTGGCCGGTCGGGGGGTTGGTTGTGGCGCGTGAGGTCCTGTCCGCGGCGACCTGGCGGAGCTGGTGGCGGCGGGTGCGGACCATGTCCGCCAGGGTGTGCGCATCAGCCTGGTCACTCTTGGCCCCCGACAGCGACAGCAGCTCCCGGTGCCGGGCGGCCTGCCGGGGATTCACCGCATACACCCGATAGCCAGCCACGGCCAGCGCCCGGACCCACGGCCCACGGTCAGTCTCGATGCACACCATCACCTGCCCGGGGCGGCCATCATCGGGCAAGAACGAGGCAGCCAGCTCGTGGAACCGGGCCACCCCGTCCACGCCCTCGGGCAGCCGGGCCGTCCCGAGCACCTGGCCCTGCTCATCCTGGAACTCAACATCGTGATGATCTTCCGCCCAGTCACCACCCGCGAACAACAGCACTCCCGCCTCCGTTCCGCTACGGTCACCGGCTACAGCAGCCCGCGGAAGAGTCCAGCGCCCTAATGGACCAGTGCTCACGCCTAAACTGGCGGGCACGACACCCCCAGCCGTCCATCTCCCGGCCACCGGCAGGGGCACGATCTAACCCCAGGACTCACCGGTCTAGGGGGGTGGGGAGTGCTCACCTGCCAGCGTCTGCGGGCACCGAGTCTGCCAGTGCGGCTGACCCGTTAGCTTCCATGGGGCGGGCTGACCAGGCCGGTGTCGTAGGCGGCGATGACGAGCTGGGCGCGGTCGCGCGCATCGAGTTTCATGAGCAGGTGGCCGACGTGGGTCTTGGCGGTGGAGAGGCTGACGTGCAGCTGGGATGCGATCTCGGTGTTGGACAGGCCGAGCCCGATCAGGGTCAGGACTTCGCGCTCCCGTTCGGTTATCGCCTCCAGCACGGCCGCCGGGCGCTGCCGGGGGTCGGGGCGCCGAGTGAACTCGGCGATGAGCCGCCGGGTGACGCCGGGGGCGAGCAGCGCGTCGCCGGCCGCGACGACCCGGATCGCGGCCAGCAGGTCGGCCGGCGGGGTGTCCTTGAGCAGGAAGCCGCTGGCGCCCGCGCGCAGCGCGGCGAAGACATACTCGTCGAGGTCGAAGGTGGTCAGGATCAGCACGCGCGCGGCCGAGGTTTCCGGGGCGGCGGTGATCTGCCTGGTCGCCTCGATTCCGTCCATGCCCGGCATCTGGATATCCATCAAGATGAGGTCGGGTTTCTCGCGCCGGGCGAGTTCGACGGCCTCGGTGCCGGTGGCCGCTTCGCCGACCGAGGTCAGGTCCGGTGCGGTGTCCACGAGAATGCGGAAGCTACCGCGAACCAGAGCCTGGTCGTCGGCGACCAGAACACGGATGGTCATGCGCCAGTGCCCGCTAGCGGAAACACGGCGGTGACCCGGAAGCCGCGCCCCGGAAGTGGCGCGGCCCGGAACTGCCCGCCGTACATGCCGACCCGCTCCCGCATTCCGGTGATGCCATGCCCGGCCGCCGGACTCCCATTGCCGCCGCTGGCGCTGCGGCCCGCGCTCCCGCTGTCGGTTATCTCCAGCGTCAGCGCGTCGTCCTGGTAGGCGACACTCAGCTGGCAGCTGTCCGTTGCGGCATGCTTGATCACGTTGGTGATCGCCTCCTGGATGACCCGGTAGGCAGCCAGGTCCAGCCCGGCGGAAAGCTGGGGCCGCTCGCCGCGGACGTCCAGGTCCACTCGGACGCCAGCTTCGGCGGCTCGCTCCACCAGGCTGCCCAGGTCCGTCAGTCCCGGTGCTGGTACCAGCGCGCCGTCCTGCCGCCGCGGCCCTGCGTCGTTGCCCTCGGCCCGCAGCACCCCGAGCAGCCCCCGCATCTCGCGCAGCGCACCCCGGCTGATCTGCTCGATGGACGACAGCGCTCGGGCTGCCTCCTGCGGGCGCGCGCTGATCACGTAGTTGGCGACCCCCGCCTGCACAGCGATCAGGCTCATCGTGTGCGCGACGACGTCGTGCAGCTCGCGCGCGATCTGCAGCCGCTCCTCGCTGTCCGCCCGGCGAGCCTCGGCCAGCTGCTCACGCGCCCGCCGCTCCGCCTGCTCGGCCAGGCCGGCCGTATACGCGCGCTGCTGCCGCACCGAATAGCCGATCGCCCACGCAGCCGTGACCAGCAGCCCGTCCCCTAGCAAAAGGCCGACCACTTCACCGACCGGGCGGGCAGGGCTTCTGGCGAGCGCGGCGAGCGGTGCCGCTGTCACCAGCAGCGCCCCCGCGAGCAGCCACAGCGCGTCCCGCCGCGGAAACCGCAGCGGGATCAGGTACATCACGAACGCAACTGCCAGCGGCGGAAGGTCGGGGTTACGGCTGACTGCCGTGGCAACGGCCCCGCCGGTTACGACCAGTGCAAGCACGGTACGTGGCCAGTACCGCCGGAACGCCACTGGAAGCACCGTGACCGCGACGACCGCGGGGCTTGCCCAATACGGAATCCCGCGCAGGTCGGCCGTCTCCCTGATGATGAGGGCGTACGCCAGCGCCATCAGTGCCGTGACCGCGCAGTCGATCCCGACCCAGTGCGCCGGCCGCAATCGCTGCGGCAGCGGCGGGCGGAGCTGATCCATGTCCCGACGGTAACGCGCAGGTTCCCAGGTTCGCGTCGTACCAGGGACCGACGCGCTCAGCTGTACCTCGGACCAGAGGACGACGCCGAAGTATGTCCCATAGCCCGACGTAATCCGCCGCCGCCCAAGGCACCGTAGCAGCCATAACCAGCCAGATGAAAAAAGCAGCGACCGGACTGGACGAGGAATGCACCCGGGGTCTTGCTCGTGACCGCGTGGCGCGGCCACTGGTGCTGGACGTCGAGATAGTGCACGCGGTCGCCCCCGACGCGGCCCCGCCGGATCAGACACGAGCGCCGCTGCTAAGGCACCGGCGGGAAGCGAGAACACCACGATGAGCCTGCTGGAACTACGAGAGGTATCCAGGTCATACGGCGAGGGCAGCGCCTCGGTGAACGCGCTGCACGAGGTCAGCCTGTCGGTCGACCAGGGCGAGATGGTAGCCGCCGCCAGGGCGCGGCTGCGCCGCCGCACCATCGGCTACGTCTTCCAGGATTTCAACCTGCTGCCCGGCCTGACCGCGGCGGAGAACGTGGCGCTGCCGCTCGAGCTGGACGGCACGTCCGCCCGTAAGGCCCGGGTGGCGGCGCTGAAGTCGCTGGACCGGCTCGGCCTCGGCGGGCGCGCATCGCACTATCCCGACCAGCTGTCCGGCGGCGAACGGCAGCGGGCCGCGATCGCCCGCGCGATGGTGGGCGAGCGGAAGCTGCTGCTTGCCGACGAGCCGTCCGGCGCGCTGGACTCGGTCAACGGGGAGGCCGTGATGCAGTTGCTGCATGACGCGTGCAAAACGGCCGGGATGGCCGCGGTCGTGGTAACCCACGACGCGCATCTGGCGTCGTGGGCGGACCGCGTGATGTTTCTGCGGGACGGGCGCGTGACCGACCAGGCCGCCCCCGCGAGGCGGCCTGAGTCGCCACTCACCTCGGAGGCGGAGAAGTGAGCGCCACTCCTGTTCTCGAGCGGCCGGGACCGGCCGCCGGCCGCGGCGGTGGCGGCCTGGGTGGCGGCGTGCCCGCCCGCCGCGCCGTCATCCGCTGGGCGCTGCGCCTGCTGCGCCGCGAATGGCGGCAGCAGTTCCTCATCCTCGCCCTGATCACGGTCGCGGTCGGCGCCACCGTCGTCGCCTCGGCGGTCGCGGCCGACGCCCCGGCCCCGATAGCCGGGGTGCTCGGCACCGCGCAGGACGCCGCCTTGCTCACCGGCCCGCCCGCGAAGATCAACGCCGAGATCAAAGGCCTCGAAAGCCGCTATGGCAGGGCGGACGTCATCGAGAACGAGAACGCGCAGATCCCCGGCACCCGCAACACGTTCGAACTGAGGGCGCAGGATCCGCACGGGCCGTTCGGCGGTCCGATGCTGTCCCTGGTCAGCGGCCATTACCCGGCCACTGCGGACCAGATCGCGGTGACCAGCAGCGTCGCTGCCGACTTCAGGCTCAGCATCGGCGGCAACTGGACCGTCGCCGGCAAGACCTGGAAAGTGACCGGGATCGTCCAGAACCGGCAGAGCCTGCTCGAGGAGTTTGCCCTGGTCATTCCCGGCCGGGTCACCACCCCTGACAACGTCACGGTCCTGTTCAACGCTCCGGGCCAGACCGCGTCGAGCATCCACGCGAGCACGGGCCTGAAGGTCACCACCGCGCAGACGGCGGCGAACACTAACATGATCAACCCCGAGACGATCTCGATCGCGGCCGCCGTCCTCGGCATGCTGCTGATCGCGCTCGTCGGCATCGGCGGCTTCACGGTTCTGGCGCAGCGCAGGCTGAGGGCGATCGGCATGCTCGCCGCCCAGGGCGCGACGCAGCGGCATATCAGGCTCGTCGTACGGGCCAACGGCGCCGCGACCGGCATCGTGGGCGCGGTGGCCGGCTTCGTGCTCGGCTTCCTCGCCTGGCTCGCCTACCGCCCGCACGCGGAGCAGAGCGCGCACCACCTGATGGGCGTGTTCCAGCTGCCGTGGACGGTCATCGGCATCTCCATGGCCCTTGCGATCATCGCGACCTACTTCGCCGCCTCCCGGCCGGCGAAGGCGATCGCCAGAACCCCGATCGTGGCAGCGCTGGCCGGCCGCCCGCCAGCGCCGAAGAAGACCCGCCACCTCGCGGTCCCGGTCGGCATCGGGTTCCTCGCCGGAGCCGTCCTCCTGCTGGGCGCCGCCGGAGCCGTCGACCCCGCCACCGCCAGCGGGGAGGGCAGCCAGCACGCCCAGCTCGAAGTCCTCCTCGGTCTCCTCGCGCTCGGCGTGGCCATCGTGGTGCTGGCCTCGGCCTGCCCGGCGGTCCTTGCTGCCGCCGGCCGGTGGTCACCCATATCGGTGCGGCTCGCCATACGGGATCTCGCGCGCTACCGGGCACGATCCGGCCCGGCGCTGGCGGCGATCAGCCTCAGCACGCTGATCGCGGCCATCATCTGCGTGGTCGGCGCCGCCCGGTTCAGCAACGTCCTCGACGACGTGGGCCCGAACCTCACCTCCAGCCAGCTCATCGTTTACCCCTCCCCCGCCTCCGCCCCGGGCGCCACGGGCAATAAGGCCGCACTTCTTGGCCGTGGCGCCCGGGGTGCCACGGGCAAGAAGTCCGGCGGGCCGTCCGCGCCGGTCAGCATGGCGAGAGCGCGGCAGGTCGCGGACGAGATCGCCGTCAGCCTCGGCACGACCAACATGGTCACGCTGGAGTCGACCAGCGCGTGCCTGATACACGCCGCGGCCGGGCGGACCTTCTCCGGCGCGCTCTACGTGGCCACTCCGCAGCTGCTCAGCGCGTTCGGCATCACGCAGTCGCAGGTCAACCCTGGCGCCGACATCCTCACGTCGCGTGCCGGCCTGTCCACGATGAGCCTAATGCAGCTCACCAGAAGCCCGCCGTGCACCAGCAGCAGTAATACCTACGCCTGCCCGCCGCGCTCCTGCGTCGCCAGCCCCTCGATCCATGAGGTCAGCCAGCTCCCGTCCGGCACCTCCGCGCCGAACACGGTGATCACGGAGCACGCGATCGCCACGCTCCGCCTGCAAGGCTCGATCACCACGGCCGGCTGGCTCATCACGGTGCCGAACGGCCTCACCGCCGTGCAGGTCACCAGGGCCCGCCAGCTCGCGGCCGGAGCGTCCGGGATGAGCGTCGAGACCCGCAACAGCATCCCGTCGCTGGCGCAGATCATCGACGCGGCCACGATCTTCGGCATCGTCCTCGTGCTCGGCATCCTCGGCATGAGCGTCGGCCTGGTCCGCAGCGAGGCAGCCCGCGACCTGCGGACGCTCACCGCCGTCGGCGCGGCCCCCACCACCCGGCGCACGATCACCGCCGCGACCGCGGGATCGCTCGGGTTCACCGGTGCCGTGATCGGCATCGCCGGCGGCTACCTGGCGGTGATCGTCTTCTTCCGGAGCAATCAGCCGGACGGACTGTCCTCGCTGTCCAGCATCCCGCTGACCAACCTGCTGGTAATCCTCGTCGGCATGCCGCTAGCCGCCGTGGTCACCGGATGGCTGGCCGCCGGCCGTGAGCCTGCCGGCATGTCCCGCCAGCCGCTCGAATAAGCTCCCCGTCTAACCCTGCCGTCGCGGGGCTTCCGGGTGCGCGTCATCCGGAAGCCCCGCCCTTCGGCGATCAGCGGAGCCAGTTCCTCTCCGGCATCCACGCGAGCCTGGTTCTGGGCCGCGATCCGGCTGTACTCCTCATCGTCTGGCCGGTCGCCATGGCTGGGCACGTCCACCGCCACCACCGCGAAACCGCACTCGGCCACGAAGCGGCGCGCTCGGGCCGCGATGTCGGGGACTCTCTTGTGCTGCCCGCCGCCGTGTCCCATCAGGATCAGGGGGCGAGTACCGGCGGCACCTTCTGGCGTCCACAGCACGCCGGGAATCTCACCGAGGGTAAAGAGCTGTTCAAAGACGCCGCCGGACGGCGTCTCGGAGATGAGGCGCACAGCGTTTCAAGCCTTTCGGGATGCCTACTGCGGGCACTCCCTAGGCCATGCGAGGGAGGGAGGCCCGACCTGTCATAGCGTTGATCGGTCTCACCTCCTCAGTTCGCGGCAGCGCACAGCGATGCCGAAACTATCACACAGGGCGTAGCCGTAGGAGTTCCAGGCCTAGAGGTGGAACCGGGTGCCGGTCACCTTCTCGCTGATCCCGGCCCGGTCCAGGTAGGGCGTGATCCCGCCGAGGTGGAAGGGCCAGCCCGCCCCTAGGATCATGCACAGGTCGATGTCCTCGGGCGCGGCGACGACGCCCTCGTCCAGCATCAGCCTGATCTCCTCGGCCAGCGCCTCCAGGGCGCGCTCGCGGACTTCCCCCGCGGTCGACGGCCGGTCACCGCCCGCCAACAGCGCCGCCACCGACTCGTCGACGGTGAGGTCGGGCCGGTAGACCGCGGTCTTGCCCGCCGCGACCAGGGCGCGGAGCTTGGGCGACACGGTGAACCGGTCCGGGTAGGCCGCGGCCAGCGTCTCCCCCACGTGCAGCGCGACCGCCGGCCCGACCAGCTGGAGCAGGAAGAACGGGGACATCGGCAGCCCGAGCGGGTCGGGCGCGTGCTCGGCCACCTCGAACGGGGTGCCCTCGTCGACGCAGCCGATGATCTCGCCGAGGAACCTGGTGAGCAGGCGGTTGACCACGAAGGCGGGCGCGTCCTTGACCAGCACGCAGTTCTTCTTCAGCGCCTTGCCGACGGCCAGCGCCGTGGCGACCGCCCCATCATCAGTCAACACCGTGCCGGTAACGCCGCCGCGGACCACCTCGATCAGCGGCATCATGGCCACCGGGTTGAAGAAGTGGAAGCCCACGAGGCGCGACGGGTGCGCCAGCCCGGACGCCATCTCGGTCACCGACAGCGAGGAGGTGTTCGTGGCCAGCACGCAGTCCGGCCGGACCACCGCCTCGACCTCGCCGAACACCTGCTGCTTGACCGCCATGTCCTCGAACACGGCCTCGATCACGAAGTCGGCGTCGGCGAACGCGTCCTTGGTCAGCGACCCGGTGACCAGCGCGGTCAGCCTCGCGGCGGTGTCGGCGCCGATCCGGCCGCGCGCGGCCAGCGCGGCGATCTCGCCGTGCACATGGCCCACGCCGGCGTCGAGGCGCGCCTGGTCCAGGTCGGTCAGCACCACAGGCACCTCGAGCCGCCGCGCGAACAGCAGCGCGATCTGCGCCGCCATCAGCCCGGCGCCGACCACGCCGACCTTGGTGACAGGGCGGGCCAATGCCGCGTCGGGGGCCCCGGCCGCGTGCCGCGCCCGCTTCTGGGTCAGGTCGAAGGCGTAAAGACCGGCCCGCAACTCCTCACTGAGCAGCAGGTCCGCGAGCCCTTCGTCCTCGGCGGCGAAGCCCTCGTCACGGCTGCGGCCGCGGGCCGCGGCCACCAGGTCGATGGCCCGGTAGGGCGCGGGCGCGGCGCCGCGCACCTTGCCGTCGGCGAACCGCCGTGCCGATGCCGCGACGGCATCGGTGTCCTGCTCCGGCACGGACCGGGAGACCTCGGCCGCGCCGGTCAGCACCCGGGCCGCCCAGCGCAGCGACTCGGCCAGGAAGTCGGCGGGCTCGAACACCGCGTCGGCGATCCCGAGCGAGAAGGCCTGCGCGCCGCGCAGCATGCGGTTCTGGCTGAGCGGGTTCTCGACGATCACCTTCAGCGCGGCTTCCGGGCCGATCAGGCGCGGCAGCAGGTAGGTGCCGCCCCACCCGGGCAGCAGGCCGAGAAAGCACTCGGGGAACGCGACCGCGGTGACGCCGGAGGAGATCGTCCGGTAGGCGCAGTGCAGCGCGAGTTCCAGCCCGCCGCCCAGGGCCGCGCCGTTCACGAACGCGAACGAGGGCACGCCCAGCTCGCCGAGCCGCCGGAACACCGCGTGCCCGAGCCTGCCGATGGCCAGCGCCTCGTCCCGCGCGCCGATCAGCGGGACGCCGCTCAGGTCGGCGCCGGCCGCGAAGATGAACGGTTTGCCGGTGACCCCGACCGCGGCGATACGCTGCTCCCCGGCCTCCGGCGTGGTGCGGGCCGCCACCGAGTCGAGCGCGTCGCGCAGCGCGAGCAGCCCGGCCGGCCCGAACGTGTTCGGGCGGGTGTGGTCGCGCCCGTTATCCAGCGTGATGAGCGCCATCGTGCCCGCCCCGTAGGGCAGCTCCACGTCGCGGACCAGCGCCCTGGTGACGACCTCACCGGGGAACAGCGCGGTGAGGAGGGACTCGTCGAAACCAGGCCCGTTCGGTTCAATCATTGAGGTTCTCCCACAGGACCGTGCCGCCCATGCCCAGCCCGACGCACATCGTGGTCAGGCCATAGCGGACGCCAGTCTGCCCGGCGAACTGGCGGGCCAGCTGGATCATCAGCCGCACGCCGGAACTGGCCAGCGGGTGGCCGAGCGCGATCGCGCCGCCCCAGGGGTTCACCCGCGGGTCGTCGTCGTCGATCTTGAAGTGGTCGAGGAAGGCGAGCACCTGGACCGCGAAGGCTTCGTTGATCTCGATCAGCCCGATGTCGTCCATGGTCAGGTCGTTGCGGGCCAGTACGGCCTCGGTGGCGGGGACCGGCCCGATGCCCATCACCTCGGGGTCCACCCCGGCGAAGGAAAAGTCGACCAGCCGCATCCTGGCGTCCAGGCCGAGGTCGGCGGCCACGTCCTGGGCCGCGATGACGCAGCCGGTGGCGCCGTCGTTCAGCCCGGCGGAGTTCCCCGCGGTAACCCGGCCGTGCGGCCGGAACGGCGTCTTCAGCGCGGTCAGCCCCTCCAGGGTGGTATCCGGGCGCGGCGGCTCGTCTGCGGTGGCGAGTCCCCAGCCGCGTTCGGCGCTGCGTACCGCGACCGGCACCAGGTCGGGCTGGATCTGGCCCGCCGCGTAGGCCGCGGCGACCTTGCGCTGGCTGGCGAGCGCGTAGGCGTCGGCGCGCGCCCGGGTGATGCCAGGGAACCGGTCGTGCAGGTTCTCCGCCGTGGAGCCCATCACCAGCGCGGAGGAGTCCACCAGCCGCTCGGAGATGAACCGGGGATTGGGGTCGACGCCGGAGCCCATCGGATGGTGGCCCATGTGCTCGACGCCGCCGGCGATGGCGGTGTCGGTCGCGCCCAGCGCGATCGACCCGGCGGCCGTGGTCACCGCCGTCATCGCGCCCGCGCACATCCGGTCGATGGCGTACCCGGGCACGGACTTCGGCAGCCCGGCGAGCACCGCGGCGCTGCGCCCGATGGTCAGGCCCTGGTCGCCGGTCTGGGTGGTGGCGGCGATGGCCACCTCGCCGATCCGCTCAGGCGGCAGCGCGGGATTGCGCCGCAGCAGTTCGCGGATGACGCTGACGACCATGTCGTCGGCCCTGGTCTCGGCGTACAGGCCGTTCGGGCCTGCCTTGCCGAACGGGGTTCGGACGCCGTCCACGAAGACGACGTCGCGCGCGGTGCGGGGCACGGTCTGCCTCCCCATCGGGTGAAAGAAACGGGCTTTCGCAAATGCTACTCGTCAGTAACAACGCCTATGCGTCCGGGGGTGTTCCGCGGCCTGCGGCCGAGATAGCCGACCAGCCGGTCACCGGGGCTGGCCTGGGCGGGCACCGGGACGGGGACGGCAAACAGGCCCTCGCGCCCGGCGACGAGCAGCGGGCATAGTCCGAGCATCCGGGTCGCGAGGGCCGGCGGGATGGGGCGGCCGCAGCCGCGCGCCTGCGACACGTCCCAGCCGTGCACGGCGATCTCGATCGCCCCGGCGCAGGCCACCACGCCGGCCGGCATCGGCAGGCCGCCCACCGCGACGAAACGCTCGGGACCGTAGTAGCCGTAGGCCGCGCACAGCAGTTCGGCGGCCCGGTCGCGCAGCGCCTCCACGGGATCGCCGCCCGGCCGACCCGGCGGGGGCATCAGAGCCAGCTGTCCGGTGCGGATGGCCGTCTCCAGGTCGGCCATCGAGTCGCTCAGGTGAGCCAGCAGCGCGCTCAGGTCCCACTCCGTGCACGGCGTCGGCAGTGACATCTCCCCAGGCGCGACCGTGGTGCACACGCCCAGCGCGTAGCTGATGGCCCCGGCCAGCAGGCCGGCCGTGCCCGATGGCGTGCTCATGTCTATATAGACCGGCGAACTCGCCGATTCTCACCGGTGATCGGTCAGTGTCCCTTGCGCAGGAACGCGTGCAGCGCCTCCAGCGGCCAGGTGTTGATCACGTCGTCCGGGGTGAGCCAGCCGCGCTGGGCGGTGCCCGCGCCGTACGGCATGTTGCCGAGGTCAGAGACGGAGTGCGCGTCGCTGTCGATGGCGAACTTGACCCCGGCGTCGCGGGCCGAGCGGATGTGGTCCGAGGGCAGGTCGAGCCGCTGCGGCGAGGCGTTGATCTCCAGCGCGGTGCCGGTGCGCGCGCAGGCCCGGAACAGCTCGCCGAAGTCCACCTCGACCGGCGGGCGCCTGCCGATCCGCCGGGTGGTCGGGTGGCCGATGACGTTGACCTGCGGGGTTCTCGCAGGCGGTGATGAACCGCCTGGTCATCTCGGCGCGCGGCTGCTCGAAGTGGGAGTGCACCAAGGCGACGCAGATGTCGAACCCGGCCAGGAAATCGGCGCCCCAGTCGACCGAACCGTCCGGGCCGATGTTGAGCTCGGTGCCGTGCAGCAGCTCCATGGTCGTGTCGAGCGCCCGCACCCGCTCCCGCTGGGCCAGCATCTTCTCGTCGGTCATCCGCTGCATGATCAGGTCAGGCGCGTGGTCGGTGACGGCGTAGTACTCGTATCCCCGCCGTTGCGCCGCGGACACCATCGCCTCCAGGCTGGCGACCCCGTCCGTCAGGTCGGTGTGCGTGTGCAGGTCCCCTCGCAGATCATTGACCCGAACGAGCCGGGGTATCCGCCCCTGCGCCGCCGCCTCGATCTCCCCGCGGTCCTCCCGCATGGCCGGGGGCACCCACGCCAGCCCTAGGCGGTGGTACACCTCCTCCTCGGCCGTGGCTGAGCTGCAGGGCGCGCTTGGGCCCGAGCCTGGGGACCCGGGTGAGCTCGAGCACTCCGGGCGGTATCTTCGCGCGCAGCTCGTCGAGGGCTTCGATGCTCCCGGTCTCCCGGTACTTGGCGATCTTGGCCGCGATCGACGCGCCGACGCCGGGGATCGCGCGGAGCGCCTTGACGTCGAGCCCGCCGACATCGTCCGCCCAGCCGCGCACCGAACGCGCCGCCTTCTCGTAGTTCCTGGCCCGGAACACGTCGCCGCCGGTGATCTGCGTGAGTTCTGCATACTCGTGCAGGAGCGCAGCGACTTCCTCGTTGAACCAGGCCATCCACGTTCTTTCTCGGGGGTTCGGGGGGTCGTCCCCCGGGGCTAGCGGAGCTTATGCGCGACAGGTCAGGGGCTGGCCGCCGTTGTGGGCGACCATCTCGCCGAAGGCGCGGACCAGGTCCGCCGGGGCGCCGCGCTCCTTCAGGTACCAGCTGCCGTCAGGCTGCAGGTAGGCGTAGACGTCCTCGCAGACTTCCCTGAGTTCTGGTTCCAGGCTCATCGTCGTGCTCCTTCGCGGGCAGCAGCAGCGAGACGCCCACCAGCAGCCCGAACAGCCCCAGCCCGGCGAGAACGTAAGCGTTGCCCGCGATGAAGGCCAGGCCGTGCCAGTGGTATTCGGTGAACGAGGGCCGGTCCCCGTACCACTGGTAGTAGACCGGGTTGGTGTTCCTGGGGATCCAGAGCAGGCCGAGCGAGTCGTTGCCGAGGTTGAGCTTGGCCGTGAACAGCCGG
>WNGL01004855.1_pt1 | contig 19227 bp, 16 predicted proteins | sample 5400591 | NCBI WGS metagenome assembly WNGL01 (sample SAMN13153377, study PRJNA577476) | soil metagenome | isolation source: 80 cm soil or saprolite under Garry oak tree replicate 1 | place: USA:California | collected 2016-06-15 | reverse complement strand
TTCCGCAAGAAGGGCATTCAGATTTTTACCGAAGCCGCGGTCGAGTCCGTGAAAAAAGACGCCCGGGGCGCGACGGTTACGTTCAAGACCAAGGAGGGGAAGACCCAGACGGTGGCCGCCGAGAAGGTGCTCATCGCCGTCGGCCGCCGGCCGATGACGGAGAACTGCGGGCTTGAGAAATCGAAGGCCAAGGTCGAGCGCGGATTTATTCACGTGGGGCCGTACCTGGAGACGGCGGAAAAGGGTCTGTTTGCCATCGGCGATATCGTGGCGGGCATGCCGCAACTGGCGCATGCCGCCTCCATGGAAGGAATCACCGCCGTTGCGCATCTCGCGGGAAAAAATCCTCAGCCGCTGGTGCGCACGCGGATTCCCGCCGCAACGTATTGCGAGCCGCAGATCGGCTCGGTGGGCCTGACGGAGAAAGCGGCGCGCGAGGCCGGCTATTCCGTAAAGACGGGGAAATTCCCGTTTGTAGGCAACAGCAAAGCGACCATCCTCGGCCAGCACGACGGCTTCATCAAAGTGGTGGCCGACGAGAAATATGGCGAAGTCCTCGGCGTGCACATCATCGGGCCCCTGGCGACGGAGATCCTCACCGAGGCCGTGACGGCGCTGCAGCTCGAGGCCACCCTTGATGACATGATGTTCATGGTGCACGCGCACCCCACGGTGTGGGAAGCGATGGGGGACGCGTTTGCGTCGGTGCGCGGGCTGGCGATTAATATTTGAAGGGCGGGAGGGCGTTGTCCGCCGGCAGGTGACAGCGCAAAGCGGAAAGCAATCCCGCAGGATGACTCATGACTGTGGACTGTGAATTGTAGGGCTCATGAAGACATGCCTCATCGTCGAGCTTGGCCTCATCGGCTACCAGCAGGCCTGGGCGCTGCAAAAGAGAATTGTCGCGGCGCGCAGGGCGAATTTCTTGCCCGACGTGCTGCTGCTATGCGACCACCCGCACGTGATCACGCTGGGGAGGAATGGAAAGCGCGAACACTTGCTCGCGCCGGATACTCTGCTCCAGCAGATGAATGTGGAGTTTTGCCCGACCGACCGGGGCGGCGACGTCACCTATCATGGGCCCGGGCAGATCGTCGGCTACCCCATTCTCCAACTCGCGGAGATTCGCCGCGACGTCGTGTGGTATGTGCGGCAGTTGGAAGAGGCCATGATCCGCGCAACGCAAGAGTACGGAATCGCCGCGGGACGCGAGCCCGGGAAGACCGGCGTCTGGGTGAAGACGGCGCGCGGCGAAGAAAAGCTCGCCGCCATCGGCGTACACTTGAGCCGTTGGGTGACTTCCCACGGATTCGCGTACAATGTTTCGACCGATCTGCGCTATTTTGATTTAATCGTGCCCTGCGGTATCTCCGGCAAAAAGGTCACGTCGCTCGAGAAGTTACTGGGGCGGGTGGTGGAGCGGGGCGAAGCGGCCGGGAAGCTTGCGCGGCGCTTCGGCGAAGTGCTCGGATTGGAGATGCGCAGCGCCGCCTGCGGAGAATTGCTGGCGCGGCTCGCCGAAGGGGAGCAGCCGCGCTCTGCCGGACTGGCGGTCCCCGCCTAGCGGCAAAGGTCAGGCGCGAGGGAGCCACGGATGAAGGTTGACGTCACACCGCAACAGCACCTCGAGCTGTACTACTACATGAAGCTGAACCGCGGGCTCGAGGAAGCCATGGTGCGGCTGTTCCGCCAGAACAAGATTGTCGGCGGGCTGTACTCGAGCCTGGGGCAGGAAGCGATTTCCGTGGGCACCGCGTACGCGCTGGAGAAGAAAGACTGGCTTGCGCCGATGATCCGCAACATCGGGGCGCTCCTGGTGAAGGGTTTCCGTCCGCGCGACATTTTTACGCAGCACATGGGCAAGTACACTTCGCCGACTCTCGGCAAGGACGGCACCAGCCACTTCGGCGATTTGGAAAAGTTGCACACGGTTTCGCCGATTTCCATGCTGGGCGACCTGATTCCGGTGATGGCCGGCATCGCCATCGCCGGCCGTTACCTGGGGCAGAACATCGTGGCTCTGACGTGGATCGGCGACGGCGGCAGCTCCACCGGGGTGTTCCACGAAGGGCTGGATTTCGCGGCGGTGCAGAAGGCGCCGCTGGTCCTGGTTCTGGAGAACAACCAGTGGGCCTATTCGACGCCGGTGCGCCGGCAGGTGCCGCTCGAGAATCTCGCCGACCGCGCCAAGGCTTACGGGATGGACAGCTACGTAGTGGACGGCAACGACGTCGTCGCCGTGTATACCACGGCGAAGGAAGCCGTCAACCGCTGCCGCGCGGGCCAGGGGCCGATCCTCATCGAAGCGAAGACCATGCGGATGAAGGGCCACGCGCAGCATGATTCCGCCGAGTACGTGCCCGCGGAGATGCTCGCCTACTGGAAGCAGCGCGACCCTATTGAGCGCTACGAGAAATTCCTGATGGCCGGAAAGATTCTCGATGCCAAAAAGAAAGCAAAGATCGAGGCGCGCATCGAGCGCGAGGTCGAGGCAGACCGCGAGTTTGCGGAGGCTTCGCCGCTGCCTCCGCCGGAACTGGCCGAGCAAGGAGTGTATTGCGACGGCTGCCACACCATCGCGGCGAACTGGGTGCGTCCGAAGGAAGAAGTCATGCCGCCGAAGTCCGGCGTCGCCCCGGTGTGGAAGGTTGCCGCCTACGGCGAGGCGCTGCGGCCTGCGGAATTTGTCCCCGCGGCCGATGCGGCAAGCGGCAACGGAGCGCGTCCGGTTTCGAAATTGCGGGGCAAGGCGCCGGCTGCCGGAAAAGCTTCGCCGAAGAAATTGGCCAGGGCCGGCGCCGCCCGGAAAGTGCGGAGGTAGCCGTGGCGCGCGCCGTGACATCTTCGGGAAGCGCCGGGAAAGTTCTTGAGGCGGGAACCCCGGGACAATCCGCGGGTCCGGTGACGTTTCTCGAAGCCATCCGCCAGGCCATGTTCGAGGAGATGGAGCGCGACCCCGCGGTTGTCCTGCTCGGCGAGGATGTCGGCGTCTATGGCGGGGCGTTCAAAACCAGCGAAGGCCTGCTGGAACGCTTCGGCTGGGAGCGCGTGATAGACACGCCCATCGCGGAGTCCGCCATCATCGGCGCCGCCGTGGGCATGAGCTACCTCGGGCTGCGCCCCATCGCCGAGATGCAGTTCATTGACTTCATCGCCTGCTGCTTCAACCAGATTACGAACTTTGCGGCCAAGTCGCACTACCGCTGGGGCGCGCCGGTGCCCCTGGTGGTGCGCGGGCCTTCCGGAGGCGGCGTGCACGGCGGGGCGTTCCATTCGGCCAACCCGGAGATGTATTTTGTGCACACTCCGGGGCTGAAGGTGGTCTATCCCTCGACGCCCTACGACGCCAAGGGCCTGCTGAAGGCGGCCATCCGCGACAACAATCCGGTGCTCTTCTTCGAGCACAAGTTTCTCTACCGGCGCATCAAGGAAGAACTCCCCGGCGAGGACTACACGGTGCCCATCGGCAAAGCGGTGGTGCGCCGCGAGGGGCGCGACCTGACGATTCTTTCCTATGCGGCGATGATGCACACCTCGCTCGAAGCCGCCGCGGAGCTTTCCAAAGAAGGTATCGAGGCCGAGGTGATTGATTTGCGGACGCTGCTGCCGCTCGATAAAGAAACGATTCTGCAGTCGGTGAAGAAGACCAACAAGGTGCTGGTGGTCCACGAGGACACGCGAACCGGCGGCATCGCCGGAGAGATCGCCATGATCGTCTGCGAGGGCGCCTTCCAGGACCTGGACGGTCCGGTGCTGCGCGTGACGTCGCTGGACACGCCGGTGCCGTACTCGCCGCCGCTCGAGGAGCATTTTTTGCCGAATGCGGCAAAGGTAGCAGCCGCGGCAAGAGAGCTGGCACGATACTGATTGACGGCAATGCCGCGGCACCGCTTCTGAGTGCAGGGAAGATTTTTTGTCCCGCTGGGTTGAGCAAGGCGGAAGGATGAAACGCCTGGCCAGCGCGGGGAAGAGAGGAGAGAGACCATGGCAATAGACGTCGTCATGCCCCAGATGGGGGAGAGCATTTTTGAAGGCACCATCACCAAGTGGCTGAAAAAGCCCGGCGACAAAGTGGAGCGCGACGAGCCGCTGTTCGAAATCTCCACCGACAAAGTGGATGCGGAGATTCCTGCGCCCGCCGCCGGCGTGCTCAAGGAAATCAAGGTCGGCGAAGGACAGACCGTGCCGATCCAGACTATCGTCGGGGTGATTGATTCCGACGGTGCTGCCGCTGCCGCGCCTGCCCCGGCTCCGGCGAAAACCGATGCGCCTTCCCCGGCTGCCCAGCCCAAGGCCGCAGCCGGACCGGCGTCTGCGCCCGCGGCATCGGCGGCAAAGCCTGCTCCCGCTCCACCGGCGCCGGTTCCCGCAGCAGGACCTGCGGCGCCGCCGCGCCGTCCGGGCGAGCGCATCCATAGCTCGCCGCTGGTGCGGCGCCTGGCGAAAGAGAACAACATTGACCTGGCCACCGTCTCAGGCACGGGGGCCGGCGGGCGCATCAGCAAGAAGGATATTCTGGAAGTGATTCAAGGCGGCGCCTCTGCGCCGCGGGGCGTAACGGTAATGCCTTCACCCTCCGCGGCCCCTGCCCCGCCGGGGGTTTCCGGCGCGCAGGTTCACGTGGCCATGGAAACCGCCGTGCCCCGCGAGCGGATCTATTTCGGGAAGTACGAACTCCAGCCCATGTCGGTGATGCGCCAGCGCATCGCCGAGCACATGGTCGCCTCCAAACGCGTCTCCGCGCACGTCTACTCCATCGATGAAGTGGACATGACTAAGGTCGTCACGTTGCGCAGCCGCTCGAAGGAGGAGTTCGAGAGGCGCCACGAGACCAAGCTGACCTTCATGCCGTTCTTTGTGCAAGCGGTCGTGGAGGGGCTCCGCGCCTTCCCGGTCCTGAACGCCTCGGTGGACGGCACCACGGTTGTCCTCCACAAAGACATCAACATCGGCATGGCCGTGGCCCTCGACTGGGGCCTGATCGTGCCGGTCATCAAGAATGCCGGCGAAAAGAACCTGCTCGGCATTCAGAAAATGCTCAACGATCTGGCCGAGCGCGCGCGGACGAAAAAGCTCAAGCCCGAAGAGGTGCAGGAAGGCACCTTCTCGATCACCAATCCGGGCGTTTTTGGGGGCCTCTTCGGCCTGCCGGTGATCAACCAGCCGCAGGTGGGCATCCTGGGCCTGGGAACCATAGAGAAGCGTCCGGTGGTGATCGACGACGCCATCGCCATCCGCTCGATGTGCTACCTTTCGCTCAGCTATGATCACCGCGTGGTGGACGGCGCGATTGCCCACCAGTTCATGCGCAAGGTGAAGGAGACGCTGGAAGGCTGGAGCGAGCCTGTTTTATAGCAGCGCAATTTGTGACCCGTGATTGGTGATCCGTGGAGAGGCTTGTAATTGCCGGGCCTCTTGGCACGAGTCACAGGCCACCCGCGGGAACCCCTGCCGGAATCCCTCAGCGAATTAACGGCCTCAATTTGTTCACCCAGACCGCCAGCGACTCCACTGGCACCGCCTCGATTCCCTGGTCCTTCAGTGTTTCGGCGACGAAGCGGCGGCGGTCGTTTGTGCCGGCCAGAGGGACATCGGTAACGGCGGTGAATTCCGAGGAGGCTATTTTCGCGCGGATGCGCTCCGCGGTGTACGCCAGGATTTTTGCTTGCGCCGGGTCGCGCGTCACCGAGAGGGCGTGCACGAAGCCGCGCGTCCCGTTTCGCCGGTAGGCGTAGTCGAGTTTCAAGGGGTCGCCGGCGAAGGTGAATTCCTCCACCGGAACGGATTTATCGATCTTTTCCCAGACATGCGCCAGGCGGAAGACCTGGTTGCAGTAATTGCGGATGGGACCGCGGCTGAACAGCGTCTCGCGGGCGCTGGAGCTGCGCAGGCGGGAAGGCGGGGCCACGTGGTCGGCGTAGAGCCGTTCGATCTCGGCGTCGAGATCGTCGGTGAGCACGCCCTTCTGCGGCCCGAGTTGCAGGGCGTTGGAAAGCGTCTGGTTCAGCGTTTCGACGGCTTTTCGGAAACCGCCGTTCTGCCCGGCAAACTGTTTTTCGAAGTCGTCGCGCAGGGCGCGCAACAGCGCCTCGTCGGCGTGGGGGTGCAGGCGCTTGACGCGGGCATACTCCTCCTGCTCCTCAATCAGCCGCAGGCGCCGGGCGCCGCCGGCGGGGTCGAACAGCAGGACGCCGATGTTGACCCATTCGTCGCGCACCAGGTTCGGCGTATAGCGCAGGATGTGATAGGCGCAGGGCTGGCGGTTTGGTTCAGGCATGGTTCACGTCCAGTTGGGAAACGGCTGCCGGTTCGAGCGTTTGGCGTCCACCAGCAGCTCGCGCACACGCGCGCGCCGCCGGTCGAGCGTTTCCAGCAGTCGGTAGAGCTCATCCTGGTTGTCCTCGTACCATTCGGGAGGAATCTGCTTGCTGAGCTCGTCAAAGACGCCGGGAGTCACGCGTGTCTCCAGGCGCTCGAGCCACGGGGCGAACGATTCCATCCCGATGACGCCCTCGTAGACGCGCTGCCGCGTATACAGGCCGCGCAGCGGGGCGTCCGGAAAATTCCATTCTCCGGCGTTGAAGCAGAACCCCTGGTCAATCATGAGCGCGCGATACGGCGCGTGGTTCGCGTGGCGGAGAAAAATCGCCTGGCGCCCGTTGGTGTTGCAGGTCCACTTGTCGTACGCCAGCATCCCCGCAAAGTCGCCGAGGTTCTCTACTTCGCGCAACTGTTCGTCGGGCAGAAAATCGTGCAGCGTCAGCTCGCGCGGGTCTCCGGGGTAGCGCGAGGCGAATTGCAAGCCCGCCCGGCAGGGCACACTGCTCTGCCCCAGTTGCATCACCAGGTCGGCAGTGTAGCGAATCAGGGCTTCCGGCACATCGACAACCGCCACCTGCGGCACCGGGAGCCCCAGCCGGGCCGCCAGCTTAGTTCCAAGCAGTTCGTTGACCAAAACGCGGCGATGTTGCGGGTTATTTTGGAATTTGACGACGTAATACCCGCCGTCCGAGCAGCGCAGCAGGTGTGCCTGCGCCCCGCCCCGCATCCGGCGGATGTGCTCGAGCGCGTGCAGCATTGAGGGGTATGCTAAGGGCGCGCTGCCGGACGCGCAAGGATATTTCTCACCAGTCTAGGAATCAGTCCTGCCGCGAGAGGATTCGCGCGGCTGCGGGAAGGGACCAGCCGGATCAGGGAAGGAGGATTGCCAGAAGGCCGTCCCGGTTTGAACTGGAACGGGTCCGGAATGAAACCGGAACGGTCGGGAGTCGCCAGCCTAACGCCTTTTCCGCCGCTTCGCCGTCTTCTTGCGGGCCTTTTTCTTTGGCTTCGCTTTGCCTTTTTTCCTCTTGGCCTTTTTTTTCGCCGCTTTCCTGGCAGGCTTGGCCTTCCTGGGCTTGGACGAGCGAGGAGGGGCTGCCGGCGCGCCGGTGCCTTCCGGGCGCTCGACGATAACCACTTCCTCTTCCTCCGCTTCGATGATCTCCTCGCGATCCGCACCGGCATCTTCTTCTTCCTCGAAGCGGGAGATCTCGTTTTCGTCCCCGAATCCGTCTTTGTCAAGAGCCATTCGTTCCTCCGTTGGATGAAGCTTCGAACACTTGGGTGCCGCGGGAGCGTGGGGCCGCGTCAAACCCCATGTCAAGGGTTGCGGTCCATCGCGCGCTTATAAACGCTCTCTTACACCTTTGTCAAGCGTTATGGAAGCGTCTTCACGGAAGCCTGTCCGGGGGCCTGGCCTGTAAGCCCTGAGCAAAGAACGAGAAGAAAAGGGTGGGGGCTCGCAGCCTTCCCCAATCACCTCGTTACTCTCTCAGAATGAAGGAGTTACGGCGAGCGACAGACTGGCGCGCGAGAGTTTCAGTTTGGCGAGGGAATGTGCAGGCGGTCGCCGGCACGCAGTTGTCGGCTGGCAAGAAAGTGGTTGGCCTCCCGCAGTGCTTCGACCGTGGTGCCGTAGGACGACGCCAGCGACCACAGTGTCTCGCCGGGCTTCACGCGGTGGACTGTCATTTTTCCCTCTCGTGCCACCTCCGAAGCTGAAGGCGCGGCCGCGGCCCTCGCCGCTGGCGGCGCAGCCTTATCCGCAGCGGGGGCTGCGGCCGGGTGCGCCTTCTTCCCGGCTCTCGATGAGGACGGCGGCAGGCCTCCAGGGTACACGCGCAGGCTCATCCCGCGCCGCACCCGGTTCGAATGCAGGCCGTTCCACCGTCTCAGCTCATCCACATCCACGCTGAACTGCTCGGCGATCGAAACGATGGTGTCGCCGCGCCGCACGCGATAACGCACCAGCTTGCCCTGGGTAATCTCCGAGCGTGCCGAGGGGATGATCAGTTTCTCGCCCACCTTCAGCGGCTCGCCCTTTTCGAGGCCGTTGGCGTCGGCAATCGCCGCTGCCGTGATCTGGTAGTGCCGCGCGATGGTCGTGAGCGTTTCCCCTTCCTCCACTCGGTGGCGTCTCCAGCTCACCCACTTGTCCGGTGGAATTGTGGCGATCTCCGCGAAGAATTTATCGGCGCTTCCCTGAGGAAGGCGTAGCTCGAAATCGCGATCGCTTGGGGTGACCATGCGCAGTAGCGCCGGATTGAGCGCCCGCAGAGTCCCCACGTCGGTTTCAATCGTTTCCGCCACAAGGCGCAGGTCAATGGGACGCCCCGGTTTCACCACGTCCACAGGGTCGGGGCTTTCCGGGTCCACCTGGATGCCGTAATGCGCCGCGTCTTTGGCCACTAGGGCGAGCGCCACGATGATGGGCACGTAATTTCTTGTCTCGCGCGGCAGCACGTTGCGCTTGTACAGTTCCCAGAAGTCGGCGTAGCCGGTCCGCTCCACGGCCCTCTTCACATTGCCCTCTCCCGAGTCGTATGCCGCCATGGCCAGGTACCAGTCGCCGAACTTCTCGTAAAGATCCCGCAGGTGGCGCGCAGCGGCGCGCGTGGCCTTCTCCGGGTCCTGGCGCTCGTCCACCCACCAGGTATGCTGCAACCCGTAGAGCCGGCCCGTGAAAGCCATGAATTGCCACATCCCGCGCGCGCTGGCCCTCGACAGCGCCAGCGGCTTGAATCCGCTTTCCGCTTGCGCCAGGTACATCAGGTCCATGGGGATGCCTTCTTCGCGGAACACCCGCTGAATCATTTCCCGGTAGCGGCCGGCGCGGCGCAGGCCGCCTTCCACGATGGTTCGGCCGCGCGGCGTCTGGAAGAAATTCAAGAACGAAAGAACCGTATCGTTCACCGTGAGCGGCAGGTCGTGGGACACCGCCTGGACTTCCTGCTCCGCGCGGACCTTCAACCGCGGGTCCACCGGAAAGGTCATCTCCGCGATTTCATCAATCGGCGCGGGCTCCGAGGGCGGCTCGTTGAATCCGTCGCCGGCGCGGAACGCCGCCAACTCGTAGGCGTACACCGTGTCCACGATATTGTTGAAGAGCTGCTCCAGGCGCGCGTCGGACTGCAAGTCGTAACCGCTTTCCAGCAGCCAGTCCACTGCGTGGTCGAAGTCGCGGCGCGCCGATTCGAGATGGCCCGCCTTGTATTCCTGCTCCCCCGCCTGGAAGGCCCCTTCGACCTGCGCGATCAGCGCTTCGACACCGTCCGGCTTCGGCCACGCAGGAAGAATCAAGTGGTGCAGCACGGGACTGTCCACAGGCAGCGCTCCGACGGTCAGCGGGGCAGCGCGCCCCACCGGAGCCTGCGCGGCTTGCGGCGGCGGGTGAACCTGCACCGGCCGCCGCGCCGCGTCTTCGCAGCCCAGGACGGCGACCGCGGCAACCAGCGCTCCCAGCGTGGACATCCGCATCCATATCATCCCCCTATCGTAAGAATTCTGCGGCGCGCGGTCAACGAAGAAGAACGCGCGCCATTGACCCACACATCACACTGCATTCCGCTCTTTCCGCGATGGCCCTGCCAGCTTTACTGCCGGCCGGTAATGCCTGCTACGAAACAGGATCGCGAAGGCCGCTTGTGCCGTGCGGCGCACAGGGCCGAAAATGGGAGCGTGGGGCAACCAGCTTACCCTGCCGAGGCACTTTTCCGTGCCTGCCGCCACCCAGCGGAGGCTGCACGAAGATGAAATTCGACCGCGCGGAACTGGACAAACTGGAGCGTCACGAACAGCACCTGACCATTCTCGCGTCCGTCATTGTTCTGGTGCTCGCGGGTGGTGTGGCGCTGCTGATGTATCCCCTGGTGTTCCTGCATCCCGACTCCGGGAATAAATGGACCCTCCGGTTCGCATTTATCGGTTTCTGCGTTCTGTCCCTGCTCTGCGTGGGATATCTTCTGGACCGCCAGCGAACCGTGCGGAAACTGAAACAGCAGCTCCTGGAAGAGCTCGACCGGAACTTGGAATTGCGCAACCAAGCCAACGTGGACCTGCTGCACACCATTCCCGGCCGCGATCATTTTCAGGACCGTCTGGCGATGGAGTTCCGCCGCGCCTCCAGCCTGGGGAAAACGCTTTCTCTCGCGGTGGTGAAGGCCAAGCTGCTGCGGGCCCAGCCCGACTCGAATGAAGGAAGAACGGCGCTGGGCGAAGCAGCCCGGGCCATTTCCAAGAACCTCCGGCCCATCGACTCGATCTATCTCCTGGCGCCAGGCACATTCGGCGTCGTCTTGCCGGAGACGGAAACGGCGAATGCCGGGCAGATTGTCGCTCGGCTGGATGAGATCCTTCGCGCCGTAGGAACGACGAACGGGTTTACGTTTGTAACCGCTCTGTTCAATTATCCGGATGACGTCAGCAGCGCCCACGAATTGGAGCAGAAAGTCTCTTCTCTGCTGCCGGAAAGCCAGCCTTGGATGGCCGACGCCGAAGCGCGCTGAAGTACAGCCAACACCGTCAGGAAGAATCGTCCGCTAAGCAAGGGCCTGCTTCAGGTCCGCTATGAGATCAGCCGCGTCTTCCAGGCCGACCGAGACACGCACCGTCCCCGGAGACACGCCCACTTTGGCAAGCTCCTCGTTGGACATGTTGTAATGCGAAGTGTAAATGGGCAGGACCACCAGCGACTCCACGCCGCCGAGGCTCGCGGCCAGCAGAAAAACCTTGGTGTGGTCGCAGAAACGCCGCGCCGCTGCCAGCCCGCCCTTCATGTCAAACGCCAGCATCGAGCCGAAACCGCGCATCTGCCGCCTGGCCAGCGCGTGATCGGGATGGGAAGCGAGCCCCGGATAATGCACCCGCGCGACCTGCGGATGCTCCTCCAGGAATTTCGCCACGGACAAGGCGTTCTCGCACTGCTTGCGCACGCGCAACTCCAGCGTCTTCATCCCGCGAATCAGCAGAAAGGCCGCTCCCGGGTCCATCGAGCCGCCCAGAGCGATCACCATGCTGCGCACGCGGTCCATCCATTCTTGGCTTCCTGCGGCCGCCCCGGCGATAAGGTCGGAATGTCCGCCCAGATACTTCGTCGCGCTGTGCACCACCATATCGAATCCCAGCTCCAGCGGCTTCTGCAGGATCGGCGAGGCGAAGGTGTTGTCGACCAGGGAGACGAGTTTGTGCCGCTGCGCGATGCCCACGGCCTTTTTCAAGTCCACGACGCGCAGCGTGGGGTTTGTCGGTGTTTCCACGTACAGCGCGCGGGTCCGCGAGCTGACCAGTTCTTCCGCGCCCGCGAGGTCGGCCTCCACGTGATGCACGCGGATTCCCAGGTCCGGCAGGACGTCGCGCATCAGCCGGTACGACCCGCCGTAAAGCTGGCGCGTGGCAATCAACTCGTCTCCCGCCTTCAAGACCCCGAACAGCGCCGAGGAAATCGCCGCCATCCCCGACGCGGTGACCACGGCTGCCTCTGCGCCCTCCAGCACCGCGAGCTTCTCTTCCGCCACGGTGAGTGTCGGGTTGCCGTAGCGCGTGTAGATGTAGGCCTTGCTCTTGCCCTCGGCCCAACGCTTCATCTCTTCGGTCGAAGAGAACGTGAACGTGGAGGTGCGCGCAATGGAAGTGCCTACCGCCGCGCCCACGCCATGGCGCTGTGGCTCGCCGGAATGAATGGCGCGGGTCTGATGGCCCCAGGACTGGGACGCTTGTTTTTTCATAGGAATCAGAGTGTGCGCGGATTCAGGGCGGTCGCCAAGCACCAATTTGGCCGTGGGGGTCTCTTCGTTTCGGTGAAGGAGCTTTCGTTCCCGCCAACCGGGACGCCCTTTAGGAGCGCGGACCTGCGGACCGGCAGCCTCACTTGCTCTGGCTCGGAACCACCAGGCGCGAGTCACAAGTCGCGAACTACACCTCTTCCTCCACCGGCTCCTCGGCGCGGCCGGCCTTGTGCGCGGCGATCACCTTTTCCGCGATTTCACCGGGCACGAAATCGTAATGCTTGAACTCCATCGAATAAGACGCCCGGCCCTGGGTCATGGAAGTCAAATCGGTCGCGTAGCTGAGCATCTCCGCCAGCGGCACCTGCGCCTTAACCACCACGTTCTGCCCGCGCGATTCGCTGCCGCTGATGCGCCCGCGGCGCGAGCTGAGGTCGCCCATGATGTCTCCCGAGTATTGATCGGGTGCATAGACCTCGACGTGCATGATGGGCTCGAGCAGCGCCGGCCGCGCCTGCTTCATTCCTTCCTTGAACGCCAGTCCCCCGGCGATCTTGAAGGCGATGTCGGAGGAATCCACGTCGTGATATTTGCCGTCGTAGAGCGCGGCGCGGAAGTCCACCATCGGGAACCCCGCGAGGTAGCCGCGGTCCGCCGCTTCGCGGATGCCTCTTTCCACCGACGGGATCCAGTTCTTGGGAATGGCCCCGCCGAAAATATCGTCCACGAACTCGAACCCCGCGCCGCGCGGCAGCGGCTCGAATTTCACGCGGCACACACCGAATTGGCCGTGCCCGCCGGTCTGTTTCTTGTGCTTGCCTTCCGCATCAGCCTTGCCGCGGATGGTCTCCCGATAGGGCACCTTGGGCGGCTTGAGCGTCAGGTCCACGTGATAGCGTTTATGCAGCTTGGCCACCACCACTTCGATGTGCTGCTGCCCCGAACCCGCCAGGAGAAACTCCTTGGTCTGCGGGTCGCGCGAAAAACGCAGCGCCAGGTCTTCTTCGAGGATCTTGTGGATGGCCACGCCGATGCGGTCTTCGTCCGCGCGCGTCTTCGGCTCAATCGCAAAGGTGATGGAGGGCTCGGGAATATGCGCGGGCTTGTAAAAGAGGGGCGCCGCTTTGTCGCCCAGCGTTTCGCCCGTGACGGACTCCTTGAGCTTGGCGATCGCGCCGATGTCTCCGGCATGCATTTCGGGCACTTCCACGCCGGTCTTGCCCTGCATCACCTGGACGTGCTGGAACCGTTCGGTGGTCGAGCGGTTGAAATTCACGAGTGTGGCGTCGTTCTTCAGAATGCCGCTCATCACCTTGAAGTAGCTGATGCGCCCCGCGAAAGGGTCGGCCAGCGTCCGGAAGATGAAGATCGAAAGCGGCGCGGAATCGGCCACCTCGCGCTCGGTCACGTCTCCTTTTCCGGGGGCTTGTTTATGGCCGCTGGCCTTGCGCGCTCCCGGATGGGGAAGAACGTCCACGATAAAATCCAGCAAGCTGGCGCTGCCGATATTCTGCAGCGCGGAAGTGCACAATACCGGAAAGACGCGCTTGGATTGGACGGCTACGCGCAGCCCGGGAATCAAGTCTTCCACCGGCAGCGTGCCCTTCTCGAAAAACTCTTCCATCAGTTTGTCGTCGCCCTCGGCGACCATCTCCACCAGCTTCTCGTGCGCTTCCTTCGCGGCGTCAGCCAGATCGGCGGGGATCTCCTCGAGGGAAGGCTTGCCGTCGCCGCCGGGCTTATAGATGTGCGCTTTCATCCCCACCAGGTCCACGACGCCGCGGAAACTCTTCTCCTGCCCTAGGGGCAGTTGCGCCGCGACCACGCCGCGCCCAAACACCTGCTCGATGGACTGCAACGCGCGCTCGAAGCTCGCCAGTTCCCGGTCCATCCAATTGATCACAAACGCCCGCGGAATGTCGTACTCGGTGGCGTAGTCCCACACTTTTTCCGTCACCACCTGGCAGCCGTGGCTGGCGTCCACGGTGATCAGCGCCGCGTCGGCGGCGATCAGCGAAGCCTTTGTTTCATTGACGAACGTGCTGTAGCCGGGCGTGTCCAGGAAATTGATTTTGGTTTTTTCGGCCCGGCCCGCGGGCGCCCACTCGGCGTAGGCCAGGGCCGTCTGGATGGAGATCTTTCTCGCAATTTCTTCTTCGTCCCAGTCGGTGACCGTGCTCCCTTCCGCAACCTTCCCCAGGCGCGGCGTCATGCCGGCCGAGAAGAGCAACGACGACACCAGTTGCGTTTTTCCGGTGTCGCCGTGGCCTACAATGCCCACGTTGCGGATGGCTTGTGTCGCATAGGCTTTCATTGACTCCCCCTGTTCGCGCGACCCGCCACGGCGGCGGGCAGCCGCACTGCTCTTGTGGAAGGAAAGACAGGCGCCCTAGAGGACGCCCACGGAGACGTTGGGACCGCCCCCGAAAAGCCGGATGCTAACACACGCGCGCCAGCCCGGCAATGACGGCATCCTCGCGCCCGCGGCCCATCGAAACGCAGATTGGAGGTGGTCTGGCTTTCCCGCTGGGGCTGATACGTCAATGCAGAAAGCGCTACCGTCAAAGAAAAATTTCAGGGACTAGTACCACCGCAAAAGTCCGTGAATCTCAATAGCCTTTGCTATCCGCTGCAACGCTTAGGGTTGCGCCTCGCGGAAGACCTCGCTGATTTGGAACGAGCCTTGCTGCGCTTCCCGGGCGTGGACGCTTGTCTCTGGCATCAGTGAACGGGTACCGGACAATCCTGCGCTGATCGTGGCAGCAGGAGCGGAGGAGGATTGCGATGGAAGAGAAGCATGAGGAAGAATTTCAAGACGGAGAGGAATTGAAGCGATTTTCGCAGTTGAACCACTGGCTCATCGGCATTGCGGTAGCGCTTTTTTTGGCCGCGGGGCTTGCCGCAGGCTATGGCTACCGCCAGCAGATGATGGTGGGGCAGCTTTCCTCTCATGAGCAGGAGATGAATGCCACCGTCAGCCAGTTGCACAGTCAATTGGAAGCGGTTACTGCGAAGCTGAACGAGCTCACCGCGCCGCCCTCTGCGCCGGACGCAGCTTCGGCGAAATCCCACGGATCGGGCGCACGCAAGCGCGGCGCGGCGCCTGACCCGCGTTTGAAGAAGATGGAGGCGCGCCTCGACGCACAGCAGAAACAGTTGCAGGAAACGCAGGACGAGGTCAGCAAGACGCGCGCGGACCTCGAAGGGAATCTCAGCTCCACCCGCGACGAGCTGAGCGGCACGATCGCCAGGAATCACGACGAACTCGTGACCCTCGAAAAGCGCGGCGAACGCAGTTTCTTCGAGTTCGACCTCAACCGGTCCAAGCTGTTTCAGCGCGCCGGGCCGCTCTCGATCTCTTTGCGCAAAGTAGACGCGAAGCACAAGCACTTCAATCTGGCTTTGATCGTAGACGACAACGAGCTCGAAAAGAAAAACGTGAACCTCTACGAACCGGTGTGGATCCACCGCGCCGACGATCCGCAGCCCGTCCAGATTGTGGTGAACCGCATTGACAGGAACTACATCCATGGATATGTGAGCGCGCCGAAATATACGAATTCCGATCTGGCGACGAACGGCGCGGCAAAGCTGACCCCGGTCTCGGCGGACACCCCGCACACCGATCCCGTCATTCCGCCGCAAGACAAGACTCCTCCTCCGCTTCCGCAGTAGAGCGGCCTTCCCCTAGTCAGGCAGGGCGGGTTTTTCTGGCTCGTCCTGCCTGATTTTCTTGGGCGCATGGTCGGCCAATGCAGAATTAGTAGCCATACGCCATGCGCGGTGTGTTGAAAGCAAAACCCGGGCGGCCGTCCCGGTCGAGAAGGATCAGCCCGCCGGTTCCGCGCCCTCGCTCGGCAAGCAGGTAGACGGCGCTTTGTGCGGCGTCCATGGGCCGCGAAGAGTTTTGCAGCGGCACCACCTGCTGCGTCCCTGCGCTCGAGCGCAAAAGCTCGACGGCCGCCTTTGCCATGACGATCTTCATGATCGCCTCGCCCAATCCGGTGCAGGAAACACCGCCCGCCTCGCGGTCGGCGTAACACCCGCAGCCGATCAACGGTGAATCTCCCACGCGCCCGGGCCTCTTGCAGCAGGTGCCCCCCGTCGAAGTTGCGGCGAAAAGGTTCCGCCTCTGGTCCATGGCGACGGCGCCGACGGTTCCCGTCTCGTGGCCGCGATGATGTTCGGCGGCATGCTCGTCTTCGCGGCAGCGTCCCCAGGCCAGGCGCTCGCGTTCGATGACCAGTTCCGAGGGATCGCACAGCGCCAGCCCGCGTTCGGCGGCAAATCCTTCCGCGCCCTCTCCCACCAGCATCATATGTTCGCAATCTTCGAGCACGGCGCGCGCCAGCCGGATCGGATTGCGTATGCGCTGGACGGCCGCCACCGCTCCGGCGCGCAGCGTCTGGCCATCCATCACCATGGCGTCCAGTTCCACGCGGCCGTCGCGATTCAGGTGCGAACCGATGCCGGCGTCGAAGACCGGATCATCTTCAAGGACCAGGATCGCCGCCTCTACCGCATCCAGTGCCCCGCCGCCTCGCGACAAAATCTTCCAGCCCGCCTCCAGCGCGCGCCGGCATCCGGCCTGGCAATCAGCCACGGCTTCGTCGGGGATATTCCAGGCGCCGCCGTGGACGATGAGCGACGCCCTTCTTTTCTGCGGTTGGGGTGAAGGAGTCTTGGCGCGGCGCGCCATCACGTCAATCCTCTTCGTGGATGGTAACCAGCCGAATCAGCTCAAACTCTTTCTTCCCTGCGGGTGTCTGTACGTGAACCTCGTCGCCCACGCGGCGGCCGAGCAGCGCTTTGCCGATGGGCGACGTCGTCGAAATCAGCCCCTTTTCGGCGTCGGCCTCTTCCGTGGTCACCAGTTTGTATTCCACTTTCACGGCGCGCTGCACATCCTTCACCCAAACGCGGGACCCGTACCCGGCGCGGTCCCTGGGAATGTTGCTCAAGTTGAGCATGCCCAGGTCGCCCAGGCGCTTCTTGAGCTGGCCGATGCGGGCATTGACGTAGCCCTGCCGCTCTTTGGCAAACTTGAATTCGGCATTCTCGGAAAGGTCGCCGTGCGCGCGCGCCTTCATCAGCTCTTTGGGCAGCTCGATGTTCAGTTCCGTCTCGAGTGCGCTGATTTCCTCTTGCAGCTTTTGTTTGATTTTCGTCAGTGCGTCCGGCATTGGTTGTGCTTCTCTTGGGGTTCGCGAATCGTGACGGGGAAGGAGGAGCCCGCCTTGCGCCGCGCAATCCTACATTATAGAGGCTGTCCTCCGCCGGCGACAAGAGTGTTGCTTTAGTCGCGCCGTCTAGCGCACTTGGACCGTCAGCGTTGCTGTCTTGGTGTTTCCTTTGCCATCTTCGATGGTTAGCGTGTACGTGGTGTCCTTTTTGGGGGCAACATCAACGCAGCGCGCGAGCGAGGGCCACACCGGATTGTTTTGCGGTTCCAGGCTCAGGATTTCGAACCGGTTCCCGCCCATCATCTCGACGGCGCGGCGGTCCTCCTCCCTTTTCTTGGCCGCCGCCTTTTCTTCGAACTCCCGCCGGTCTTGCCGGCGGGAGAAGAAAACCCAGCCTACATACAGTGCCGCAATGGCGAGGAGAAAAGACGTGTAGAGAAGAGGATTGCGGAAGCCTGTGTAAGGTTCTCTGTTTGGGTCAGGAGACATACCCCTCATCTTCCGAGAAAAATCGTGAAGAGTAAATGGGCTGATGCTATAATCGCAGCGTTCCGTTCGTCAAAGCTCTCGTTTGAATTTCGCGGAGAGGTGGCCGAGAGGCTGAAGGCGGCGGTTTGCTAAACCGTTGTAGGGGCTAAAACTCCTACCGGGGGTTCGAATCCCCCCCTCTCCGCCAGAATTTCCGTAGCCGATCAAGTCCGTCCTACACCTTCAATTCGCAGGCTGCCACGTCGGTCAATTCAGGGAGAACGATCGTAAGACCACCGATGCCTTGCGGCATTTCAACTCTCCTCCCCATCGGCTCAGAATCCCCAAGATCTGAACTCTACAACCAAATCTGCCGGCGAGCATTGTTTAGGCGTCGTTAACGCTCATTTCATCCAAAATTCCGCATCGAGGATCGATTTTCCGCTCGAAAATGGAGCGGGTCTCTGAGGTTTTGCAATTCCCGGTAATAATAAAGTGAAGTAGGGCGTTTTCCGTTGAACCTCAACTTCTTTAGAAACTCTATTTCTTCCTGCGTGGTAGTCCCGCTCAGGGAGCTATCATTAAGGAATTCCTTGAGCCCTGGCTCTTCCTCTGGTTCGGCAAGTTCCCTTTCAACAAACTCAAATTTCTTTGCGTAACCCGGAATAAGTCTCCGATTTAGGACGATTTCCATACTAAAGGTCGCGAGGTCGATATCCCAGGATTCGATTAACGGATCCAGGAAGGACACGCAGTTCTCAACGGACACGTTGAAGACATCCGTGTCCAGGAACTCGAGGATGCTGACTCGCATCGCTTCATAGCTTCGGCCGCTGAGTCGCGCGACCGAGTGTAGCCAGGTCTTACTTTGCAATTCGCTTTTGGCGACTCTTTTGACCACGTCCAAGAGCTTTTGTGTGACGAGGCGCTCCAGCTCGCCGAAGGGCTGCTTTTCAAAAATCGCGTGTATTTGTTTTTCCTTGTTGGGTGCGCACTTACGGAGAATCAACTCTCGAACTTCTTTAAACAAGGGCTTGGGTGGGTCCTCTAGATTTCGCTTCAATACATCCTTGCGCTGGTGGTCAGCCAGCTTCGCAAGCTTACCGCTCGGAAGTCTCAAGAATTTTCCCATCTTGTCGTAAATGTCTGTTCGGCGAGGCTCCGGGGGCAATTTCTTGCGGGTCAGCAACTGCGAGATGTAGGACTCTGTCACTTCGGCAGCGGCCGCCAGATCTCTCTGTTCAAGCCCCATTTCTTCTAGCCGCTGCTTGATCGCTAGACAAACATCCATAGGCACCTCCGCCCGATTAACTGCGTCAGATTAACCCAGAAAAATAGTCCCAGATTCCGCTTGACAAGTCAAGTTAATTAACCCATTGTGGTTAAGGACTGAGGGAGTCATTAAGGTAATCTAAACTAAAGTGGGTTATCTGGAATCGGCCCTTGGCCACGACAACCAAGGAGGTTGCCATGTTTGCACGCAGAGTATCCATGCAGTTGAAGCCCAATAGCGTTGCGGAATTCACCCAGAG